>ENA-OUPA01000125-OUPA01000125.1-human-gut-metagenome-genome-assembly--contig:-NODE-125-length-60267-cov-11.0116_pt1 | contig 60267 bp, 62 predicted proteins | sample MGYA00237939_ERZ548770 | MGnify/ENA primary metagenome ERZ548770 (study PRJEB26490, sample SAMN05356877) | human gut metagenome | biome: terrestrial biome; feature: human-associated habitat; material...
AAATTTTAGAAAGATTCGCCGGAAAAGGAGAGTGGCGGCTTATGAAAAAGATTATTTGTCTGGTGATGGTAGTATGCCTGGCCGGCCTTTGCGGCTGTGGAGATAAGAACAAAGATCCCGATCAGCAAGGTAGCTCTTCTGCTGCAGCCCCCACCGTGTCCCCATCTGCGTCCCCTGTGCCTCAGAAGGTGAAGGTGGTCACGGTGAAGGATGTGGACGACGGGCTGAACGTGCGTTCAGCAGCCTCAACGGACAGCGATATTCTGGGGCTGGCGGAAAACGGCGATACCTTTCTGCTGTTGGTGGGAGAGGCGAAAGACGGTTGGTACCAGATTCAATATGAAGGAAAAACGGCCTACGTCTCTGAAGACTATGTGACGGTGAAAGAGGTTTCAGTGGAGGAAGCCGCTAAGCTCAGGGGGGAAGGCGGTTCTTCTGAAAGCTCCTCTGAAGGGAGTTCCTCAGAAGAAAGCTCCGACGCTTCGGATTCCAAGGCTCCGGAGAGCAGCGCGACCACAGCTCCCGGCGTCTCCCGGGATTCCGAGGACGGAGAGGCCTGAGCTTCCCAAGGGACTGCGCTCTGTGCGGGAAAAGGTACGCCGTCCGGATTGAGAATAGGAAAATCGGCGGCCGGAGCGGTGCATGCGTTTCCGGCTGTTTCTCTGCCCCTGCACAGGGAAATCAAGGCCCGGAGAGAACCGGGCAGGAAAGGAACGGGTACGTGAATGAATATTCTTGTCATCGGCGGGGGCCTTTTGGGCCGCAGAGTCGCCGAGATGCTGGACGCCGCCGGACATGACGTGGCGGTGATCGATGAAAGTGAAGACAATATTGCGCAGCTTGACGCGGATTTCGGCGGGGTGACCTCCGTGGGGTTTCCCATGGATTTAAAGAACCTGCGCAGCGCAGGGATAGAGAGCTGCGATGCGGTGGCCGTCACCACCTCCGACGACAATCTGAACATTACGGTGGGGCAGATCGCCAAAAACTATTTCCAGGTCCCCAAGGTGGTGGCCAGGATTTCTGATCCTTACCGGGAAAATATTTTCGAGAGCTTTGGGCTTCAAACCGTATGTCCCACCAATATGGCTGGGGAAAAGCTGATATCTGCCCTTACAAGCCCCATCCAGAGCCAGCAGGTCACCTTTGACACCACCACTGTGGCATTGGAAGTGAGGCCGGTGGAAAAGAAGTTTTTCGGCAGGGAAGCGGCGGAAGCGCTGCTCCGGCCAGGCGACGGCCTGTTCGGCGTCATCAAGGCGGAGGGTCAGTTTGTGCTGAAGACCCCGGACCGGGAAATTCTGCTTTCCCCGGGGGATTCCATCGTCAGCAGCAGAAAGATAGATTGAAAGGACAACGCATATGAATATGGTCATCATGGGCGGGGGAAAGGTAGGCTGGAACCTGGCCCGCATTATGCTGGAGCGCAAGCACCTTGTCAACCTGATCGAAACCGACAGAATCCGCTGCCGGCGGCTGGCGGACGATCTGGATGCCACCGTAATCCGCGGGGATGGGACAAACGTAAGCGTGTTGGAGGCCGCAGGCACAGAGAACTGCGATGTGTTTATGGCGGTTACAGGCCATGACCAGGACAATCTGGTGGCTGCGCAGCTGGCAAAGGAGCATTTCCATGCGAAAAAGGTGATTGCCAGGGCCAATGATCCACGGAATATCGAAACCTTCCGGGTGTTGGGCATCAGCAACACGGTGAGCAGCACCGATATCATCAGCAAGCTGATTGAGCAGGAGGCGGATCTGGCGCATATGCACCTCATTGCCACCCTGAATATGGGGAAGGCGGGCATCTGCTCAATGGTTCTGCCTCAGGACACCCTCCTGGACGGTGTGGCGGTGAAGGATGTGGTGTTTCCAGGCGGCACGCTGCTGATTTCCCTGATCCGCAACGGCACTCTTACCATCCCCAACGGCACTACCGTGCTCCGCCGGGGTGACGAGCTGGTGGCCGTCAGCGAAGAGAGAAGCCAGAAGGCGCTGATGAAGGTGCTTACGGCATTAAAAAAATAAAAAAAACAGTAACTATTCCTATTTACAAATGGAAAAACTTGTGCTATACTAAGGTCACAAGGTCGAAAGAACGAAGGCTGAAGGCCAGTCACACAGAGGCCGTTCGCCTAATCCGAAAGGGGGTCCGGAATGGAGAAAAGAGAAAATTTCAGCAGGAAGCGGACGGCAATTCTCAACGCCCTGCAGGAAACCGACGTTCATCCCACCGCTGATTGGGTGTACGCTCAGCTCAAACCCCGTTATCCGAATCTGAGTCTCGGGACGGTCTACCGGAATTTAAAAAAGTTCTGTGAGAACGGCAAGGCGGTCAGTGTGGGCGTGATCAACGGGCAGGAGCATTTTGACGGGAACGTCAAACCCCATGCGCATTTTGTGTGCAGGGAATGCGGCGCGGTGCTGGATGTTCACGAAACCTTTTTTGAAGAGAACGAGCTTGCCCGTATCTCGCAAAAATTTGGCCTTTCCGTGGAGGAGGCAGGCGTCATGTTCCGCGGTGTATGCGGGCAGTGCCATAAGAAAGGCTCGGCGGCCTGAGAATTTCCTTGGCGGCTGCCGAAAGTAGGCAGTCCCGGAGGGCCGGACAGCTTTCCCGTTACCCTTTTGCTTAAAAATTTAATATTTATAAAAAATGGAGGAATTTATCATGAAAAAATTTGTTTGCACGATTTGCGGCTATGTCTACGAAGGCGAAAAGGCCCCCGAAAAATGCCCTGTCTGCGGTGCTCCCGCTGAGAAGTTTACAGAGCAGAGCGGCGACATGTCCTGGGCTGCCGAGCATGTTGTAGGCGTGGCCAAGGGCTGCAGCCAGGAGATCATCGACGGCCTGCAGGCTAACTTTGCCGGCGAGTGCACTGAGGTTGGCATGTACCTGGCCATGGCTCGTGTGGCCCATCGTGAAGGCTATCCCGAAATCGGCCTGTACTGGGAGAAGGCCGCTTATGAAGAGGCTGAGCATGCAGCCAAGTTTGCCGAGCTGCTGGGCGAGGTTGTCACCGACAGCACCAAGAAGAACCTGGAGATGCGCGTGGAGGCCGAAAACGGCGCTACCGCAGGTAAGTTCGAGCTGGCCAAGCTGGCTAAGGCCCAGAACCTGGACGCCATCCATGACACCGTCCACGAGATGGCCCGCGACGAGGCCCGCCACGGCAAGGCGTTCGCCGGTCTGCTGAAGCGGTATTTCGGCAAGTAAGAACTGCGGAACAGTAGGATTTTTGAGAGGAAGCGGGAAACCGCTTCCTCCTTTTGTGTTAATTTATTGCTTGGCCTTGTACTCCTTTGATTCTCCTTGTGTTATGAAAACACTACACTTCTTTGTCCCATCGCGATTTATCGTCCACGAGACCGTAACACCAGAGGCCCATCACCGCAATCGTGTTCATTGTCTATTATTCCCGGGGAAAGTGGCTGCTGCGCTGCATCCAGCGAAGCGGCGATGTTTGCGAAGCAAACCCGCGGTTACTTCGGAGCAGAGCGGAGAAGTAACACGAGCGGCGCCTCGTCGGAGGGGACAACATTTTGCGAAGCAATAGTGTGGGATTCTTCTATCCCGCCTGACGGCGCTTTTCCCTCTCTGTTATAATTAAAAAACAGTAGAATAAATGTTGTTTGAAGCTTTTTTAACGTCCGAACTCAACTTCAAGGAAAATTATATGGAACATGGAGGATAAAATTATATGGGAATGAAAAGTTTTGGAGTGGGTATATCCGTTAAAAGTAACGTTGAAGCGGTAGAGTTTTACAAAAAGGTGTTTGGTTTGGAGACCGGCATTCTTGACTTGTTTCCTGAAGGGCATCCTTATTATGGCGCATATCAACACGCAGAATTGGTGAAAGACGGTAAAGTGGTTTTTTGTGTGCAGAGCTTAGAACATGAATTATATGATTTTGATGCAGAAAAACAAATCATAAATTTTGGCGTTTATTTTGATGACGAGTTTGAATTGCGAGAAGCATTTAACCAATTAAGTGAGGGTGGAATTGTAAAGGAACCATTTCATTCAGAACCATGGAGCCAATTATGTGCTACAGTAATCGACAAATATGGAATTAGTTGGTGGATTTCAATTTAATCAACAAAAATAAATTTGGGGGGATTGTCATTCGGGATGGAGAAATACTGGGTGGTCTAGAATCTTCTCCGTGGCAAGTGCTCCAGCCCATGCTTATCACCTGTTTCGGCGTGTGCGGCCTGCGGATTCTCTGGGTGGCGCGGCTGTGCCGTTCTGGCACACCATGGAGATGGTGGCCATGAATTATCCCATTACCTGGCCCGTCACGGCAAGGCCTTCGCTGGTCTGCTGAAGCGGTATTTCGGCAAGTAAGAACTGCGGAACATAAGGATTTTTGAGAGGAAGCGGTTTCCCGCTTCCTCTTTTTTGTTTTTTCAGCCGCCGTTTCCGGTGTCCCGTTTCTCTGTTACGCATATTTAAATTGGCTAAAAGCGTACCGTGCCAATGGTGTCCTCAAATATAGTTTGTAACTGTCAATAAAACTGAAGATAGTCAAAAGGTGTATGGAGTGAAAGAAGATATTGGCAGGTTCGTTTGAAATGCGGCGTCCAATGCAAAGGAGATTCCCTTCGTATCGACAGCAGCTCCGGCAGTTTCTGCCCTGGGTTTTGGGATTAGTGCTGTGAACAATACATGTTTCCCAAAAACTCAGCCGTAGCCTGAGAAAACAGGGCGTACCCGGATTAGCGCAAGTACACCCCGTCGTTTGATGGTGGAATTCTGCAGGCAGGCCGCATGTCCTGCCTGCAGCCTGAACCTTTCGCGTTGGAGATGAGAGGGGGGCTCCCTCTCTGTTCCTTGACATTGCTCCGGACGGGGCCTATAATCAAAACGGGCTTTATGCCCATGAAAACAGCTGCATGGCGGCGAAAGGGAAATCCCCCAAACCATGTGGGAAAGGGTTGTAAAGCGGAAAGATGAAACAGATATCGATTTTGATCAAGCCGGCGTCCTCGCTGTGCAATATGCGCTGCAGCTACTGCTTTTACGCAGATGTGAGCAGCCTGCGCCAGGTACGCAGCTTCGGCGTGATGGAGCGGGAAACCGTGACCAGGATGCTCGGCAATGTCTACGCGGGAATGAGCCGGGGAGACGAAGTGACTTTTGCCTTTCAGGGCGGGGAGCCCACACTGGCAGGACTGCCCTATTTTGAGTTTTTTACTGAAGAAGCGGCCCGGCTGAGGCCTGCCGGGGTGGCTGTTCACTATGCCCTGCAGACCAATGGGCTGCTGCTGGATGAGGCGTTCTGCAGGTTCCTCAAGCAGCACGATTTCCTGGTGGGCCTGTCCCTGGACCTGTATGCAGAGCTTCATGACGCCAACCGGCTGGATTCCCAGGGGAAAGGCACATATTCCCGGGTGCTTGCCGCCAAGGAGCGGATGGATAAGCTGGGCGTACAGTACAATGTGCTGGCGGTGCTGACGGCGGAAATGGCGCGCCATGCCCGTGCGGCCTGGAAATTCCTGCGGGAGAAGAAAATACGGTTTGTGCAGTTTGTTCCCTGCCTTTCCGACCTGGAAGCGGAGCAGCGCGAAAAATCGGCCCTGACGCCCCGCCGGTTCGCCGGGTTCTATTCAGAGCTGTTCCCCCTGTGGCGGGAGGAATTCCTCCGGGGCAACTATGTGAGCGTTAAATTTTTCGACGACCTTTTCAACCTGCTGACCGGCCGGGGCGTGACGGCCTGCGGTTTCAACGGCTCCTGCAACGTGCAGTGTGTGGTGGAGGCGGACGGCGGCGTGTACCCCTGCGACTTCTATGTGCTGGATCGCTGGAGGCTGGGAAATCTGCGGGAGCAGCGGCTGACGGAGCTGCAGCAGCAGCCGCTTGCAAAGGTCTTTGTGAACCGTCCCCGTCCCGAAGAGGAGCTGTGCAGGGACTGTCCCTACCGCAGGCTCTGCGGCGGCGGATGCCGGCGGATGCACCGGGAAATGTATGTGGACGAGACAGGCGGGTTCTGCGGCTATCGGGAATTCCTGCGGCAAAAGGAACCGCAGCTGCTGGAGCTGGCAGCCTTATTGGGAAGAGGCTGAATGTTTTAAACAGGACAAATTCATTTTGTGGGCCGGGCGGGGATGCGGTGGAAAAAGCTGCGGTTTCCGTCCGGCCCCCCTTGAAACGGTCAAAACAGCATATTGCATAACCGCTGAACCAATCACAGCCGAAGGCAGGGCGCCGGATGGATTCAGCGGTTCCTTGAAAGGAAGGGAAACCTGTGAAAAAGAACGTGATTTTTATCCTGACGGACGACCAACGCTACAATACGATTCACGCCCTGGGAAATCCGGAGATTCATACTCCGAACCTGGATTGGCTGGCAGAAAACGGTACTGTGTTTGAACAGGCCCATATCCCCGGCGGTACCAACGGAGCGATCTGTATGCCCAGCCGGGCCATGCTCAATTCCGGCCGTTCCCTGTTTCATCTGGAAGCGGAGGGAGGAAACATCCCGGAGGGCGACGTCACCCTTGCAGAGGTCTTCCGCCGGGACGGATACGACTGCTACGGCACGGGCAAGTGGCACAACGGATGCCCTGCTTTTACCCGTGGGTTCACAGGCGGGGAAAACGTATTTTTCGGCGGGATGTGGGACCACTGGAACGTGCCGGTCAGCCACTACGACCCCACCGGGGAGTACGACAATGTGATCAATTTCGTGGCGGACTTTTTTCATACGGGGGAGACCATCCAGGTGCACTGCGATGAATTCCATCCTGGGGTGCATTCCACCGAACTGCTGACCAACACGGCGTTGGACTATCTGGAAAACCGGCCCCAGGACAGGCCCTTTTATTTGTATCTTGCCTATCTGGCTCCCCATGATCCCCGCACCATGCCCCAGCGCTTCAAGGAGCTTTACGACCCGGAAAAACTTACGCTGCCGGAAAACTTCATGGAACGGCATCCCTTTGAGGTGGGCGTGGAGGATATCCGGGACGAAATCCTTCTGCCCACGCCCCGGACGGAAGAGGCGGTGTGCAGGGAGCTTGCGGACTATTATGCCATGATCTCCCATCTGGATTATGAGATTGGAAGGCTGCTCCAATCCCTGCGGGAGAAAAATCTGTTGGAGGATACTGTTTTGGTGTTCACCGGCGACAACGGCCTGGCTGTGGGATGCCATGGGATGCTGGGCAAGCAGAATCTCTACGACCACAGCGTGCGCGTGCCGCTGGTCTTCGCGGGCGCGGGGATTCCCAAAAACAAAAAGGTGGAAAATTATGTCTACTTGATGGATATTTATCCCACGCTTTGTGAGCTGACGGGGCATGAGGTTCCCGATACCGTGGAAGGGAAGAGCTTTGCGGCTATGTTCGGGGACGGCAGCGTCAAAACCAGGGAGACCCTGTATCTGGCCTACCGGGACTTGATGCGGGGCGTCAAGGACAGCCGCTATAAGCTGATCGAATACCGGGGGCCGGTAAGGCGGACACAGCTCTTTGACCTGAAGGAGGATCCGGCTGAGATTCGGGACCTTTCCGCCTGCCCGGAGCAGCAGGAAAACCTTGCCCGGCTCCGCGCCCTGCTGGAGCGGTACCGGGACCAGTGGGAGGATCTCCCCAGTGAGATTTCCGAAACCTTCTGGAGCAGGTACTAAGAGCCTTTGGGAAAATAAAAGTCTCCGATTTCTCCGGGCCAGCTGAAAGGCTGCCTCTGAGAAAAGAAAACAGCCTCCGGATGAATCCCGGAGGCTGTCATTTATAGTATTATGGATTTGCTCACCGGCTGTTGAGCTCCGCGTACTGCAGCAGGCCGCGGCAGAGATACAGCACCAGGAGGGAAAGCAGGACATTGCACAGCGCCATTCCCAGAAAGACACCGAGAAAGCCGGGCAGCGGCAGGAAGGTCATCAGGACGACGCCCAGGACAACGCCGGGAATCGCCAGTACCAGCAGGGAAAAGAAATAGAAGAAGAAAATCAGCACCTTGGAGCTGACGGTTCCGAACACCCGCTCCACCAGCACGTTTCCTGCGGTGAACAGCAGGGAGAAGGAAATGCGCGCCAGAATACAGAATACAGTGTCCAAGGGGGAGGCCCCGATGATAAAGGCCACCGGCACAAAGATGAGCACCGCCTCGATGGAATCGGCAATGAGGCCTTCCTTCAGGGAGTACAGAAGCTTCTTCAGGGGAGGTTCGGGGATCAGGTAGATGTAGGGCTTAATCAGCTCCCGGTTAAAGCGCCCCAGGGCCACGGAGAAGAGCTGCATGTAGGTGCCCATTGCGAACACGGCTATGATGGCGCCGTCCTCTGCCATCTTCATGAAGAAGGAAAAGGCGATGATAATCACGGCGAACAGCAGGGACATGTTGCTGATAAAGAACACGCCGGACCGGCGGTTTTCTACCTTGTGCTTGTAGTAAATGGCGCTGGCGCCCAGCCCCTTGCCCAGACCGATTTTTCCTACTTTCACATTTTTCGGAGAGGCCTCGGCGAGCTGTCCCTCCTTTTTGGCCGTGATTGCGGACTGGGCCAGCTCCGCAGTCTGCAGCACATCCTCATAATAGTTGTTTTTGGATTTGGTGATCAGCAGGAGCAGGGCCGCAAAGGCGGCGAGGATCAGCACGGCGCACAGCGCCAGCTGAAGCCAGTTCCCGGTGAACAGCGCACCCACAATACCGGAAATCCACCCGGAAACCGGGAACAGCAGGCCGGGCAGCGTGGAGAAAAAGGCGCTGCCTGCAGTCAGGGCGGGCTCATAATCCCCCTGGGAGAGCAGGGGCAGGGCATCCCTGCAGGAGAAGGCCGCCAGGGCGATGTACACAGCCGCTGCACCGTAAACACAGAGGCGTATGGTACGTCCGGCGTTGTCCTTGCCGCTGGTGCGCACATACACCGCCATTGCGCAGAGCTGGGCGAAAAACAGGGTCAGGGCGTAGCCCACCACGATGAGCAGCAGGTGGCCGTAGCCCACCCCGTAAACGGAGTTGAGCCAGCCGTATTGAAACAGCAGGAAGAAGCCCAGCAGCAGCGAGACCCCCAGCTGACGGAACAGGCCGTAGAACAGAATCTTGTTGGGGCTTAAGGGAGAGGGGAACAGCAGCGTCACGTCGGACAGGGTGAACATGGGGGTGTTGCTGGAGCTTCCCGTGACGAACACCATCAGGAACATAATGGTGTAAAAGATGGTGAGGATGGCGCCCAGCTCTGAAATGCTGCGGAAATTGCCGCCCACCGTTTCGTTTTTGGCAAAGGCCACCAGGGCGAACATGGCGATGAGGAACACGCCGTAAAGCAGCTTGGCTGGACTTTTCAGCACGCCCTTCAGCTGGTTTTTCAGCTTGACGGCGGTGAGGTAGACAAGGGGGCTTTTCATGAGTTACCGCCCTCCTGAGGGTCGGCCTTTCCCTCTGTGATTTCGAAAAACAGGTCCTCCAGGCTCTGGCCCTCGCTGCCGTCGTTGAGCTTGGTGGCGGCGAACCGGCCGTTCATCATGATGTTGGCCACATCCCAGTAATCCTCCACACTGTCGATCATATGGGTGCTGATGAGCACGGAGGCGCCGCCCGCCTTGAGCTCCCGGAAGATCTGCTTGAGCTCCTTGATGGCGTGGGGGTCCAGGCCCACCAGGGGCTCATCGAAGATGATCACCCGGGGTTTGTGGGCCAGGGCGCAGCAGATGGAAAGCTTTTGCTGCATGCCCTTGGAAAGCTCCTTGCCCAGCTTGTCTTTTTTATCCCACAGCTCCATCCGTTCCAGCAGCTCCCGGGTGTAGGCTTCGTCCTCCATGCGGTAGGCGCGGCGGATGAACTCCAGATGCTCCGATACGGTCAGCAGGTCGTACACGGCTGGCATTTCCGGAATATAGCCCAGCTGGCGCTTGGCCTCCTGGGAGGTGTTTTCAAAGCCGTTTACCTCAATGCGGCCGGTAAAGCGAAGCAGGCCGGTAATGCACTTGATAATGGTGGATTTTCCCGCGCCGTTGGGGCCCAGCAGGATGCCGATCTGCCCGTCTCCCACGGCAAAGCTGATGTTGTCGTTGGCCACCATCTTACCGTATTTTTTAGTCACTCCACTGATGGAAAGCATGTTGGTTCTCCCTTCAAAATTGAATACTCTTCAAGCTGATTCCCCCGCGCTGGGGGGAATAGAAAAATTCTACCCTGCCGGACAGAAATCCGCAAGTTCCCGGCCTGATCCTTAAGAGAAATGTCAGATTTGGCCTGTGTGCCCCTGGGGGAAATATTCAGACAAGAGAGGCTGCGCAGAGGTCCGCCTTTTCAAAGGGATGCTCGGAGAGGAAGCGGACGTTCCGCCCGGATACCTCCAGGAATCCCTCCTCCCGCAGCCGTTTCAGTTCCCGCATCATGGCGCTGCGGTCGGAGCAGATGTAATCCGCTAGGGCGCTGAGGGAGAAGGGCAGGGTAAAGCTCAGGCTGTGCTCCTTGGCCGCGAAGATGCGGAAGCAGCACAGCAGCTTTTCCCGAATGGTGCGGCAGGAGAGCACCTCCACCCGCTCGCTGAGGGCGAAGGCCTTCCGAGAGATCAGGGAGAACATGTTTTCGATGAGGATGCGGTGGCAGTCACAGGCCTTCCCGCAGGTGGAAGTCAGCTTCTCTTGGGGGAGCAGCAGCACCTCGCATGCGGTTTCGCACACCACGCTGACACTGTCGCAGGGCAGGGAGGCAAAGGCGATCAGTTCCCCGAAAACGCCGCCCTCCGACAGCCGTTCCAGTACAGTGCGTCCGCCCCCCGCGTCAATCTTTACCACGGCGGCAGTCCCTGTCAGGAGGATGCCTACCGTTTCGCCGCCCCCACCGTATGTATAGGCTGTTTCCCCAGGGTGAAAGCTTTTCAGGGGAGCGCGGAAGCATTCCATCATTCTCTGGCATTCTGTCTCCGGATTGCCGCTGAACAGGGGAAGCTTGGAGAATTCCTGCATCTCGATCATCCTTTCCTCATCGTAGTATTTGGGTATGGCGCTTGGGATTCAGAACAGCGGGCATGGAAATGGACAAAGCCGCAGGTGATTCGCCCGGGGTTTTGTACAGAATGGAAAAAATGAAAAAAATCAAAAAACTGTTGCAGCTGCAACAAGATTACCGTATAATTGTATGATAGTATAAGAAAAAGAAAATGTAAAGTAAGAAGTCCATATGGATGAGTCAAAAAATTGTGAAAGGATGAGCTTCCATGGAACTGAAGAAAGGGATTACCTGGTGTGGGATTTTAGACCGCGATCTGCGCGTGTTCGATATTATTATGGAGACGGAATTTGGTACCACCTACAATTCCTATGTGGTAAAGGGGAGTGAAAAGACTGCCCTCATCGAAACCGCAAAGGAAAAGTTTTTTGATGAATACCTGCAAAAGGTGCAGGCTGTCACGGACGTTCAGAAGATCGACTACCTTGTGGTGGATCACACCGAGCCGGACCATGCGGGCAGCGCCGCCAAACTGCTGGAGCTGAACCCGGAGATCGAAGTGGTGGGCACGGTGAGCGCTGTCAATTTTCTGGGGCAGATCATGAACAAACCGTTTAAGTCCCGCACGGTAAAGGAGGGGGACAGCATCTCCCTGGGGGACAAGACCCTGCAGTTCCTGATTCAGCCCAACCTCCACTGGCCGGATACCATGTATACCTATATTCCCGAAGACAAGACCCTTTTCACCTGTGATTCCTTCGGCGCCCACTATTGCTGTGAGGGAATTTTCCGCAGCAGGGTGGAGGACGAAGCAGGCTACCTGCGGGCGGCCAAATACTATTTCGACAACATTCTCGGCCCCTTCAAGCCTTTTATGAATAAGGCGCTGGACAGGGTGGAGAAGATGGACGTAGAGATGATCTGCACCGGCCACGGCCCTGTGCTGGACACAGGCCTGAAAGAGTTTTTCAGTACTTACCGGGAATGGAGCAGAACCGACAACCCCAACCAAAATAAAACGGTGATTCTGGCCTATGTGAGCGCCTACGGCTATACGAAGGATATGGCGGAAAAAATCGCCGAGGGCATCCGCAGCGAGGGTGTGGACGCAAGGCTCTACAATCTGGTGGAGGACGGCTGCGAAAAGCTGCCGCAGGAGCTGCTTTTCGCGGACGGAATCCTGTTGGGGTCGCCCACCATTTTGGGGGACGCCCTGAAACCCATCTATGATTTGGCTTCCACCATGCTCCCCACCATCCACGGCGGGAAGAAAGCGGCTGCTTTCGGCTCCTATGGCTGGACGGGTGAGGCGGTGCCCAACCTGACCCAGCGCCTGCAGCAGCTGAAGATGAAGGTCTCCGAAGGCCTGCGGCTGCGCTTCAAGCCCAGCGAGGCGGAGCAGGAGCAGTGCCGTGCCTTCGGCATAGAATTTGCCAAGACCGTTTTGGGAAAGTGAGCACGGCTTAGTTCCAGGTGAATTTTTCGGGCGCGGCTGGAATATCCGGCGGTTAATTGCAAATACTGTTTCTGAAAACTTTGAAAGGATCGGTGAATGCAATGCCAGATTGCAGCAAGCTGGACCAGAGCGCCCAGGCATACTTTAATTCCCTTCCCACTGTGTTTCAGGAGCAGATCATGCAGAGCGGCGTGGAAGTGACCTCGAAAGAGGACCTGGAGCGTGTCTACCAGAATCTTCTGGAAAAAGGAAAGAACTGCTGAGCTTCCAAATAAAAAGGCTGCCGCAAACGGAGAACTTTCCGCTTGCGGCAGTGCTGTTTCAGACGCTGTACGTTCCTGGTCTATCGTTTTTTTTCGATATCTGGCATTTAAAATTCCGCGTCCATGAAAGCTTTCAACAGGCGCACGGTACTGGAAATATCCTCTAGGCTGGCGATGCAGTGGGGGCCGTGGGTGTAGCGGGTGGGGACGGAGAAGCCGATGGTTTTTACACCGTCTCCGGAAAGGTTGATGGGGGCGGCATCGGTGCCGCCTACATAGATGCAGTCCTTCTGATAGGGGATTCCCAGTTCCCTGCACAGGCCCACCGCAGTGCCCACCAGCCCTTCATCGCTGATGGAGTAGTTGTCGGAAATCTTAATGGCGACGCCCTTCCCCAGGGCGTTGCTGCCCTCCAGGTCCCCGGGACGGTCATGGGCCGGAGTCACATCCACCGCAACGCCCACGTCGGGCCTCACCTGATGAGCCACAACGCCGCCGCCCCGTGTACCCACCTCCTCCTGCACTGTAAAGGCCAGGTAGACGTCATTTTTGGGGGCTTCCAGTTCCATCAGCGCCTGCATCTGCATATAGCAGCCCACCCGGTCGTCAATGGCTTTGGCGGTCACACAGCTGCCGGCAAGCTCCAGGTAATCCCCCAGGAACACCGCCACATCACCGATCTCCACCAGCTGCTCCGCCTCCTGCTTGGTGGACACGCCGAGATCCACAAACAGGTTGACCATCTGGTTTTCCACCTTTTCAGGGCGAACCCGGGAGGAAACCACGCCCGCGACGCCATTGCGGAACATCACCCGGGACTGATAGGTGGTATAGATCCAGCAGGAGCCCAGCCCCTTTACCATCAGGGTGCCGTCGTCGTTGATCTTGATCACCTGCAGGCCGATCTCATCCATATGGGCGCAGAACAGCAGCTTCTTTGCGCTGGGGGAAGTCCCCTTTTTGAAAACGATCAGGTTTCCGTTGGCGTCGATCCACTGCCTGTCCCCATAGGGATCCATCCTCTCAGCGATGAAGGAAGACACCTGCCTTTCATAGCCGCTGACGCCGTGCAGCTGGGTCAGTTCCTCAAAGAGTTTCCAATTCATACGAAGCAACAACTTCCTTTCTGATTTTGACCTCCTGTGTGAACAGGTTGATTTCTTCTATTCCGGCACATTCCTCCCCAAAAAAGGTGAAATGTACAGCCCATGGCATGAGGGTTTTGATCCGTTCAAAATCAGCATGCCCGAAGCCAGGGTCGTAAGCGTTCAGGAGAGTGCTCAGCGCCGTGCCGTGGGTTCCCACGGCAACAGAAGCATCCGGGCATTCCCGCAGCACCCGGCGCAGCGCCCTGAGATTCCGCGCCTGCACCTCCCGCAGGCACTCCCCGCCGGAGAGCCTGTAGCTGAAGTCCTCCCATTGCCGGCGGGAGAACGCGGTAAAATCCTCAATCCAACCACTGTCCACCCGGCGCTCACGGAAATCGTCCAAAATCCGAATGGGCAGCCCCTGGAGGGCCGCAAATTCCCCCAGGGTATCCACGGCCCTTCGGAAGGGACTGGAATAGACAGCCGAAATGTTTTTATCCAGTAGGAATTCCGTCACCAGGGCGCAGTCCTTCCTGCCCTTGGGGGAGAGCTCCCGTTCGCTGTCCTTGTGGTTTTCAAAGTTTGGCTGGGCGTGCCGGATAAAATAAAGCTGTGTCACAGGGACGGTCCCTCCCAATTCCAGAGCCCCAGCATCCCCTTGGCCGGGAAGGGCTGGGGGAGCACCTCAATGTCCTCCAAAAACCAGGCGTAGCGGCCGGGCGCATAGATGCCGCACAGCCGTTCCACAGGCTCCAGTTCCATCTGTTCTAAAAAAGGGCCGTCCATCACGCGGCAGTCTGTGAGGACGCACCGGCATGCCACTAGGCCGCAGCGCAGGGGCTCCTCCGGAATCAGCCGCAGCAGCTCCGCGGTCTGCGGGTCGTTCCGGTTTACCGGCGACGCGCTGGCGTGCAGGTACAGGGGGCCGCGGTAGTTTGTCTTCCAGCTCCGCGTTTCTATTTTCTTTTTCCCCGCGGCAATCAGCGCCAGCCAGGGCTCCTTCAGCGTGAGCGCTTTCATGGTTTTCCCACCAGCTTCCGGAGATCCGCGATCAAAGCGTCCACGTTTTCTTCTCTGGTGGCCCAACTGGTGCAGATACGCACGGCGGTGTGGGTTTCATCCACTTTTTCCCAGAAGGAAAACACATAGGTTTCCTCCAGCTGCCGGAGAAGCTCATCGGGAAAAACAAAGAATTGCTGGTTGGTGGGGGAGGGGACATATTCCGGAAGTCCCGCCTCCCGGCAGGCGTCGGCAATGCGGTAGGCCTGTTCGTCAGCTTTTCCGCAGATTTCCGTATAGAGGCCGCCGGTGAACAGGGCCAGAAATTGCAGCCCCAAAAGCCTGCCCTTCGCCAGCATGCCGCCGTTCTGCTTGATGGCGTAGCGGAAATCCGCGTTTAACTCCGGGTTTGGAAGGACCACCGCCTCCCCGAAGAGCGCGCCGCATTTGGTGCCGCCGATGGTGAAGGCGTCGCAGAGGCGCGCCAGGTCCGGAAGGGACACGTCTGTGTCTCTGGAAGAAAGCCCGTAACCCATGCGCGCACCGTCAGCAAAGAGGTAGAGGCCGTATTCCCGGCAGACGCGGTACAGGGCTTCCAATTCTGCAAGGGTATAAAGGGCTCCGTTTTCCGTGGGGTGGGAGATGTAAACCAGCTTCGGCTGCACGGTGTGCTCCGGCGGCATGCCGCCCCGGAAATGCTCCTGGCAGAGGCTTTCCACCTGGGAAGCGGAAATTTTGCCGGTCCGCCCGCAGGGCAGGGCCAGCACCTTGTGTCCCGTGGCTTCCACCGCCCCGGTCTCATGGACGTTGATGTGGCCGGTCTCCGGGGAAATTACGCCCTGATGAGGGCGCAGCGCTGTGCGGATCACGGTGAAATTGGCCTGCGTGCCGCCCACCAGGAAGTGGACGCCGGCCTCCGGCGTCCGGCAGGCCTCCCGGATGAGTTCCCGGGCCTTGCCGCAGAACTCGTCCTCCCCATAGCCCACGGACTGTGTCAGGTTGGTGGCGCAGAGCTGTTCCAGAATCCGGGGATGTGCTCCCTCGGTGTAATCGCAGTTAAAGTAGATCATTCGCACAGGTTCCTTTCTATGGATCAAATTGCAGGGTACGAAGCCATTTTATCACAGTCCGGAGGGAAAGTAAATTCAGAGAAAACAGGGAATTTCCCGCCGATATTTTGGGCCAGGGGTCGAATGTACCACATTCTAAGGTGCATCTGCATTTTTTCGCCGGTTCCGTGTTGACAAAGGCGGTTCGGTAGTGTATAATTCGTAATGCTGTAAAGAAAATAACTTTACACACTTGCGAAAAATGGGGCAGACCGTGTTTCCGGAGGGAACGGGTATGGCAAAGGATTTAAAAATTACCTTTTTGTTGGATTTTTACGGCGACATGCTTACCGAAAAGCAGCGCGAGGTGGTGGAGGCCTATTACAACGAGGACCTCTCTCTGGCGGAAATTGCCGAGGACCGGGACATCACCCGGCAGGGCGTGCGGGACGCGATTAAGCGGGCCGAGCAGCAGCTGATGGAGATGGAGGACCGTTTGGGCCTGGCAAAGCGCTTCAAGGAAGTGCAGGATGCGCTCACCGTGATCTGTGACTGTGCGGTGAGTATCCAGGAGAGAAACAGCGCCCGGGACGACGATCCGGAAATCCGGGAAAATGTGGCGAGGATCCTGGAACGCGCAAAAGAGATTGCGATAGACGAGTAAGAAGGTTCAGAAGCGCCGTAAGGGAAAGGCCGTATGTCTTTTCCTGTGGCAGGTCAGATTTGGGGGAGGCGGCACAATGGCGTTTGAAGGCTTGGCGGAAAAGCTCAGCAATTCATTTAAAAAACTGAAGAGCAAGGGAAAGCTCAGCGAGGCCGACGTCAAGGAGGCCATGCGCGAGGTCCGTCTGGCCCTGCTGGAAGCGGACGTCAACTACAAGGTGGCCAAGGAATTTACCAATAAGGTCACGGAACGGGCCGTCGGTTCGGAGGTCATGGAAAGCCTGACTCCGGGACAGATGGTAGTGAAGATTGTCAACGAGGAGCTTACCGGGCTCATGGGCGGCAGCGAGGAGCGCCTGAAGATGCCCGCCCATCCGCCGGCCGTCATCATGATGTGCGGCCTGCAGGGCGCGGGTAAAACCACCCACGCGGCAAAACTTGCCTACCAGCTGAAGAGCCAGGGGCACAGGCCGCTGCTGGTGGCGGGAGATATCTACCGCCCTGCGGCCATCAAACAGCTGCAGGTGGTGGCGGAAAAGGCCGGGGCGCCGGTCTTTGAAAAGGGAACCCAGGATCCCGTGATCACCGCACGGGAGGCGGTCAAACACGCCAGGGACTATGGCAACGACTATGTGATTATCGATACGGCAGGCCGCCTGCAGATCGACGAACCCCTCATGGAGGAGCTGCGCAGGATCAAGGCCGAGGTGGAGCCCACGGACATCCTGCTTGTGGTGGACGCCATGACCGGCCAGGAGGCTGTCAATGTGGCGAAGACCTTTGACGAGCTGCTGGATATCACCGGCGTCATCCTCACCAAGCTGGACGGCGACACCCGGGGCGGCGCCGCGCTTTCCGTCAAGGCTGTGACGGGAAAGCCCATCAAGTTTGCCGGTACAGGGGAAAAACTCTCCGACCTGGAGGTGTTTCATCCGGACCGCATGGCCAGCCGGATTTTGGGCATGGGAGACGTGCTTTCCCTCATTGAGGACGCCCAGCTGAAGCTGGACGAGAAAGCCGCGGCGAAAACGGCGGAACGGCTGATGAACAACAAGCTGGACCTCAACGACATGCTGGAGCAGTTTAACCAGGTGCGGAAGATGGGACCCATCAAGGGCATTCTCTCGAAGCTGCCGGGAATCGGCAACAAGGTGGATGACATGGAGATCGACGACAGGGTTCTGGACCGCAATGCGGCCATCATCCTTTCGATGACCAAGTATGAGCGTTCCCATCCGGACGTGCTGGACGCTTCCCGCAAGCGGCGGATTGCCGCGGGCTGCGGCATGAAGGTGGAGGACGTAAACCGCCTGCTCAATCAGTTCAAGCAGACACAGAAGCTGATGAAGCAGTTCGGCGGCAAGGGGAAGCGGCGGCGCATGCCTATGAACCTGCCTTTCTAAAACCAGGGATATAAGCCCGGCCCAGCCGGGACTGTACTATATCATAATAAAATTTATTTGATTTGAAAATTGGAGGACAAAGACATGGCAGTAAAAATCAGACTGAGAAGAATGGGCGCTAAGAAATCTCCCTTCTACCGCATTGTAGTTGCGGATTCCCGCTTCCCCCGCGACGGCCGTTTCATCGAGGAAATCGGCTACTACAATCCTATGGAAGAGCCCAGCGTGGTGAAGGTTGACCCGGAAAAGGCCAAGAAGTGGATGGCTAACGGCGCACAGCCCACCGACACGGTGAAGGCGCTTTTCAAAAAGCACGGCGTGATCTGAGACCGGCCTCTTTGACGGCGCCCTGTGCGCAGTGGGTTTTGAAAGGAGAAAGCAAATGCAGGAGCTACTGAAAGCAATTGCCTCAGGTCTTGTGGAAAAGCCTGAAGAGGTGGTTGTCACCAGTGAAGAGGAGAACGGCACCACTGTTTACCATCTTCATGTGGCGGAAGACGATATGGGAAGGGTCATCGGCAAGCAGGGCCGGATTGCAAAGGCGATTCGGGTTGTAATGCGTGCGGCCGCTACCCGCAACGACCAGAAGGTCATGGTTGAAATAGACTGAACAAAGAGGGCGCAAGCCCTTTTTTGTTTGCCTGCGGCTGGAAAAAAGGGAGGAAATGACGGCTATGGCGGTAAAAAGGTTTCTGGAAACCGGAAAAATTGTGGGAACCCACGGGGTGCGCGGCGAAGTGCGGGTGGATCCCTGGAGCGATTCCCCGGAGTTTGTGAAGCGGCTGAAGCATCTCTACTTTGACGAGGGAAAGGTCCCGGTGTCCCTGGAGTCATCCCGGGTACACAAAAACCAGGTGCTGCTGAAGCTCAAAGACGTGGATACGGTGGAGCAGGCGGACGCCCTGCGGGGCAAGGTGCTGTGGCTGGACCGGGAGGAGGTGCAGCTGCCGGAGGGAACGGTGTTCCAGCAGGACCTGATCGGCCTGAGGGCAGTGGACGGCAGCACCGGCACGGAGTACGGCACGCTGGAAGAGGTGCTTCCCACCGGGGCCAACGACGTCTATCTGATCCGCGGGGCAGGAGGGAAGGAATACCTGTTCCCGGCGGTGGCCCATATGATTCAGAAGATAGATACGGAGCGGGGCGTCATTGAGCTTCTGCCCATTCCCGGCATTTTCGACAATGAGGGGGAAAATGCATAATGCGTATTGACATTGTGACGCTGTTCCCGGAGATGTTCGGGCCTGTGCTGGAGGAAAGCATCGTGGGAAAGGCGCGGAAGAAAGGGTACCTGCAGATCTGCTGCCACCAGCTCCGGGATTTTTCCAGCGATCCCCGGCGCCGGGTGGACGATACGGTGTTCGGCGGGGGCAAGGGCATGCTGCTGGCGGCGGAGCCTTTTGCCAGGTGTATTGACGAACTTTCAGAACATTTGGGAAAAAGGCCGCATATAATTACTATGTCTCCCCGGGGGAAAGTGCTCACTCAGGAGCACGCAAGGGAGCTTTCCCGGAAGGAGGGGCTGGTGATCCTCTGCGGCCACTATGAGGGGATCGATGAGAGGCTGCTGCAGGAATACGGGGCGGAGGAGGTCTCCATCGGGGATTATGTGCTGACAGGGGGCGAGCTGCCCGCCATGATCCTGGCGGACGCCGTAAGCCGTATGCTGCCCGGCGTGCTGTCGGAAGAGGCATGCTTTACGGAGGAAAGCCATTTTTCAGGGCTGCTGGAGTACCCCCAGTACACCAGGCCCGAAGTCTGGCGGGGCAGGGCCGTGCCCCAGGTGCTGCTCAGCGGGCACCATGAGAATATCCGGAAATGGCGCCGGAGGGAATCCCTCCGGGTGACGGGAAAGAACAGGCCGGACCTGCTGTCAGCCTTTCCGCTGAACGCGGAGGACAGGAAACTGCTGCAGGAATGAACTGGAAAATTGCGGAAGGATGGGGGCGGTGAATATTTTTTGAAAGACTGCCAATGCTTACCATGCGCGCAATTTATACATGATATGGGGGAGCACTTGCGAATCAAACGGCAATTTTGGCAAAAAGTTTTCAACATGCCAAGCAAAGTGCACAAACGCGCCTGCTGAAAAAATTCGGCGTCTGTTCAGTAATCCAAAATTAGGATTATGCGGTTGACGCGGCCCAGAAATATGATATAATTACCTTAAATTCCAAATGCTTTTCATTTGTTTGACGTAATTTTTAGTTTGAAATCAGTCCTTTTATAAATTTGTAGGAGAGTGAATGTTCATGTGCGCTAAGGAAGTATTGGTCCAGAATCAGGTTGGTCTCCATGCACGTCCCGCGACGTTTTTTATCCAGAAGGCTAACGAGTTCAAGTCTTCCATCTGGGTCGAGAAAGAGGAGAGAAGGGTAAACGCGAAAAGCTTGCTGGGCGTTTTGTCTCTCGGTATCGTTGGCGGCGTGACGATTCGCATCATCGCAGACGGAGCCGACGAGGAACAGGCTGTAGACAGTCTGGTGGCGTTGGTCAATTCCGGCTTTGCAGAGTAAGTTAACAGGAAAGACAGGCATGGTAAGCACCGCGTTACGCGGTGCTTTTTTTGCAGCAGAAGGCAAGATTTGCTGTCTGTCTGTTCCAAAAGAGGTGAGAAACAATGACAGAACAGGAGCTGAAAAAGAAAGAACTTCGTCAAAAAGCCATGAAGCTGCCTTTGAGCCCGGGCGTCTACCTGATGCATGACAAATCCGGGGAAATCATTTATATCGGGAAAGCCAAGGCGCTGAAAAACCGGGTCAGCCAGTATTTTGGCTCGGAAAAGAACCATGATAATAAGGTGCGCCGGATGGTTGCCAATGTGGACTGGTTTGAGTATATCGTCACGGACAGCGAATTTGAGGCGTTGGTGCTGGAAAGCAGCCTCATCAAGCAGAACCAGCCCAAATACAATATTCTTTTGAAGGATGATAAGGGCTACAGCTATATCCGCATCACTTCCGGACCTTGGCCACGCTTTTCCGAAGTGAAAAAAATGGAGGAGGACGGCGCAAAATATATCGGACCCTATATGAGCTCCTGGTCCATCAAGCAGACGCTGGACTCCGCCAGGAAAATTTTCAAGCTGCCCTCCTGCAGCCGCAGGTTCCCCCAGGATTTCGGGAAGGGGAGGCCCTGCCTCAATTACTATATCAAACAGTGCGCAGCCCCCTGCCGGGGCAGGGTCAGCGAAGCGGAGTACGACGAAGCTTTCCAGGAAGCGCTGGATTTTATCCGGGGAGGCAGTTCCACCTCGGTAAAGGTTCTGACCGAAAAGATGAACGAGGCTGCGGAAAACCTGGAATTCGAGCTTGCGGCACGCCTGCGGGACAGGATCAATGCCATCGGCAAGCTGAAGGAACGGCAGAAAGTGGTGGCGAGCCGGGTGGAAGAGCAGGATGTCTTCGCCTTGGCCCAAGGGGAAACCCATACCGCTTTTGAAGTGTTCCGCTTCACCGGCAGCAAACTCAGCGACAGAGAGAGCTTTCTCACTGAGGGCTGCCAGCCGGACGCGGAGGCGCGTTCCGAATTTCTGCGCCAGTATTATGCCATCCGCGACCGCGTGCCCCCTCTGGTGGTGGTGGACGGCGAGGTGGAGGATGAAGAGCTCATTGCCCGCTGGCTTACCGAAAAGCGGGGCAGGGCGGTGAAGCTGCTGATCCCCCAGCGAGGGGACCAGTACCAGCTGGTGCAGATGTGCCGCAGCAACGCGGCGGAAAGCCTGTCCCAGCACATGGGAAATTCCGGCCGGGAAGCCTCCGCCCTGGATGAGCTCAGGCGGCTGTTGGGCCTGGAAAAAACGCCGGCCTACATTGAATCTTACGACATTTCCAACCTTCAGGGCGGCGAGAACGTGGCCGGTATGGTGGTGTTTGAAAACGGCAGGCCGCTGAAATCCGCCTACCGGAAGTTTAAAATCAAGACGGTGTCCGGCCAGGACGATTACGGCTCCATGCGGGAGGTGATCCGCCGCCGGTTTGAAGAGTACAAGAGCCATCAGGAGGAGGGCGACGAGGAGGGCTTCGGCAGGCTGCCGGACCTGATCCTCCTGGACGGAGGCAAGGGCCACGTGGCTGCGGTGAAGCCCCTTCTGGAGGAGATGGGCGTGGAGGTGCCGCTGTTCGGCATGGTGAAGGATGACAAGCACCGTACCCGCGCTATCGCCCTGAGCGGCGGAGAGATCGCCATCAATTCCAACCGGCGGGCCTTTACTCTGGTGTCCTCTATCCAGGACGAGGTTCACCGGTTCGCCATCGGCTATCACCGGCAGCAGCGCAGGAAGAGCGCGGTTTCCTCCACGCTCACCTCCATCGAGGGGATCGGGGCCACCCGCGCCAAAGCGCTGCTGAAGCATTTCAAGACGGTTGCGGCGGTCAGCGAGGCGGACTTGAAGGAGTTAGAGGACGCGCCAGGCATGACCAGGCCGTCGGCTTTGCGGGTCTATGAATATTTTCATGGGAAAACCGAGGCGGAACCCCGGGAAAACTCAATAAATTCAGTCGAATAGTTGACAGATCGGCCGATTGATGGGATAATAAAGCGAATCGAATCAAGAAATATTGGAGACTCGAGCCATGCGAATCATCACCGGAAGCCAGCGGGGGAAAAAGCTTACCGCGCTGGAAGGGGAACAGGTGCGGCCGACGACAGACCGCGTGAAGGAATCCCTGTTCAATATTTTGCAGTTCGGCATTGAGGGACGCAGGTTTCTCGATCTGTTTGCGGGGTCGGGCCAGATTGGTTTGGAAGCGTTGAGCCGGGGCGCAGGGGAAGCTGTATTTGTGGATGCCTCCCGGGATTCCGTCAAAGTGCTGGAAAAAAATGTGGCGGCTACGGGCTTTCAGGACCGTTCGCAGATTGTGCCGGGTGACTATGCCGTGTTCCTCGCCGGAAATTCCAAGCCCTTTGACATCGCTTTTTTGGATCCTCCCTACCGCAAGGGGATTTTGCAGAAGGCGCTGCCCCTGACCGCCAGGCAAATGAACCCCGGCGGCGTGATACTCTGTGAGCATCCTTTGGGAGAGGAGCTTCCGGAAAGGGCCGGAGAGTTTCAAAGAGGAAAGAGTTATCGCTACGGTAAAATCATGCTCACTGTGTACCGCAGGGAAGAGGAAGCGTGAAACCGCCGTTTTGGAGGAATCGTTTATGAGAATTGCGGTCTACCCCGGCAGCTTTGATCCTGTAACGCTTGGTCATCTGGATATCATCCACCGGGCGCACAAGCTGTTTGACAAGCTGATTGTGGCCGTGCCGGTTAACCCCGCGAAAAAAACCAGCTTTTCCGTGGAAGAACGGATGGATTTGCTGCGCATTGTCTGCGGGAAGGAAGGCTTTCCCAATGTGGAGATCGACAAGGTGGACGGCCTGCTTGCAGAGTATGCCAGACGCAAGAATGTGATGGTAATTGTGAAGGGCCTCCGGGCGATGTCTGATTTCGAGTATGAATTTCAGCAGGCCCTTACCAATAAAAAGCTCAATCCGGAGCTGGAAACCATGTTTCTGGCCACCAGTGCGGAGAATATGTTTGTAAGCTCCAGCATGGTAAAGCAGGTGGCAGGTTTCGGCGGGGATATCTCCCATTTTGTGCCGGAGTGTATTTCCGATACGATTATTGAAAGGCTTTGCGGTGAGAAAAAGCCGGAAGCGTAATCTGCCGGAGACCCCGGCAATTCCAATTATAACGGCTGAATGCCGGAAAACCGCGGATTTCCAGAAAAGCGGAAGAAAGGAACGGTATTGACTATGAGCAACAACCAGGCGACCATTGAGGATCTCATCGACGAGATGTATGATGTTCTGGATAAGGGCTGGAAGCTGCCTCTTTCCGGCGGAAAGGTATTTGTGGACGGCGAAGAGGTCCGGCAGATTCTCGATGAAATCAAGGAAGAAATTCCGGCGGAGGTGCGCAAGGCCAAAGCCATTGTCGCCGACCGCGCCCAGATTATCAGCGAGGCGCAGCGCGAGGCGGAGACGATCATCCGTGTGGCGGAGGAAAAGCAGAAGGCATTGGTCAACCAGGACGAGGTGGTGCGCCAGGCCCAGGCTAAGGCCAACGACCTGATCGCCCAGGCTCAGGCAAAATTCAAGGAAATGCGCAAAGCGAGCAACGACTATGTAGACGACCTGATGCGCAGAACAGACGAGTCCTTGTCGGAAAACCTCGCGGAGCTTCGAAAGACGCGGCAGAATATCAAGTCTTCTCAGCGAAACAGCCAAATCTAAATAAAATCTTTTGTGAAATGCGCACGAAAGACGAATAGAACAAAAATTCCCCTCACAAGATGTAGTGAGGGGAATTTTTGTTCCCTCAAAATACCGTCGAACGTACCTTCGAATCCAGTGTTGGCGCGGGTTTCCAGGATTTTTCCAGTTGCTTTTGAACCCCAGTTGTTCTATAATTATGCCATTGGGTGGTGAAAAGTGGGTGAAAGTTCCACGAAGTGGTGAAGAAGGGGTGGAAAATCCCAGAAAGCACATCTTCTGAACTCCGCCGCCCGTTCTGGGAAAGGAAAAGGCAATTATGTTGACGGGTGAATATCAACATAATATGGACCTGAAGGGCCGGGTGACGATCCCTTCAAAGTTCCGTGACGACTTGGGAGACAAGTTCTACGTCTGCAAGGGTCTTGACGGCTGCCTTTTTGTACTTTCTCAGGAGCAGTGGGACAGGCTGGTGGAAAAGGTGGCCGCCATTCCGCTGGCACAGGGCAAGGCCATTCAGCGCTATTTCTTTTCCGGAGCCGCCGAAGTGGAGCCGGACAAGCAGGGAAGAGTCCTGATTCCCCAGAATCTGCGGGATCACGCGGGCCTGGAGAAGGACGTGACCGTGATCGGCGCCGCGGTCCGGGCGGAAATTTGGGATACTGCCCGCTGGAACGAATATAACCAAAGCCAGACCGACGAGGCGATTGAGGCCTCTATGGCCCTTTTGGATTTTTAAGTTTGAAAGGCTGACAATCTGAAAGGAATAGAACCTATGATGGAATTTAACCACAAGCCCGTGCTGTTTACGGAAACCATAGAGTCGCTGGCCATCAGGCCGGAGGGCGTCTATATCGACGGGACGATGGGCGGAGGCGGGCATTCGGAAGCGATACTTCAAAGGCTGACTTCCGGGAAGCTGCTCTCCATCGATCAGGATCCGGACGCCATTGAGGCGGCTGGCCGGCGGCTTTCCCGCTACCCCAATTCCCTGATAGCCCGTGGGAATTTCTGCGAGATGGACAAGCTTGCCGCTGAATGGGGAATCACCTCTGTGGATGGAATCCTGCTGGATATCGGGGTTTCCTCTTACCAGCTGGATACGCCGGAACGGGGATTCTCCTATCACAGTGAAGCTCCCCTGGACATGAGGATGTCCAAGGAGGGCCCTACCGCCGGGGATCTGGTGAACACACTGTCTCAGCAGGAGCTGGCCGGTATCATCTACCGGTACGGAGAGGACAGAAACGCAGGCAGGATCGCCCGCGGTATCTGTGAGGCGAGGGAAAAGGAACCAGTCTCCACCACCTTTCAACTGGCGGAGATCGTCAAAAGCTCTGTGCCGGCCGCAGTGAGAAGAGAACAGGGGCATCCGGCCCGAAAGACGTTCCAAGCCCTCAGGATCGCCGTGAACGGCGAGTTGGACAGGCTGCAGGAGGGGCTGGAAGCCGGGTTTTCCATTTTGAAACCGGGGGGAAGGCTCGCAGTGATCACATTCCACTCCCTGGAGGACCGCATCGTCAAGCAGCAGATGGCAAAGTGGTGCGAGGGGTGTATTTGTCCCAAAGACTTTCCGGTCTGTGTCTGCGGCAGAACGCCGCAGGGCAGGCTGATCTATAAAAAGGGCCTCGCTCCTTCCCAGCGGGAGGTCGAGGAAAATCCCCGGGCGCGAAGTTCGCGTCTGCGGGTCATTGAAAAGCTGGAAACCAATCTGTGATGCCGGTCCGTAGGGACGGGGCCGCTGCGGAAGCAAGCCGCAGGAAAGCGGCTCGTCCCTACAGGACAACAAATCCGGGATTACAGGAAAGTTTATCACAGAGACGGGAAAAAGGAAAGGGTGATTCGGGTTGGCAAATTTGTCGGAAGCATATGATTTCTCGCTGTTTGAAGACCGTATAGGGCAGAGTACGGCCCCTATCGGAGAGCCGGGCAGCCGGGAACAGAGGCAGGAGCAGAAGCGGGAAAATGTCATTGAGCTGCCCCAGAAGGAACTGGACAAGAACCGCCAGCCGAAACGGCACCCCTTCCGCATGATCGCCGCCACATTGTGCTTTACCGTCATTTTCGCCACGGTGGTTTCTATTGTGTACAGCCAGGTGCAGCTGACGGAACTGACGGAGGAGATCAATATCGCCACACGGCAGCTGCAGGAGGAGCAAAGCCTGGAAGTGCAGATGAGCATGCAGGCCTCGCAGAAGATGAATGGCGCCCAGGTGGAGGAATATGCCAAAAAAGAGCTGGGCATGTCAAAAATATCGGAAGGGCAGGTCTCCTATGTAAACGTGGTGCAGCAGGATAAGGGCACTGTGCTGCAGGATACCGACGGAGGCTCCTGGTTCGATAAGATTCTCTCTGCCGTCGAGTCCTGGTTTGCCTGAGGCTTTTTTGAGACAGAAGGATACTGACCGCTCAAAATGGGGTAATTTTGAGAATAAAAGACTGTTGTGAAGGTTCTGAGAAATTGTCTGGGTTCCGTCTGTTGAAAGCCCACAGCTGTCTGGCAGAAGCTAAGCTCAGCCGCTGAGGCAAAAAGGCAAGTGAAACTCTCCCGAAAAGGGAGGAACTGGAAAGGTGGCATACTACTTATGAAAAGAGCAAAAAGAGCGGTTCTCATCCTGGCGGCCTGTCTGCTGCTGGTTTCCGGAACAGTGACGGTATGCGCCGTCTCGGCGGAGGGGAACAGAAAAGAGCCTGCAGTCTCTGCGGGGGATTCCTCCTGTATCATGCCGGAAGAATGCCTGGCGGAGGACATGGCGATCGAGGCATATGTCCGCGGGGAACAGGAGATCGGGTGAGAAAAGATTCGGGGCGCTGCATGTCCAGAGATTGCGCAGCGCTCCGATTTGTGATATCATAAAGCTCTAAAGGGAAGGGCGCTTCGGGCGCCGCAGCTTTCCGCTCCGTGATGGGCGCGGAGGAATCCATGGAATATTCGATATGCCGCAGGAATAAACTGGAACAGCGGTATTCGTAAGGGAGGAGAGCCAAGAGGAATCTTGACTCTCATTTTGCTAATCGGGGAACTTCATAAAATTTGACTCTGGGTGGTGAAAGATTATGGCAAAAGGAAATACGGAGAAAATGTGGAAAAAGGCGATGGGAGTCACTGCTTTCATCGTCTTTGTGGGGTTTGGCGCGGTGCTTGTCAGCTTGTTCCGCTGGCAGATAGTCCGGGGCGAGGAATTGAGCGCCAAGGCGCTCAACCAGAGCCTGCACAGCACCACGCTGTCGGCCATGCGCGGCACGATCTACGACGCCACCGGCACCAAGGTGCTGGCAAAGAGCGCCAGTGTGTGGACCGTGGTGCTGGAACCCAACTATTTTAAGGACGACGACGGCAAAGATAACGAAGCGCTGCGGCGGAAAGTGTCCTCCGGGCTTTCCAGAATATTGGATATGGATGAGGAAACCATCTACGAAAAGACCGGTGAAAATTCCTTTTTTACCTATCTCAAGCGCCGGGTGGAATCTGACGTGAAGGACGAGGTCACCGCTTTTCTGAAGGAAAATGATATCGACAACGGCGTACGCCTGATCGACGACTATAAGCGGTACTATCCCTACGGTACAGTGGCCTCCACCATTCTGGGCTTTACGGGCAGCGACGGGCAGGGCCTGGGCGGCCTGGAACTGCAGTACGACAGCGAGCTGCGGGGTACGGCGGGCCGGATGATTTCAGCGAAAAACGCTTTGGGCACTGACATGCCCTTTGAATACGAACAGCTCATCGGTGCGGAAAACGGTTATGACCTGGTGCTGACCATCGATGAGACGGTGCAGAGCATCCTGGAAAAATACCTGGAGCAGGGCATCGAACAGTATCAGATCAAGAACGGCGCGGTAGCCATCATGATGAACGTCAATACCGGCGGCATCCTGGGTTTGGCGGTCAAGGGGGATTACGACCCCAACGATCCTTTCACCATCTATGACGAAGAGGTGCGCAAAGAGATAGATGCCCTGCCGGAGGATAAACAGGACGAGGCCTACAACAACGCCCTGCAGAAACAATGGCGGAACAAGGCGGTGAGCGATACCTATTACCCCGGCTCCGTATTCAAGATGTGCGTGGGCGCCATGGGCTTGGAGGAAGGCGTAATCACCGAGGAGAGCACCTTTACCTGTACGGGCAGCATGCCTGTGGAAGGCGTTACCGGAGGCATCAGCTGCTGGAAGCATGCGGGACATGGCTTGGAGAATTTTCACGACGGCCTCTGCAATTCCTGCAACCCCTTCTTTATCCATGTGGGGGAACTGCTGGGAGCGCAAACCTTTGCCAAGTACCGCGAAGCCTTTGGCTTTACGGAGCAGACGGGCATCGACCTGCCGGGCGAATCCTGGAGCCTGTACCACTCGGTGGAAGATCTGGGGCCGGCTGAGCTTGCCACGGAATCTTTCGGGCAGAACTTCAGCATCACGCCGGTGCAGATGATCACCGCCTGCGCGGCGGTGGCCAACGGCGGCTACCTGATGACGCCCCATGTGGTGGACCGGGTGGTGGATTCTGAGGGGAATATCGTCCGGAAGGCAGATACCAGCTACCGCAGGCAGGTGGTATCCGAAGAAACCTCGAAAACCATCAGCAGGATTCTCTATGACAACGCCACCTTCGGTACGGCCAGCGGCGGCTATGTGATGGGCTACCGGGTCTGCGGCAAAACGGGCACCTCGGAAAAGGTGGCGGAATTCAACGCCGACACCAGCCCGGATAAGAAGATGAAGTACATTGCCTCCTACTGCGGCTTTGCCCCTGTGGAAAAACCCCAGTACGCCCTGCTGGTGTTCTTCGACGAACCTGACGGCGACAACAACGGCAACCTCACCGGCGGCAACGCAGTGGCAGGACCGATTTTTTCCGCCATCATGGAGGAAGCCCTGCCGTATCTGGGAATTGAGGCGCAGTATACGGATGAGGAATACGAGACGCTGGATATGGTGACGCCTTCCGCAGTGGGCCTGACCCTGGAGGAGGCTTACCGGCAGCTGGATGAGCTGGGCCTGAGCTATTCCGTGGTGGGGGATGAGTCCGACAGCTCCATTCTGGTGACGGAACAGATTCCCCAGGTGGGGGAAAACGTGCCCAAGGGCGGCAAGGTGGTGCTTTACACCAACGGCTACAGCGAAGAGGATACGCTGGTGGAGGTGCCGGATTTCACCAGTATGGATCTCTCCAACGCAAACTACGCGGCGTCCCTGGCGGGAGTTCAGATCAGCGTCAGCGGCGCTGGAGCTACAGAGGGCGGTTCGGCCAGTATGCAGAGCGTGGAACCGGGAACTATGGTCAAAAAAGGCACGGTCATCACCATCACCTTCGTGGAGAATATCAACACGGAAACCTTCGTCCCATTGGGCTAGGCAGCCGGCAAACTATTTGTGTGGTGTTCTGAATACGGCAGTGTTTCTCCGTTTTTCTGGAACTGCTTTGAAAATCGTCCCCGCGGGCTGCGCATCGAAGTGAATCAGCGCCTGCCCGGTGTCCGGGCGGCGTAAGGGACGGCCAGAGAACTGTAAAAAGCAAGAGGATAAAGAGGGGTTTTGGATGAACAGCATTTTATTCCTGACAGCGGCGGTCATCGCCTTTGCAATCACCGCCATTCTCGGCAAATGGATGATTCCTTTTCTGCACAAGCTGAAATTTGGGCAGACAATCCGCGAGGTGGGGCCCAGCTGGCATAAAAACAAGCAGGGAACGCCCACCATGGGCGGATTGATGTTCATCATCGCCATCGTGGCGGCAGTATTCGCCTGTATTCCCGTGTTCCATTCCACAGGCGTCTCCGAAACTTTTTTAATGCAGGTAAAGCTGTTTGCCGGGCTGGGAATGGCCGTTGCGTTCGGCGCCATCGGCTTTATGGATGACTACATCAGCATTGTGAAGAAGCGGAACCTGGGCCTGACGGAAAAGCAGAAGCTGGTGCTGCAGTTTGCGGTGGCGGCGGCCTATCTGGTTTCTGTGGGCATGGCGGGCGGCGGTACCACAACCCTTATCCCCTTTGTGGGACGGATTGACCTGGGCTACTTCTACTACATCCTGGCAGCGGTGGTCATTGTGGGCCTTGTCAACGCGGTGAATTTCACGGATGGCATCGACGGCCTCAATTCCACGGTATCCTTCTTTGCGTTTTTGGGTCTGGCCCTGTGCGCCGGGGTGCTCTCCATGACGGGCCTTTCCGCTATGGGCATTGCTTCGGCGGCGGCCTGCATTGGATTTTTGATCTGGAATTTCCACCCCGCCAAGGTGTTTATGGGGGATACGGGCTCCCTGTTCCTGGGCGGCATGGTGGGGGCGTTGGCCTTTGGTATCGATCTGCCCATCCTTCTGCTGCCGGTGGGCCTCGTGTACTGGTGCGAAATCCTGTCGGTGGTGCTGCAGGTCGCCTATTTTAAAGCCACCCACGGAAAACGGCTGTTTAAAATGTCGCCGATCCACCATCATTTTGAGATGTGCGGCTGGAGCGAAGTGAAAATCTGCGTCGTATTCGGCCTGGTTTCCCTGGTAGGCGGCGCTTTGGCGCTTCTTGCAGTATGTTTCGGCATATGAGGAAAGCCATGCTTAAAACAGAGAACTCCGGCACAAACTATAGCACAGGCGTGTCAGCCTGTATGGAAAGGGGGAAATCGAATGACGTCTTCTGCAGGAAGAACTTCCAGAGGCCTGCGCAGGGTTCCAAAATATGAGCCTCCCGCGGATGAGAGGCCGCAGCCGAAGAGGCCGAAGGAATCGCCGGGAGAACAGCGGAAAGGCCGCAGGCAGACCAAGTATAAGCTTTTTTCACTTGGCGCCGGAATCGACGTGCCGCTGTTTGTGTTTATCCTGGTGCTGCTGGCCATCGGTCTTGTCATGCTGTTTTCCGCCAGCTATGCGTACTGTTATTATTACTATGACAGCAGCTATTATTTCATTATGCGCCAGGCGGGCTTTGCTGTGGCGGGCGTGGTTTTGATGCTGATCGTTTCCACCTTTGACTACCACCATTTCCACAAGCTGGCCTGGCCCATCTGCGGCCTGGCAATTCTGATGCTGCTGATTGTCATCGTGTTCCGCGGCAGCGCCATTGCTCCCACAAAGAATGAGGTAAACCGGTGGATCAACCTGGGCGTGGAATTCCAGCCCACAGAGGTGGCAAAATTTGCCGTGGTTGTGGTGTTTGCCCATATGATTTCCCAGCGTGTGGAACAGATGAAAAGCTTCCGTTCCGGCTTTGTGCCGTTTATGGCGGTGCTGGGGCTGTTTGCCGTCCTGATCATGCCGGAACCCCACGTGTCCGCAACCATCATCGTGTGTATGATCGGCGTCATCCTGATGTTCGTGGGCGGCTCCTCTCCTAAATGGTTCTTTATTTTCGGCGGAATCGCCGTGGTGGGCGTGGCGGCCGTTGTCATGTTCTCCGGAAAATTTGATTATGCTATGGACCGTATTTACGGCTGGCTGGATCCCTTCAACCCGCCCGGGGATGTGGATACCTGGCAGACGAAGCAGTCCCTCTACGCCATTGGCTCCGGCGGGCTGCTGGGCGTGGGGCTTGGCCAGTCCCGGCAGAAATACCTCTATCTCCCCGAACCCCAGAACGATTTTATCTTTGCCATTGTCTGCGAAGAGCTGGGTTTGGTGGGCGCGCTGATCATCATTATCCTGTTCAGCCTGCTGATCTGGCGCGGCGTCTACGTCTCCATCCACGCCAAGGATAAGTTCGGCATGATGCTGGGGCTGGGCATCACCTTCCAGGTTGGCATTCAGGCGGTGCTCAACATCTGTGTGGTGACGAATACCATACCAAACACAGGCATCAGCCTGCCTTTCTTCAGCTATGGGGGTACGGCGCTGGTGATGCTTCTGGCGGAGATGGGCGTGCTGCTGAATGTTTCCCGCAGCTCGAATGTGGAGAAGACCTGAACCGCCGGAGAGCGGATATCGACGGCTTTGAACCTCAGGCGTCACTGTTTCAGGGCTTTGGCCGGTCCTGTCTACTTTGGAATTGTGAAAGGAAGGAAACGATCATCATGGGAATCAAGGTGCTGTTTACCGGCGGCGGTACAGCGGGGCATATCAACCCTGCGTTGGCGGCGGCAGGTTATCTGAAGCAGAGGGAGCCCGACGCTCAGATTCTCTATGTGGGCAATAAGGGCGGGATGGAGGAAAGGCTGGTGGCTAACGCGGGCTATGAGATACGCACCGTCACCATCTCCGGCTTCCAGCGGAAGCTCACGCCGAAAAACCTGGCGCGCAACGCCCAGACTGTTGTGCGCATGTTTACCGCCAGTGCCGAGGCGAAGAAAATCCTGCGGGAATTTGCCCCGGACGTGTGCGTGGGCACAGGCGGGTATGTGAGCGGCCCGGTGATCCGGGAGGCCGCCAAGCTGGGAATCCCCTGCGTGATCCACGAGTCCAACGCCTATCCGGGCGTCACGACGAAGATGCTGGCAAAGTCTGTCAGGACGGTGATGCTGGCTGTGCCGGACGCCAGAAAGTACTTTGACGATTCCGTCAACTGCACAGTTACCGGAAACCCCGTGCGGGGCGAGGTGCTGGCCGCGGAACGGGAGGCCTCCCGCAAAGCGCTGGGATTGGACGAGCGGCCTCTGATCCTCTCCTTTGGCGGCAGCCTGGGCGCGTCTGCGCTCAACCGTGCGGCAGCCTATATGCTGGCGGAAAGCGGGAAGGAAAAAAGGTTTCAACATATTCACGGCTATGGCCAGCACGACGAGAAATTTTTGGAGGAGCTGCAGGAGCTCGGTTTCCGGCAGGAGGAGAATCCGCAGATCAGGCTGCTGGAGTACATCGACAACATGCCCCAGTGTCTTTCTGCAGCGGATCTGGTAATTGGCCGGGCGGGCGCCATGACCCTCTCCGAGATCGAGGCCAAATCGAAGGCATCCATCCTCATCCCTTCGCCCAACGTGGCGGAGAACCATCAGTTCCATAACGCTATGGCGCTGGTGCGCCGGGGAGCTGCGGAAATAATCGAAGAGAAGGACCTGTCCGGGGAGTCTCTCTGGAAAAAGGTGACAAAGATTGTAAGCGATCCGCAGCGGCTCCGTTCCCTGGGAGAGAACGCGGGAAAAATGGAGATTCTGGACGCAAACGAGCGTATCTACCGGGTGATTCGGGCTGCGGTCAAGCAGAATTAACCCTTTTTGAACCGCCTCATATAATGCAATATGCTTACGATATGAGGTGTTCTTATGATCATTGTTGACGGGCCCGCCGAGCTTGGCGGGGAGATCACCATCCAGGGGGCGAAGAACAGCACGCTGCCGCTGCTGGCTGCCGCAGTCATCTGTAAGGGACAGACCGTGCTGCACAATTGCCCCAGACTTTCAGACGTGGAAACGGCGGTGCGCATTCTGGAACATCTGGGATGCCGCTGCAGAAGAGAGGGCTCAGACCTCATTGTGGACAACGCCATGACCTGCTGCGAAATCCCCAACGACCTGATGCGGGGAATGCGTTCCTCCATTGTGTTCCTGGGAGCACTGGTATCCCGATGCGGCGAGGCAAACCTTTATTTTCCAGGAGGCTGTGAACTGGGCCCCAGGCCCATCGACCTGCACATCTCCTCCCTAAAAAAGCTGGGGGTAGAGATCGAGGAGACAGGAGGCTGCCTGCACTGCCGCGCCCCTCACGGCATTGTAGGAAACTATGTTTCCCTTTCCTTTCCCAGTGTGGGGGCCACGGAAAACCTGATGCTCGCGGCCGTGTGTTCCCATGGTACCACCATCATTGCCAATGCGGCCCGGGAACCGGAGATCAGCGATTTAGCCGCTTATCTGAACCGGTGCGGGGGCCGTATCTACGGCGCGGGGGAAAGCTGCATTATCATCGACGGTGTGAAGGAACTGTTTGGAAGCGAGCACCGCATCATGCCGGACCGCATCGTCACCGTGACCTATATGGCGGCTGCTGCGGTGACCGGCGGGAATATCACCCTGAAGGATGTGGACAACACGCATATTCTGCCCATGCTTTCTCCGTTTGAGGAATCCGGGTGTGAAGTGCGGCAGCTGGGCGGCGCGCTGAATATCATGGCGCCCCGGCATCTGGGCGCGGTGAGACATATCCGTACCATGCCCTATCCTGGCTTTCCCACGGATGCCCAACCCATTGTGATGAGCATGGCGGCAGTGGGGAGCGGAACCAGTATTTTTGTGGAAAACATATTCGAGAACCGCTATAAGCATGCGGAGGAGTTGGAACGGCTCGGCGCCAGGATCAAGGTGGAGGGCAAGGTGGCGATTGTAGAAGGCGTGGAACAGCTTTTCGGCGCCCCGGTCACCTCCTATGATCTGCGGGGCGGGGCGGCGCTGGTGGTGGCTGCCCTTGCCGCCCAGGGCAGGACGGAGATCAGCGGGACCAGGTACATTCACAGGGGCTATGAGGACATTGCCGGGAATCTCAGTTCTCTCGGCGCCAGGATCCGGGAGTTCGCCGGTTCTGGGGAGCCGGAAGCAGAAGAAAGTTAAGAAACAGGAAGTTTTAAGGAAAGGAGCGGCGAAGGGATGAGAGAAAAAGGACGCGGAAGCGATCCATGGCAGGATGAGTATTTCATTGATCTCGGCGCCTCTTCATCCGCCGAAAGGAATTCAGGACGGCAGAAGGCAAAAGGCCGCCCGCCTGTACGGAATCCTTCTTACAGCGGGAGAGATGGGACGGCCCCAGGCCGCCGTCCTGCCCGCCGGCCCGGAGACAGTGCCCCGGCAAGATCTTCCGTGCGGCCTCCACGGCCGGAATACGGGGAATCAGACAGAGCGCGCAGAAAGCCCGGCGGCGGGGAAAGCCGCCGGAGGCCTGCGCCCGCACCGGCCAGGAAACGCAGAAAACAGAAAAAGCCGATGAGCAAAAAGGGGAGGGCTGTCGTTTATCTTCTCACCTTTTTCGGCGTGCTGACCGCCGCTGTTCTGCTTTGTGTGTTTTTGCTGTTCCGGGTGGCCCAGATTGAAGTGACCGGAGACCAGGTCTATTCCGCCTCAGACATTCTAAAGATATGCGGCTATGAGACCGGCGATAACCTGGTATTTTTACCGACGAAGGAGCAGGAGGAGCAGCTGGAGCGTGAGCTGCCCTATATTGAAAAAGCAGAGGTGCGCAAGCGTTTGCCCGGTACACTGGAAATCTCCGTCACCGCGGCAAAGGTGGGGGCCTGTATCGAGAGCGGGGGCTCCTGGCTCTACCTCAGTGAGAACGGGAAGCTTCTGGAGCGTCAGGACAAGCCCATGGCAGGAGTCATGCAGATCGTGGGCGTCACACCGGAAGACAGCACGCTGGGAACTGGGCTCAAGCTGAGCGATGCGAATGTGGAGACGGTCTTCCGGCAGATCATGGCTAAGCTTGTGGAGCTTGACGCTGTGAATCAATTTACCAAGCTGGATCTCAGCGATCTTTACAACATCCGCATCTGGTATGAAGGGCGTATTCAGTTTTTGCTGGGGAACGCGGCGGATCTTGCCTATAAGGTGGAATTCGGCTATAAGATCGCCAGCGATCCCAAGTCCATCGGAACACAGGAAACAGGAACGTTGGATTTGACGGTGGCCAATGATGTGAAGCGTTCTACCTTCACCGCGGACAAGCCAGGGGAGAACAACAGCGCTTCGTCTGTCGGCGGCGATTCGGGAACTGTGCCGGATTCTTCCTCAAATGATTCCTCTGGCGAGGGAGACACCTCGGACGACGGACGGGATGGAGGGATTCCCGACGACTACTTTACAGGCGGCGGGGATTCTTCCGATGGAGATACAGGCGGTGATACCGGCGATATCGGGGATACCTGGGACGACGGGGATACCGGAGATACCTGGGATACTGGAGATGACGGAGGTACCGGAGATACCGGCGGCACCTGGGATGCTGGAGACGGCGCCGGAGAGGGGGATGGAATGTAAAGGAAATTGCTGTTTTTCCCTCTCGGAACTGCGAAAAAGAGCACATCTTGTAGCTCATTGCCGCTGAATATACTGGAAAGGGAATAATCTTTATTTTATGGGCCCTTTTTTGAATTATTTCCTTGAAATTTTCCCGGAAAAGTGATAGATTATACGATGTGGTATAGTAAGAAAAAATGCTGACTGCTTTACACAGTGAAGATAGAGCATAAGTCTCAGAAAGCCAAGGAGGAAACAATATGCCTTTTGAAGTTGATAACCTGCTGGATGAAACTCCACAGACCATAAAAGTGGTAGGTGTGGGCGGCGGCGGCGGAAATGCCGTGAACCGCATTGCCAGCGCGGGCGTGCGCAGTGTAGAGCTCGTCTGCATGAATACGGACAAGCAGGCCCTTCAGCGTTCTCAGGCCACCATTAAGATACAGCTGGGCGAAAAGGTTACCCAGGGCCGGGGCGCAGGCTCCAAGCCCGAGGTGGGCGAGAAGGCTGCCGAGGAAAGCCGGGAACTCATTGCAAACACCCTGAAGGATGCCGATATGGTGTTTGTCACCGCCGGAATGGGCGGCGGCACCGGCACAGGCGCAGCTCCCAAGATTGCACAGATTGCCCGGGAGCAGGGCGCGCTGACCGTAGGCATCGTAACGAAGCCCTTTGCCTTTGAAGGCCGCCACCGCATGGAGCAGGCGGAGCGGGGAATCGCCGCTCTCCGGGAGCAGGTAGATTCTCTGGTGGTCATACCCAATGAACGTTTGAAGCTGGTGAGCGAGGAACGCATTACCCTGGCCAACGCCTTTGTGGTGGCGGACGATGTGCTGCGCCAGGGCGTGCAGAGCATTTCCGACCTGATTCAGCTGCCCGGTATCGTCAACCTGGACTTCGAAGATGTGAAGTCCGTCATGCAGAACGCAGGATATGCCCATATGGGCGTGGGCCACGCCAGCGGCAAGGAGAAGGCCGAACAGGCCGCCATGGCCGCCATTTCCAGCCCCCTGCTGGAAACCAAGATTGCGGGTGCCAAGGGCGTTATCATCAATATCACCTCTTCTCCCGATATCGCGCTGGATGAGATCGATACTGCTTCCCAGATCATCACGGAACGCGCCCATGAGGAGGCCAACATCATCTGGGGCGCCACCTTTGACGAGAACATGGAAGATGAGATGACGGTTACTGTTATCGCCACCGGTTTTGAGGGCATGAATGGGGAAAAGGCAAGGCCTGCCCCGGCGATCAATCTGGAGGATGACGATGATGATTTCCTTTCCTCTTCCAGCACCTCCAGCAGCAGAAGCTCTGAGCCCAAGGTGGATCCTGCCGTCATCGATGACGACGATACTTTTACAGACATCATGTCAATTTTCAACCGCAAATAAGCGGTGCTTTCATCGGAAACTGGGGGATACCGCCGAGCAGCGGCGTCCCCTTTTTTCAATAGATACAGCGCATAAATTCACAGGAAATCAGATTTCCAGGAGGAGAAAGTTATGAGCAAATTGATTCAGGGCGTACATCACATCGCGGTGAAGCCCACGGCGGAGAATTACAGAAGAACGGTGGAGTTTTACACCGGGCTTCTGGGTATGGAAACGGTCAAGAGCTGGGGGGATCCGGAGCGGCCCTGCCTAATGATTTCCTGCGGAGACAACTCCTGCATGGAGATTCTCAGCGGTGAGTCCGACCAGCTGCCGGCAGGACCTCTGGCGCACATCGCCTTTGCCACCGACAAGGTAGATGAGCTGATTGAGAAGGTGCGTGCGGAAGGGTATGAGATCACCGATGAACCAAAGGACGTGGATCTGGGCGGCACGCCCATCCGAATCGCCTTTTTCTATGGACCCACCCATGAACATATCGAGCTTTTCTGGGTGAAGGGCTGAAACCCGAAAAGAATACCGGGAAAGGATGGCGGGACAATGGCGGAGGAAATCAGGCTGAATACGGCGGAACTTGGAGAAAAGGCGGCTTCCCTGCGGGCGGGCCAGCGGGTGCTGCTCTCTGGAACCTGCTACACCTCTCGGGACGCCGCTCACAAGCGCATCACTGAGATGTTGCTGCGGGGAGAGAAACCGCCCTACCCGCTTAAGAACGCCGCTGTATACTATGCCGGGCCCACTCCCACGCCGGAGGGCCTTGCCATCGGTTCCTGCGGTCCCACCACCAGCGGCAGGATGGACCCTTATACGCCCCGGCTTCTGGACCTGGGGCTCAAATGTATGATCGGAAAAGGAAAGCGCAGCTCTGAAGTGGTGGAGGCGATAAAACGCAATTCCGCGGTCTATCTCTGCGCCACAGGCGGCGCAGGGGCGCTGGCGGCACGGTGTATCGTCAAAGCCGAGGTCATTGCTTTTGAGGATTTGGGCTGCGAGTCTGTCAAGCGGCTGGAGCTGCGGGATTTTCCCCTGATTGTGGGCATCGACAGCCTGGGCGGCAGTATTTTGGTATGAAATAGAGCGGGCGCCGCATGTGAAAAGGCAGGTACGATAGATTATATGAGATGGGTTTTCTTTGACATGGGTTCCACTCTGGTTGTGGAAAGTAAGGGGTGTGAACATAGAATCAAAGAGGCCATTGCGGGCTCGCCCATTGCCTATGCGGAAAGCATTTAGGAAGATCGATTAGCCTTTTCGTTTTATAAACAGGAATAAAGCGCCGGGGAATGGGGGTGAAAACCCGCAGGCCCCGGATTCCTTTCTTTGGAGATATGAAATATGTTTGATTCAGTCATGAAGCTTCTGGTCAAGGGCTACGGCACGGCGGCAGATCCGAAAATCCGGGAGAAAAGCGGCCGTGCGGCGGGTACTGTGGGGATCGCCACCAACTTGCTGCTGTTCCTCATCAAATTTCTGGCCGGATTCTTTTCTCACTCCCTGGCCATTATGGCGGACGCCGTGAACAACCTGACGGATTCCGGCTCCTCCATTATCATGCTGGTAGGCTTCAAGCTGGCCGGAAAGCCTGCGGATGAAAAGCATCCCTTCGGCCACGCCCGGATTGAATACCTCTGCGGGGTCATTGTCTCCTTTATCGTGCTGTTCCTGGGGCTGCAGCTGGGGATGTCGTCCGTAGAGAAGATCCTGACGCCGGAAGAGACGGAGTACGGCGTCCTGGCTTTCTGTGTTCTGGGGGCTTCCATCCTCATTAAGCTGTGGCAATGCTTCTTCTACCGCAGTGTGGGCAGGAAAATTCAATCAGAGGCCATCTACGCCACCTCCAGCGACAGCAGGAACGATGTGATTGCCACTGCCGTAGTGCTGTTGGGCGCGCTGCTCACAAGGCTGACGGGTGTGAATCTGGACGGCTTTCTGGGGCTTGCCGTGGCGGTATTTATTGTGGGTTCCGGCGTGAAGCTGATTATGGAAACCGGAGACCCTCTGCTGGGGATGGCTCCGGACGAGGAGCTGGTGCGCTCTATTTACGAGAAGATTTTGACCTATCCCGGGGTGATCGGCATTCATGACCTGACTGTGCACAATTACGGAGTGGGCAGATGCTTTGCCTCTGTGCACTGCGAGGTTCCGGCAGAAGAGGATATTCTGATCAGCCACGATATCATTGACAACATCGAACGGGATTTCCTGAAGGATATGGGGATTCACCTGGTGATTCATCTGGATCCTGTCGTCACGGGAGACGAGCGCACCAATGCTCTGCACGGGCAGGTGCGGGAGTGTGTGCACAGAATCTATCCTCAGGCCTCCCTGCACGATTTCCGTGTGGTGTGGGGCATTACCCATTCCAACGTCCTGTTTGACGTAGCCGCGCCCTTCTCTCTGGAGGACAGCGACGATGTCATCCGGGACAGGATTTCCCAGGAAATACAGCTGCTGGACCCCAGCTATCGTGCGGTGATCACCATTGACAGGGAAAGCACGGTGAATTCCCTGGAAAGTTAAAACAGAAAAGAAGGGCGCTGCATTTTTTGACAGCGTCCTTCTTTTTTGAGAGTCCTTATTTCACATTGAGTGTCTGACAGGTCACATCTGAATATCGTCTGCAGGAGCGCTGGGCAGGTCGCCCAAATTGTTGCTCTCATTGCCGTCCGGCAGGGAGCGCAGATATTCGCTGCCGTTGCGGCTGGCAATGGCCACTCCGCGGATACCGCCCTGCTTTGCCAGGGCAACTCCCTCGCGTTTAGACAATACAGTGCCGTCGGAAAGCTCATATCCGGAGATTTTTCCGTTTTTGCGCACCAGCTTTGTAATATTTTTTGCATCTTTGTTTGGAACAGGATTCATAATGTTGATGTTTGCGGGCAGATTGCCGATTCTGCCGTTGTTTTTCTGGTTCATGCTGATCTTCCTTTCTTGCGCGCAGAGCGCACGATATCCCGTAAACTGGTTACAGAGAATATTCTGCCGCTCTATGATTTCAAATATACTGAAAAGTGGAATTTGCAAAATATTAATTCTAGAAACGAATACTTCACGGACAATCCCGAAGCAGCTCGTTCCTATTGGCCGCATGAAAGGAAGCCCCAATGACCGGTCAGCTTGATTTCCAGGATGGCACGGAAGCTGCAGAAAAAATCATTTGGGATTGCGCCACAGGAAAATAAAAAGGCAGAAAACGAAAAAACGTTTTCTGCCTTTTTTGATAAAATCAGACGTCCAGCTTCATGTCGCCGTCTTTCACCCAACCCAGCTTCCTGAGGCCCAGGTTGATGACCCAGGACAGCAGCGCGGGAAGGATAAAACAGAGGAGAAGCAGGCCGATCCAGTCCATGGGCGTGATGGCGGCTTTGGCTCCGGCAGCGATATCGCTGACCCAGCCGGAATAGACGCCGATCTGACCCACCAGGCCGCAGGTGCCCATACCGCTGGAGATAGGCGCGCCGTTCATCTGCAGTTTGAACACACAGGTGGCAAGGGGCCCGGTGATGGCGGAGGCCAAGGTGGGCGCAATCCAAATGCGGGGATTCTTCACGATGTTGGAAACCTGCAGCATGGAAGTGCCGATTCCCTGGGCCATCAGACCGCCCCATCTGTTTTCCCGGAAGCTGATGACGGCAAAGCCGATCATCTGGGCGCAGCAGCCAGCTACAGCGGCGCCGCCTGCAAGCCCAGTGAGGCCCAGCGCAGCGCAGATAGCGGCGCTGCTAATGGGCAGTGTCAGCGCTACGCCGACCAATACGGAAACGAAAATGCCCATGAAGAAGGGCTGAAGCTCTGTGGCCCACATGATGAGCTGCCCCAGACTGGCAGCGGCCGCACCAATGGCCGGGGCGCAGAGATAGGCCAGCAGGGCGCCGGACAGAATAGTGACGGAGGGCGTCACCAGGATGTCTACAGGAGTTTTCTTGCTGACCAGCTTGCCCAGCTCAGCAGCGATGATGGCGATGAGCAGCACAGCCAGAGGACCGCCTTCCCCGCCCAAGGTGTTGGAGGCGCTGCCCACAGCGGCCAGGGAGAACAGGACAAGGGGCGGCGCTTTCAGGGCATAGCCGATGGCGATGGCCATTGCCGGTCCAGCCATAGCTTTTGCAAAATCGCCGATCTCCGTGAGCAGGGGAATACCGAATTGCGTGCCAATGGTGGAGATGATGGTGCCGATGAGCAGGGAGGCGAAAAGCCCCTGCGCCATGGCGCTCATAGCGTCTACAAAATAGAGCCGCAGATAGGACTTTACGGTTTGCCAGATCCCGTTCCCTTTACGGGAAGCGGACTGGGGTTCTTTTTTATCTTCCAAAGTTCAGGTTCATCCCTTCTGAGTTTCATTTGCCTGCGGAAGGGACGCCGCACGATCCGGCGTCCGCCGGAGGCAGGTGTGGTTGCTTAAACTGCTGAATCTGCCGGCGTTCCGGAACGGAAGAAGAAATACCCTTCCCTGTGGCGGGACTTTTTCCTTCCCTGGCTGAGATCGCCGGTCAAATCAGAATTTGCTGAAAAATCTATATTGGCTATGTTGCCCGGAAACGAAGTCTGCTTTGGATGGGGGAATCGCCGCCGGAGAACTTCCGGACCAATTGGTCGTTCCCTTTTTCTACTGGTAGTACGCCGTGTCCAGGCCGTCTTTGGTTTGTAAAATCATACCATAAAGCACGTTTTTTTACAATCGCTAATCTTCCCAGAGAGAAGTTTGCTCCGTCCGGAGATACTGAGCAAAACGACTGAAACCGGCGCTGTTTTCTTTTCTGAATGAATTGAGCGGAAAGGAATTGACAAAATCCGGCAGGTATACTATGATAGAGCGCGTTGAGAAATGGGCGGTGTCAGGAAGCCGCCGAATAACCGTTTTATAAGGAAGGAAGAAAAAAATGAATCAAACAAAGAACAGACGAGTCATATCCCTGCTGCTGGGTGTGCTGATGCTTTTGGGAATGGCGGCGTTTGCCGGTTGCAGCCAGCAGGAAACGGAGTCCAAGACGTCCTCCGCGATGCCCCAGAGCAGCAGCCAGGAGGAGAAGGTTTCAAGCTCCGGTGAGGACAGCTCTGCCGGAAGCAGCGTTTCTGCAAAGACAATCACCCTGACAGTGGTGCACAAGGATAAGAGCGAGAACTCCTTCACCATCTCCACAGAGGCTGAGAACCTGCGGGAAGCCTTGGAGCAGGAGAAGCTGGCCGAGGGGGAAGAGAGCAGCTTCGGTCTGTTTGTGAAGACCGTGGACGGCGAGACGGTGGACGACGGCAACCAGGAATGGTGGTGTCTGACTAAGGGCGGCGAAATGTGGAATTACGGCGTGGACGATACCAAAATTGCCGACGGCGACGCCTTTGAATTTACCTTTACGGAAGGTTACTGATGAAACTGCGGGATCTCTGCCTGATGGCGGTGCTGGGCGTAGTGATGTTTGTCTCCCAGGTGGCGTTGGCTTTTCTGCCCAATATTGAGCTGGTGAGCCTGTTTGTCATTCTCTTTACCCTGGTGTTCCGCAAGCGGGTCGTCGGGGCTCTGGGTGTGTTTATCCTGCTGGAAGGGCTGGTTTATGGCTTTGGGTTCTGGTGGCTGAATTACCTTTATGTCTGGCCGCTGCTGGCCCTGCTGACCTATATGTTCCGCTGGATGACCAAAAGCTGGCAGTGGGCGGTCTTTTCCGGACTGTACGGCCTTGCTTTCGGCACGTTCTGCTCCCTGGCTTATCTTCCCATCGGGGGAATCCCGATGATGATCTCCTGGATTATCAGTGGATTTCCGTTTGACATTGCCCATGCTGTCGGAAATTTTATCCTGGCATTTCTGCTCTATCGCAAGCTGCGGCAGCTGCTGGAAAAGCTGGACCATGGACTTCTCCGGCTGGGCAATTCAGCGCATTAGGGAGAAAGCCCAGCCTGCCTGTATGGAAATCTTCCAATTAGCCTCCTGAAACGTCATGTTTCAGGAGGCTTTTTTATGGGAAAACTTACAATCTTAAGATTGTAAAAATAAATACAAGATAGTTATTGACAATCACGTGAATACATTATATAATGAATTCAATCACAAAAGGGAGGAGGGGATAAAGATGGATTCACACTTAATACTGGAACCAACTTTTCCGGGAACAGTTGTGGAACGGCAGGGAAAGAGCGCGGCGGAATTTCTGGACGGCCTGTTCTTCGGCACAAAGGGACTGATGCTGTCTCAGGTGCGGGAGATCACCAAGCTGGAAACCTCGGTCATACAGAATTGGGTAAACCGGGGCTGGGTGCAGAAGCCGGTGGAAAAACGATATTCAGCCAACCACCTGGCGCGCATTCTGCTGATCAACATGCTCCGGGAGGTGACCAAGCTGGAAACCATCGTCCATATACTCACCTATCTTAACGGCAGCGCAAATTGCCGGGAGGACGACAGCATTTCGGAGTCGCAGCTCTATATTTACATCTGCGATATTCTGGATGAGGTGGATTATGAGACAATTTTGTCAGGCAGCCTGGACCGGTTGATTGAATCCCGGGCAACAGACTACAGGGAGCCTTTCCCTGGAGCCAGGGAAAAGGTGATGAATGCTGCAAAGCTGATTCTGACCTATTACGCCGCGTCTCTGGTCAAGGTGCGGGCAGACCGTCTCTATGAGCAGGCTGTGGAGCCGGTTCTGAAAGTATGATGGGAAAGGGGGAATCGTAATGTTGGAATGGTGGAACGGGCTTTCCCTGATCAGCAGGGTTTTCGCCTGTATCGCAGTGCCTGCCACGGCGGTGATGCTGCTGCAGACGATTCTGCTGCTCATCGGAATCGGAGGCGGCGGAGATTCCGATTTTGATGCGGACGGCGGGGATGTCGATTTTGATACGGGTCTTGACCTGGATACTGATTTCGACGCGGACGGCAGCCTGGATTTGGATTTCGACGCCGATGCCGCCGCAGCCTCCGATTTGGGAGAGGCGGCCGGTCACGGCGACGGGCTGACTCTGTTCAGCATCCGGGGGATTGTGGCTTTCTTTTCCATCGGCGGCTGGGTGGGCTTTGTGGCCGACCGGGCCGGGCTTCCCCTGGCGGAAAGCGTCATTCTCTCCGCGGCCGGCGGGGTTGCCGCACTGTTTCTTGTGGCTTGGCTGATGAAAAACGCCATGAAGCTTCAGGACAACGGCAACTTGGATCTGAGGCAGACACTGGGGAAGATCGGCACCGCCTATCTTCCAATTCCGCCAAAAGGGGAGGGCAAGGGGAAAATCAGCCTTCTTCTTTCCAGCGGGCTGGTGGAACTGGACGCTGTAAACGCAGGAACAGCGCCGCTTTCCACAGGGACGCAGGTGTCCGTTTGCGCCCTTGCAGACGCCACCACAGTAGTGGTGGAGGCATTGATAAATACCGCCCAGTCGGAGCGGCACAGGCTTGAGGACTGAGGGCAGCTGGCTGCCCGGCAGGAATTTTATTTGAGAAAGGTGTGGAACGGTCCATGAACGCAGGGATTGATGTAGGAGTTGTCATTCTGATCACGGTGATTGCACTTTTGGTGTTCACCACAATTATCGTTATTTTTTCCAGATACCGAAAATGCCCGTCCGACAAGATACTGGTGGTATACGGAAAAATCGGCACCAATAAGGACGGCACGGCACGCAGTGCAAAGTGTATCCACGGCGGCGCGGCCTTTATTGTGCCCATCATCCAGTCTTATGCCTATCTGGATTTGACGCCGCTTTCCATCCAGGTGGATTTGAAGAACGCTCTGTCCAAGCAGAATATCCGCATCGATGTGCCCTCCAGATTTACCGTGGGTATTTCGGTAGAGAATGGAGTGATGCAGAACGCGGCGGAACGCCTGCTGGGGCTGAAGCTCTCTGAAATCCAGGAGCTTGCAAAGGATATCATTTTCGGCCAGCTGCGGCTGGTGATCGCCACAATGGATATCGAGGAGATCAATACGGACCGCGACAAGTTCCTTACCGCAGTCTCCAATAACGTGGAGACCGAGCTGAAAAAAATCGGCCTGCGGCTGATCAACGTGAACGTCACGGATATTTCCGACGAATCCGGGTATATCTCCGCCCTGGGTAAAGAAGCGGCGGCCAAAGCCATCAACGATGCGAAAATTTCCGTGGCAGAGGCCAACCGTTCCGGTGATATCGGCGAGGCAAACGCCAGACGGGAACAGCGCGTATCGGTTTCTTTGGCGGATTCGGAAGCCATTCAGGGTGAAAACCAGGCCAAGGCACAAATTGCGGAATCCAATGCCACGCTGAACGAGAAGCAGGCCGAAGCCCTGCGCCGCTCTACCGCCGCGCAGAAGATTCAGTCGGCAAGGGCGCTGCAGGAGGCCTATGCGGCTGAGCAGGAGGCTGAAAAGGCGCGTTCCGCCCGTGATGAAGCCACGCTGGAGGCGGACGTCATCGTGAAGGCGGAAATTGAAAAACGTCAGAAGGAGCTGCAGGCGGAGGCGGAGGCAGAACAGATCCGCCGTAGGGCCAAAGGTGAAGCGGACGCTATCTTTGCGAAGATGGACGCTCAGGCCCGCGGTACCCAGGAGATCCTGATGAAACAGGCTATCGGTTTCCAGAAGATTGTGGAGGCTGCCGGCGGAAACGCCGAGGACGCCATGCGCTTGATGATTGCCGACAAGCTGGAAGAGTTGGTAAAGACCCAGGTAGAGGCTGTGAAGAACCTGAAGATCGACAAGGTTACAGTCTGGGACAGCATGAACGGCAAGGACGGAACGCCTGCTACGGCGAATTTCCTTTCCGGCATGATGAAGTCCATCCCCCCCATGAACGAGATGTTTGACATGGCCGGAATGGAACTGCCCGCTTTCCTTGGAAAGAAGAAGGAAGAGGGCGAGAAGGCTTCCGTGATGGAGGAAGTGGACAAATCCATCGCCGCCAGCACAGCCGGCAAGGCCTGAAAATAAAGTAAATAGTAGAAAGGGCTCTGCCGGGAAACGGCAGAGCCCCTTTAGTCTGTCGATAAACGTAAGAGCCAACGCCTTCGGAGGGAGGAAGGGTGTGGGAGGGAACCGTCAGGGTTCCTCTCCCGCGTTGATTCCAAAACAAGTTTGCATGGGTAGGCTTACTGAGAAATCAATTCCTTCCCTGCAAACTTGTTCAGCTTGGCGAAATGCTCTTTTTCGACAAGCTGAGGGGCTCTGCCGGGAAACGGCAGAGCCCCTTCTATTTTATTTGGGAATCAAATTATACAGCGTCTTCTTCTCCCGGCTCCGGAAGCGGTTCGCCCTTGACCTCGATTTCCACAGCGCGGTTATTTTCTACCCGGCTAACGGTGAACAACAGGCCTTCATATTCGAAAGCGTCGCCCGGCTCAGGGATCCGGTCCAGATTTTCGATGATCCAGCCGTTGATGGTGGAGGCCTCCGTTTCGCAGGAGATATGGAAGAAATCAAAAAGATCGTCCAGATCGGTGGAACAGAAAACCCGGTAAGTATCCTCTCCGGATTTATGGAAGCTTTCCGCCGCAATGGCGTCATGCTCATCCCAAATCTCACCCACCAGCTCTTCAATCACATCTTCCAGGGTCACAATACCCTCGGTGCCGCCGAATTCATCTACAATGACGGCCATGTGCAGCTTGTTCTGCTGCAAAAGCTTCAGCAGAGTGGAAATTTTCATGGACGGGGGAATGAACTCCGCCGCCTTTAAAATGCTGTCGATCTCCTTAGTAGTGCCCCATACATAACTGTAGAAATTTTTCTCATGGATCACGCCCACGATGCTGTCGATGGTCTCTTCATAGACAGGAAGCCTGGAATACCCGGTTTCCCGAAACAGACGCGCTACCTCTTCCTTTTCCGCATCCCTGGGCACAGCCACTACGTCCACCCGGGGAGTCATGATGTCGATGGCCTCGATGTCGTCGAACTCAATGACATTGCGGAGCATGGTTCCCTCGTTTTTATCAATGCCGCCTTCCTGCTCAGCCTCTTCCACAATGGTGAGCAGCTCGCTGTCGGTAAGGGAATGGTCGCCGCTGACCTTGAAAAGGCGCTTCAGACCCTTTTTGAGCTGGGTAAACAGGAAGTTGACAGGCTTGAGAACCACAATGAGAACCCGGATAATGGGCGAGGAGAACATGGCGAAGCTTTCCGCGCTTTCCTTGGCCAGGCTCTTGGGCGATACCTCGCCGAAGATGAGCACGATAACGGTCATCACCACGGTAGAAACCGTGGGGCCGATTCCTTCGCCCAGGGCGTTGACGAACAGCACGGTGGCGATGGAGGCGGAAGCGATGTTGACGATGTTGTTTCCTACCAGAATGGTAGAGAGCAGCTCGTCATAATTTTCCGAGAGAGCGTAAGCCAGCTTGGCCCGTTTGTTTCCGCCGGCGGCCAAATTTTTCAGCCGGATTCGGTTGAGAGAGGAGAAAGCCGTCTCCGTAGCCGAAAAGTAAGCGGAAAGTGCAACCAGAACGATCAGAATCAGGATCAGCGTAGTACTGTGACTGTCCATAGAGGAAAAAACCACAACCTTTACAATTTTTTGAGAACAATTATAGCATAGGGCGCGGAAAATAGCAAGGTGGATCAGGAAACGATTTTCAGAAGGCTGCCTAAACAGAAAATATATGCCTGCGCGGGGCTCGAAAAGAGCAGCGCCGCCTGTATGGGCGGCGCTGGTTTCTGTTATGTGGAGGCCTGCTCACAAAGCAGGTCGCGGGGACGGCGGGCGGCATTGGGAAGGGGCTGTTTGAGAATCCGCTGGCCCAGAGGGAAACTGAGAAGGAAGAGGACAACAGCTCCGAAGATCATGCAGCCTGCTATGAAATAAAAGGCCTTTACGCCTACCATGGCGATCAGCACGCCGCCCAAGAGATTTCCGATAATCCCGGCGACGGAATTCATGGCGCCGTTGAGCGTCTGTGCCGTAGCCTTCAGGTGGTCCGGAGCCAGACTGTACACATAGTTGGTGCCTACGCCGATAAAAAGTCCGCCGCCGATGCCCTGGAAGGTGATGATGAAAAACAGGTGGGCAAAGTTCCCGGCAAAGGAGTAAAGCGTCATTTCCAGCACATAGAAGATGCCTGCCGCCACAATGATGTGCGGCATACGGAACCGTTTCCTCAGGTGAACCATCAGGATGAGCATGGGGATTTCCATCAGCGCCTTATACCCCGTCAAAATCCCGTAGAGAGAGGGATCTGCGCCCACCGATTTGATCAAATAAGGCATGAAGGTATAGGAACAGTTCAGCGGGATATTCAGGGCGATGGCGAAAACAAGGTAGGCCATGTAATAGTAATTTTTAAAGAGCTCTCCCACGTGCATTTCCCTGAGAGAAAGGGATTTTCCCTTTTTGGCGTCGTCCTTGATGGAAAAAGCCACCAGCATCAGGGGAACCGCCACAATGGAAAAACCGAAAAACGCATATCTGATGCCCAGCAGGGGCAACAGGCCGCTCAACGCCATGGACATGACGGCAAAGCTGATGCTGCCCCAGAGCCGCACGCCGCCGTAATTGAGACCCTGGCGGTTGGCTGCCTGTACCACCCAGCTGTCCACAAGCGCGCCGGTGGGCGTGCGGAAAAAACAGGAAAGGGGGATGATCAAATAGGCAAGGAGCACAGGCCCCAGCCGGTAAGCCGAGATCATGGGGATCAGCGGGACAATCAGGGCGCTGACCAGGGTGGCGAACAGAAAGACCTTTTTGATGGACCTCAGCTTGTCGCTGAGCGCGCCCCAAAGCGGCATGGCGAGAATACTGACGGCGGAGTTCAGGGCGCTGATCATGCCCACTTCGGTGGAGTCCATCCCGATATCCTGCAGGTAGACCGTGGTAAAGGAATTGGTGGCAGCGGCAAACCAATACATGAATTCCAGGCCGGAATACTGGAAATACTCTTTCCCCAGGCCGAGGCACATGTTTTTTGCCCGGACGGGAATCCGCCCGAGCATGTGAAATAGCTCCATCTCAACACAACTCCGTTGTCCGTTCCTCCCGGTGAGGTCCGGAATATTTTTACACAGCATGTATTATAACGCACCGAGCGGTATTAAAAAATGTCCCTCGCCGTCTTTTCCTGTACGATTCCGATTTTCGATTTCGGCCCCGGCGGCCTGGAACTGGCCTCGCTAATTTTCCAGTTGGAAAGAAAGCGGCGGGCCGGCGGCCGGATTTTCTTCCGGCCCGCCAAATCTGCACGGAAGCCGCTGCAGAAGGTTTGGAAGAAGCTGAAATACATGTCATGCCCGCCGCAGGTATGTTATAATAAACGCAATAGCCAAACGGGTGCAGAAAAAACGCAGCCGGTTGAATGGCAGAGGATAGAAGAGAGGCCTGCAGGTATGGAAACTCCTGTACAAAGGAAAAAACTGAATTTGGGCATTGTGGCCCATGCAGACGCAGGGAAAACCACGTTGACGGAGCAGATTCTGTATCTGGCCGGAGCCGTCCGCGCCGCAGGGAGCGTGGACGACGGCACCGCCAGCACCGACACGCTGGCGGTGGAACGGGAGCGGGGTATCTCTGTGAGGACGGCCTGTGCTTCCGTGTTTTGGAAAGGTGTGAAGCTCAATCTGATCGATGCGCCTGGGCATTCCGACTTCCTCAGCGAGGTGGAGCGTTCTCTGAGCGTTCTGGACGCGGCGGTTCTGGTAATCTCCTCCGTGGAAGGGATTCAGCCCCAGACAAGGCAGCTGGCGGAAAGCTTGAAGAACGCGGGACTGCCCTGCCTGCTCTTTTTCAACAAGTGCGACAGGGCGGGCAGCCGCAGCGCAGCCGTCCTGCAGGAGGCGGAAAAGCTGTTCGGAAAGCCCGTGCTTCCGCTGAACGCTGTTTTGGAGGAGGGAACGGAGCGCTGCGCCGTGCAGCCTCTGTCCTTGACGGAAGGGGAACGGCTGGAGCGCAGCGTGCTTGCCTGTGCGGAGGAACCCCTGCTGGAACTGCTGCTCACTTCGGAGGAAGAGGCCGCCAGGGCGCTTCCCGAGGCCCTGGGGCGTGCGGTGGGGGAGGCCAGGGTGCTGCCTGCGCTGTTCGGCGCTTCCAAATATGGAACCGGCGTTGGGGAGCTTCTGGACGCGGCCGCGAAATACCTGCAGGAGGCGGAGGCGCCGGGCGGGGAATTCTGCGCCCGGGTCTATAAGGTGGAGCATGACCCTATTATGGGGAAAGCCGCCTACGTGCGTCTTTTTTCCGGATCTCTCAGGAACCGCCAGGCGGTCCGCTGCGCGGGGGAGACGGAGGAAAAGGTCACCAGGATCCGCTGTGTCTCCGGGAAGAGGTTGGAGGATGCGGAACAGGTGGAGGCGAACGATATCGCCGTGCTCTACGGGCTTTCTTCCGTGCGGTCAGGCGACGTGCTGGGCACAGCGCCGGAAGGGCTGCGGGAATACCGGCTGTGCGAGCCGCTGATGTTGGCGAAGGCGGAGCCGGAGAATCCGGAACAGCAGAGAAAGCTGGTGGAAGCTCTGCAGCTTCTCTGTGAGGAAGACCCCAGCCTGCAGCTGGAATGGAACCGGGAAAAGCAGGAGGCTTGGATCCGGGTGACGGGCAGAATTCAGCTGGAAGTGCTGGAAGGGCTGCTGATGGAACGCTGGGGCCTGCGGGTTTCCTTTGGAAAGCCCTCCGTCATCTACCGGGAAACACCCCGGAAATGCGCAGAGGGCTTCGAGGCCTATCTGGCGCCGAAGCCCTGCTGGGCGGTGGTCAAATTTATGCTGGAACCGCTGCCCCGGGGAAGCGGCGTGCAGTACGAGTCGAAAGTGTCTCCGGGAAGGCTCCCCTACCGGTACCAGGCTCATGTGGAAACTGCGCTGTTCCGGGCGCTTTCCCAGGGGCTTCACGGCTGGGAGGTGACAGATATGAAAGTCACGCTGACGGATGGGGAATCCCACCATGTGCATACCCACCCGCTGGATTTCTTTGTGGCAACCCCCATGGCCCTGATGGACGGACTGCGGGCAGCGGGAACAAAGCTTCTGGAACCCATTGTACGGCTGCAGTTGGACGCCCCAGAGGAATATTTGGGAAAGACAATCAGTCTGCTGACGGCCCACCGCGGCGTCTTTGAAAGCCCGGAACTGCGGGACGGCTATTTTTGTCTGACGGCGTTGGTGCCCGCAGCTGAAACTTTTGATTTTCCGGTGGAGTTTGCCGTTGCCACGGCGGGAAAGGGAAGCTGTGGCTCCCGTTTTTCCCATTATGAGGACTGTCCGGAAGGAATGGGGGAGGAGCGGGAAAGACTGGGGCCGGATCCGCTGGACAGGCCCCGGTTTATTCTGGCCGCCCGCTCCGCCCTGACCCAGGGAGATTAGCCGTTGAGCAGCCAGACGCCGGCGTTGAGGTAACCGGCGAAGGCAACCCAGAGCAGATAGGGGATCATCAGCCAGCCGGCCGCCTTTGTTTCCTGAAAAAAACGGGCCGTGGTGATGAGGATGAGAACCCAGAGCAGCAGGAGCCAGATGAGGGAGGCCAGATAGGCACGGGCGTTGAAGAAGAGCAGTGGCCAGACGAAGTTAAAAATCAACTGCAGCCCGTAGAAAAACAGGGCCCCGTTCCGGCCGGTACTGTCCCGCATCCACACCAGATAGGCAGCAACGCCCATGAGGGAATAGAGGATGGTCCAGGCCAGAGGAAATACCCAGCCCGGCGGGGAGAGGGGCGGCTGCTTCAGGCTTTGGTAGAATTCCATGGAATTTCCGGTAAACAGGGCTGCCAGCCCGCCTGTTCCCAGGCTGATCAAAAGGCTCAGCAGAAGAGGCTTCAGTTTTATCATGGGATCGGCTCCTTCCCGCGTTCAGTTGTCTCGCTGTCAGTATATGCCGATTCCGCCGGGAAAATACGGGCAGACGGCTTCAGAGAAACGCTACCCGGTCCCGCAGGATGGTGCGGACGGCCTCCGGATAGGGCTCTGCCGGAACCCAGTTTCTGTTCACCCGCATTACGGAAAGGCCGTGGACAAGGCCCCACATGGCGATCAAATCATACTCGTAATGCTTGGAATCTACCCCTGCGCTTTGGAGATAGGTTACGGCCGTGTCCCGAAAGATGGCGAGAGGGTCTCCGCATGCGGCGGCGTCCGGAGAAAGCTGTTCCGGTTCCGCCCGGCCGGTCACCCCGGTGAAAAACAAAAATTTCAGGTATTCCGGGTTTTCCACCATGAAGCGTACATAGTTGACGCCCATCTCCACCAGGCGTTCCTGGGGATCGCTGTTCTCCAGGGCGTTCAGCCCGTCCAGCAGCTTCTGAGCAAACAGCTGCTGAACGTGCTGCGTCAGCGCCGCCAAAATGTCGTCTTTATTTTTGAAATGCTTGTAGGGCGCCGCATGGCTGACATTGCATTCCGCCGCAAGACGCCGCAGGGAAAGGGCCCGGATGCCCTCCTGGGCGACGATTTTCACCCCGGCGTCGATCAACTCCTGCCTCAAGTTTTCATGGTGATAAGCTTTCTTTTCCATTGAAATCCTCCATGCCTCTCAGAATGGCTTCAGTATAGCAGGTGTACTGAAAAAAAACAATGTTGACAATGGTAACATTTGGTGGTATGCTTGTTTTGTATCTAAGTTTACGTTGTAAACATAGGAGGAAGCTATGAAAGTAGTGCTGCACGATTTGGAGCCCTCCCGGTTTGAAAGCCTGTACCCGAAGTTGGCGCGGGACAGCTTCATTGTCGGGGAGGAGGGACCGGTCCGTAACTGCGTCGGTTGCTTTGGCTGCTGGTGCAAAACGCCTGGAAAATGCGTTGTTCCGGATGGGTATGGCGATTTTGGAAAACGCCTTGGAGCCTGCGGGGAATATCTCATCCTGAGCCGGGTGGTTTACGGTGGGTTCAGTCCCTTTGTCAAGAATGTGCTGGACCGGAACATCGGGTACATTCTGCCCTTCTTTGAGCTGCGAAAGGGAGAGATGCATCACAAGCCCCGCTATCCCGACAGGTTCCGGCTGCGGGTTTTCGGGTATGGAGAGGAAGTTTCCCCGGAAGAACAGGCCGTCTTCCGGCGGCTGGCGGAGGCCAACGGACTGAATCTGAACGCACAGAGCGTTACGGTACGGCTCGGCCGTTCGCCGGAGGAACTGGCGTTTGAAAGGGAGGGAGAGCTGTGACCGCGTTGATTCACGGCAGTCCGAAAGCGGCGGGGGGTAATTCGGAGAAGATTCTGCAGCTTCTGGAGAAACGGCTTACAGGCCCCTGCGTCCGGGTGGATACTGTCAGAACCGGGCCGGAGACTTGGGAGGCGCTGGCAGACTGTGAAGCCGCCGTCGTGATTTTCCCGCTGTATGTGGATAGTCTGCCCTCTCATTTACTGCGCTTTTTTATGGAGTGGGAGATGGACCGCAGGGAGCAGCAAAGGAGGGCCCTGTCTCTCTATGCCGTTGCTCAGTGCGGCTTTTACGAGGGGGAACAAAACCGGATTGCCTTGGAGCAGGTATCTTGTTTTTGCAGGAAAGCGGGGATTTCCTGGCAGGGCGGCGTCGGCCTGGGCGGTGCCGGAGGTTTCGCGGAGATGCCGGAAGCGCTGCTCAAACCGCTTACCGGAGTTATTTCCTCGCTGGCGGAGGCGGTGAACCGGAAGGAAGAGCTTCCCTCTCTCCAATTTGCCAGCGTGGGGCTCCCCAGATGGCTTTATCTGGCTGCCGGGAATCAGAGCTGGATCCGGGGCGCCAAAAGATTCGGCCTGAAGAAAAGGGAGCTGTACCAAAAGCCTTAAGATAAAAACAGTGAGGAAGCCTCAGGAAAAAACCTGAGGCTTCCTCGTTTCGCCGGCTCCCTGTGCCAGGCTGCGGGCGACTGGCGAAGGTTTGCTTTATTCTGCGGTGATGGTGCGTCCCTCGCGTTTGGCCGCCACCTCTTCCGCGGAGAGCTCGCGCAGGCGGACGGCGCCGCGGTATCCCTCTTTCGTGGGAATGACGTCGCCTTTTGCAAAGTAATCTTTTGCCGCCTGAATGGCTTCGCCGTATTGGGGCAGCCACTGCTCCTGAGCGATCAGCATTTCGTCGATCATCTGGGAAATTTCAGGAGGATTGCAGACTGCGCCGGTCAGGGGATCCATCATGGCGGCCTGTTTCAGGAGCATCACATCTCCGGAAACGGCGGCTTCCAAAGCCAGCTTCTGTACCCAGATAGACTGGGAGCAAATGGCAGCGCAGCCCAGCGGCAGGTCGCCTACCTTGGGTACCGAGATACCGTTGCCATCCACATAGCAGGGAACCTCAACGACGCATTCATAGGGCAGGTTCGAAATACAGCCCTCATTCATCACGTTCATGTGTCCCCGGTACACACGTCCGGTTTCCAGGGCTTCCATGATATAGGAGCCGTGCTCTTTTCCGCGGCAGGAGCCGTCGTATTTCTTGGGAGGCTCTTGGAGGATTTTCGGGTAATCCGTCTCAAACCAGTTGCGTTCCTCCCGGGTCTGCCGCAGGTAGCCGCCTGTCTCCCCGTGAATCCAGTCTGAGGTGTCGATCCACTGCTCGATCTCCTCCGGGCGCTTCCGGTACCAGGACACATATTCGGACAGATGGCCGTTGGACTCCGTGGAGTAGTAGCCAAACCGTTTGAGAATATCCAGCCGCACTTTTTCCTGCTTGCTGTAAACTGGGTGGTTTCCGAATTCGGCGCGGATACGGTCCAGCATTTCCACGCCGTGGTGCTTGACCGAGACGTACCAGGTCTGATGATTGATACCGGCACAGATGAAGTCCAGTTCCTTATGAGGGATTCCCAAAATCTCCGCGATCTGGTGCTCGCCATGGATCTCTCCGTGGCACAGGCCGATGGTATGTACTTTTCCGTATTTATTGCAGGCCCAGGTGGCCATGGCGTTGGGGTTGGAGTAGTTCAGCAGCAGGGCGCCGGGCTCCGCCACTTCGCGGATGTCTTTGCAGAAAGCCAGAAGTTCAGCGATGGTGCGCTGTCCGTACATGATGCCCCCGGTGCAGAGCGTATCGCCCACACACTGGTCCACGCCGTATTTCAGCGGGATGTCCACGTCGGTTTCAAAGCCCTCCAGGCAGCCGATCCGTACGCAGTTGACAATGTATCTGGCGCCCCGGAAGGCCTCCCGGCGGTCCAGCGTGGATTGGATTTTGGTAGAAATCCCATTTGCCTCCAAATCGCGCTGGCAGAGCAGAGTAACCTTTTCCAGATTGTCAGCGTTGATATCGGTAAAGGCGATATCAATGCCGCGGAATTCGGGAACGGACATGATGTCCGTAAAGAGGGTCCGGGCGAAGACGAGGCTGCCCGCGCCGATAATGGCCAATTTAAAACTCATAGTTTGATTCTCTCCCTTCAGAATTCGGAATCCTAGAGGTTCCTTTTGCCCTATCATAGGAAATTATGGGACGCGGGGTGGAATGAATGCTTGGAAAAAGGAATAAAAATGGAAGAAATCGTTGTATTTCTTTTCGGATAGAGCTAAAATGAAACTATTGAAAAAAGGGAGGAGAAGCGGTGAGCATCTACTATGCGGATAACAGGCATGCGAATGTGGAGGCCTATTATGGCGCGCAGATACGGGAATTCCACATGGGCCTGCACAGCCACCCGCGCTGTGAGATCATGTACGTGGTGGATGGGGAATGCTGGGTGGAAGCCCGGGAAAGAAGGGAAAAGCTGGGGCAGAAAAACTTTGTTTTTCTGGATCAATTGGTGCCCCATTCCCTGAATGTGGACAGCGGCTCGCCCTGCACGCTTTTGAACCTGGAATTCAGCTGTTCCACTGAAGAATTCGGCCTGGATTTGGGGAAGTTACAGGAAAAAAGCGTCTCCTTCCGAACTTTTCTGAAAAAGGAGGCTCCCGTCCTGTTTCTCTACGACGGGGGAAATGTCTGCGGCGCGCTGCGGGATCTGCTGGAAGCGCTGCAGAACCCGGGAAACCACGATTCCTGCCTGACTGAGCTTTTGCTTGCCCGGCTTTTGCTGGAGCTTTCCTCCTGCGCCGGCAGGGAGAGGGAGAGCAGCGTGGGAGCCAAATATGTAAATCAAGCAAAGGAATACCTGCTTCGGCATTTTGACCGGGACATCTGCGTCAAGGAAGTGGCGGAGTCTGTGGGGCTGAACCAGGCCTATCTGCAGACACTGTTTTCCACCCATTTCGGCTGCGGCGTTATGGCGTACGCCAACCGGCTGCGTATCGAAAAGGCCTGTTTCCTCCTGAAAAACAGCGAGCTGAGCATTACGGACATCGCCTGCGAAACCGGCTACAACAGCAGGCAGCAGTTCGGCTACAGCTTTCACCGCCAGATGGGAAAAAGCCCCCAGCAGTACCGGAAGGAGTTGGGCTATCAGTTTCAGGAGGGGATTCATCAGCAGTATTACCCAATGGGAAACTAAGGTTTTTCAAAGATTGTTCAATGGAAAGGGCTGCCGCGGAAATTTGCTTCGCGGCAGCCCTTTCCTGTTTTGAGGGTGATTTTGCTGAATCAGAGGAAGGGACGGACGTCCTTTACCAGATCCTGCTCCAGTCCTACCAAATCCTTGGCAATATCCTTAACCTGCTCTTCCGCAGCCTGATACTGATTTAAATAACGGTTCAGAGACTTCATGCCCATGTTGCAGCCGTCTGTAATCAAATCAGCCACGGCTTTGTCGCTGTCTTCTTCCACCAGAAGCTTCATGTTGGTCTTCATCCAGGACATACCTTTGGCCATGGGGCTGGGATCCTTTCCTTCGTCATGGTATTCGTTTAAAAGGGAATGGGTGCGGTCTCCCAGCTTGCCGTGGGCCTGGCGGGATTCCTCCAGAGCGGAGCGCAGGCCGCTGTCTTTTACCTTCGGCAGCATTTCATCGATGCTTTCCACACCCATTTTGATGCCGGAATTGCATTCCCTCAGGAGCTTGACGGTATCTTCTTCGATCATGATGATCCTTCCTTTCACGTTTTGTTTCCAGTGTTCCCTTTTTTGCCGTCAATTATTTGAAATATAAGACCTCACAAAAAAAGTTTTGAGAGAGAGGCGACCAGGAAGCATACTACAAGGCCTGCCAGCGTGGGCGCCAGGAAAGCGACCACAGTCCATTTCAGGCTCTGCGTCTCTTTTTTGATGGTCATGCAGGTGGTGGAGCAGGGCCAGTGCATCAGGGAAAACAGCATGGTGCATATGGCGGTTACCCAGGTCCAGCCGTTCTCTACAAGCAGGGTTTTCAGGGCGTTGAGGTCGGTCATCTCCACCAGGGAACCCTGGGCCATATAAGCCATGATGATGATGGGGACTACAATTTCATTGGCGGGCAGGCCGAGGATAAAGGCCAGCAGGATGACGCCGTCCAACCCCAGCAGTTTTGCAAAGGGGTCCAGGAATCCGGAACAATGGGCCAGCAGAGTGGCGTCCCCCAATTGAACGTTCGCCATAATCCAGATGATGAGCCCGGCCGGAGCGGCTACCGACGCGGCTCGGCCCAGAACAAAAAGGGTGCGGTCAAAGATGGAACGCACGATCACCTTCCCCACCTGCGGCGTCCGGTAGGGAGGAAGCTCCAGCGTGAAGGAAGAGGGGATGCCCTTCAAAATGGTTTTAGAAAGCAGCTTGGATACGGCAAAGGTCATCAGCACGCCGAAAACAATCACGGCGACCAGCAGCATGGAGGAGAGTACCGAAGCGCCGAAGCCTCCGGCAGTGCTTACGAAGAACATGGTGATGATGGCGATGAGCGTGGGAAAACGGCCGTTGCAGGGCACAAAGCTGTTGGTGATCATGGCGATCAGCCGTTCCCTTGGGGAATCAATGATGCGGCAGCCGATTACGCCGGCGGCATTGCAGCCAAATCCCATACACGTCGTCAATGCCTGCTTTCCGCAGGCTCCACATTTTTGAAAGCATTTGTCCAGGTTAAAGGCCACCCGGGGAAGATAGCCCAAATCCTCCAGCAGGGTGAATAAGGGGAAGAAAATGGCCATAGGAGGCAGCATTACGGAAACCACCCAGGCAAGGGTGCGGTAGACGCCGTCCACCACCACGCCGACCAGCCATTCCGGAGCGCTGCACAGCAGAAGCAACTCTCTGAATCGGTCGCCGAGCCAGAACAGGCCGCCGCTCAGCAGCTCGGAGGGGTAGTTTGCCCCGGTGATGGTGAGCCAGAAAATGACCAGGAGAACCAGAAACATGATGGGGAAGCCTGTGAGCTTGCTGGTGAGAATGCGGTCGATGCGCTTGTCGCGGGCGTTGTACCCCTCATGCTCTACGGTCACCACTGCCCGGGCCAGCCGTTCGGCCTGCTGCACCACGCCGGAAACCAGATCATCCTTCAGCTCTTCCGGCGTCCAGCCCGCTTTGGCCAGTTCCTCCCACACCTGACAGAGAGCTTCGGAAATCTCCGGGTTTTCCTGTGGGGAAAACCCCAGATATTTGCCGATCGATACAAGAAGGTTCTCTTCCCGTTCCAGCAGTTTCAGGGAGAGCCAACGGGGATCAACGGCGTCTCCGCAGATTTTATTCACCAGAGGGGTCAGCCTGCCCAGCGCCTGTTCTGTCTTCTCGGAGTAGGTCACCACAGGGGAACGGGGGAGGGAGTCCCCGCCCGCAGCGGAACTCATGGCTTGAAGCAGCTTGTCGAGGCCCTTGCGGCTGCGGGCCGCAGTTCCCACTACGGGGACTCCCAGAAGCTGAGAAAGTTTTTCGAGATCTACCTTAATCCGTTTCTTTTTCGCCTCGTCCAGCAGGTTGACGCATACCACGGTGTTCCTGGTGATCTCCATGGTCTGCAGCACAAGGTTCAAATTTCGTTCCAGACAGGTGGCGTCACATACCACCACTGCTGCGTCGGCGCCTCCGAAACAGATGAAGTCCCGGGCCACCTCCTCTTCTGCCGAATGGGCCATCAGAGAGTAACAGCCTGGAAGGTCCACCAATACATATCCCCGGTTCCTGTAGGTACAGTATCCCTGGGCGTTGGTGACAGTTTTTCCGGGCCAATTCCCCGTATGTTGGTGGAGGCCGGTCAGTTCATTGAACACCGTGCTTTTGCCCACGTTTGGATTTCCCGCCAGTGCAATGACATGATCGGTCTCATTGACTTTCTTGATTACCAGCTCTGTTGATGCGGCCTTGATGCCTGTGGAGTCTTTGGAAAGACCCATTTAGATCACACCCCTGTTCCATTTTGGTAAGAAGATAGAAAAGGGGCCGTCCCGTTCTGTTTCGGGGCGGCTCCCTGGAATCACGCCGTCATTCGGTCACCATACTTCCAGCGTTCTTGGTTAAGAGCCTATTTGATCTTCTGACGCAGGTCCCGCCCACGTCGTCCACGAAGATTCCGGCGGCATCCTCGCTGCGCAGGGCAATGACCGCACCGCGGATCAGATAAGCGGCGGGGTCGCCCATTGGGCTGATACCGATACACTCCACCCTGGTGCCCTTGATAAGTCCAATATCCTGAAGCCTGCGTCGGAGACTCCCTCCGGCGGAAAGTTCCCGCACGACGGCGGTTTCTCCCTCTTTTAAATTTCCGAGGCTGATTCTGTTCTGCATATATCAATTCACTCCTGAATACTTGTTAGGGGAAGGAAATTTTCTTTCTCATCTCTACTATATTCAAAACCTGTGGACTTGTTACAGGCGGGAGGCGGAAATTTGGACAAGGAAGGCTTCTATACGCTGAAGGGTTACACCATGATGGAGCACGGGCTGATCACCTCTTCCATGGAGGACTATCTGGAGATGATCTGCAGGATGTCGGAGCAATCGAAGGTGGTGCGCATTTCTTCTCTGGCGCAGGCGCTGCATGTAAAACCGCCCTCTGCCTCCAAGATGGCCGGCAATCTGAGGGCGCAGGAATTGATTGAATTTCCCAAGTATGGATACATCACCCTGACCCCCATGGGGAAAAAGCTGGGGGAATACCTGGTACAGCGGCACGAAACCATCGGCAGGTTGCTGTGCCTGATCAACGGCACGCAGGATGAACTGGAAGAGGTGGAGAAAATTGAGCATTTTCTCTCTCCCAGGACAGTGCTGAATATCCGGAAGTTTCTGGAGCAGCAGGAAAAAAAATAGTGTCAAGAGTTTTTCGCACTTTCGTTGGCAGACGTTGGGATGGAGAAGTTGGCCGGAGTCTGCAAACG
>ENA-OUPA01000130-OUPA01000130.1-human-gut-metagenome-genome-assembly--contig:-NODE-130-length-58448-cov-69.2912_pt1 | contig 58448 bp, 43 predicted proteins | sample MGYA00237939_ERZ548770 | MGnify/ENA primary metagenome ERZ548770 (study PRJEB26490, sample SAMN05356877) | human gut metagenome | biome: terrestrial biome; feature: human-associated habitat; material...
GAGACGGCGAGTTAGCCGGCAGGTCGGCATGTCAATCCTGGTCTAACAGAGCCTTTTATAAAGCTGTTGGCGTTAAAGCCTGGTGAATCCGTGCTTGATATGGGGTGTGGGGCTGGGTCGATTGCTATTCCGCTTGCGCAAGACGGACATCCTGTGATTGCTGCTGACTTTTCCCCTGCCATGTTGGGCACGCTTGATGCTGGTATTGAGTATTACGGGCTCGAGGGGCGCATAACGCCGCTTGAGCTTGCTTGGGATGATGATTGGGATTTGGTTGGACCGGTCGCGAAAGCGGTGGATGTTGCCTTTGCCAGTCGGTCGGTTACGACGACCGATCTAAAAGGTGCGCTTGCCAAGCTCGACCGTACGGCTCGTCGGCGTTGTGCTGTCACGATGGTCGCCAACTCCAGCCCGCGCTATGATCTGCACTTGATGAACGCTATCGGCGCCTCGGTTACCTGCAGTAATGGCTTTGTGTACGCCTTCAACATCCTCATTCAGATGGGTGCGTTGCCGCAGGTTACATACTTTGAATCGCCTCGTCGCGATACCTTCGATAGCCTTGAGGCAGGCGTGGCGGATTTTTCCCGTATGCTCGAGCATGGCAACGAGGATAAGATCGACCGCCTGCGCGACTATATCGCTCAGCACATGATCGAAAACCCCCATGCCGGCGAGCCGGGCTCCAAGGGCGTGCCGCAGGGGCGCTATATGCTCGACCATATCCGTAAGGTTCGCTGGGCGTTTATTGCATGGGAACCGGTCTCTGAATCCCGCTCGTAGCCCGTTCACAGCCCGCACTGCCCATCACCTCGGCATCCGCATTCTTTTTGAACTGGGCAAACGCGCTCCACACCGCGCCGTTCCTGCGCTATCGTGGGACAGCTCACGTAGATTAAGGCCCCGTCGCGGGGCGCCCCATACATAGAAAGCGAGAACCCATGGCACTGACAGGAGCCCAGGTCAAGCAGCTTCGCAGCATGGCCCATCACCTCAACCCCGCCATCATCATCGGCAAGTCCGACATCAACGAGGGCACCGTCGAGCAGACGGTCGCCTACCTGGAGAAGCACGAGCTCGTTAAGTGCTCCGTACTCGATGGTTCCAGCCTTTCTGCCCGCGAGGCCGCCGAAGAGCTCGCCGATCGCTGCCACGCCGAGGTCGTCCAGGTCATCGGCCGCAAGTTCTCGCTGTATCGCGAGTCCTCGCGCAAGGACATCGAGAAGATCAAGCTCGTCTAAGAGCCAATGATCCGGCGAGCCAACACATAGCAAGCTTACGGGTGCCCAAGTACTTCGGGCGCCCGTTTTTTATCGCTCGACCAGCACGCGATTGAGCCGCCCCTCCACCAAGCGCTCGTATAGACGCCGCGTCTCGGGCTCGGGCACGCCATTGACCTGCTCCCTCAGGTGGTGCATATGCCCGCTGTACAGCTCGACGATATCGCGCCGCCGCCCCGCCGCACTGTAGACGCGCATGGCGCAGCGCACCATATCCTCACGCGCCGTTTCCTGCCGAAGCCCCGACTCCGCCAGCCAAATCGCCGACTGCAGGTCGTTTTCTTCTAGGGCGGCATTTGCTCCCTTAATCATGCAATCGATGTACTTTGACTGCATAATGCGTCGCATACGCAAAAAGTAGGTGGGGTTACAGCCATTGGGAACATACAGCGGTCCGGCATAAAGCTGCTCAATCTTAAGGCACAGCTCAACTAAATGGGGCCCGCGCGCACCCGTGCGATTTCCCAAAACCTCGCGGCTTATCTGGTCAAACAGCCGTACATCGGTCTTGACGTAGTCACCGTTGAGTCCGATGCATTCATTTTGGATGAGCACACACGACTTGCCATCCGGCGTCGGTCCCAAAGCCGACCGCAAGCGCGATATCGTCGAGTACAGGTTGTTGCGGGCGCTATTGAACTCGGCATGGGGCCACAACTCCATGGCCAGCGTCTCACGATCGACGAGCGCATCCATGCCCAGCGCAAGCCGCTCGGCAAGTGTCGCCGCCTTCTTGCGGCGCCACATTTTGTCCGTGATGGGAAACCCGTCGCGCTCGGCGCGGAACGCACCAAACATGCGAATCTCGATATGGTCGATGGTATCAACGGCTTCAACCTCGCCGGCCTGGAACAGGCGCTCGCCCTCCCCTTCCAAATCGTCGCGCAGCGAGTACCGCGACAGCTCGCGCACGGGAAGCTTCTTGCGAATCCTGGTCGCCGGCTCGCCCAGACAATGCATGGCAAGGCGCGCAAAGAGCCGATACGATGGTTCCAGAATCCCCGCGCGATTCATGGACATCCAGGCCGCGAGATCGCTATCTCGCCCCGCGCAAGCCAAATGCAGCGCCACCATCCAGGCTTCTGCACCACCAACCTGCGTCTGGCTTATATCGAGCAACTCCGCTTCCTCGCGTACCGAAACCATCGAGGTGTTACGCAGATACGCCGCGCGCTCCAGCAGCAATGCGTTATCGCGCATGTACGCAATCGACTCCTCGGCAAGTTTGAGCACTTGGACCGCACGGAACTTTGCATTAACCGGCCGTCCCTCTGCCAGCGACTGCCAGCCTTCTAGCAACAGGCCAAACAGCTGAATCTGGTTGTCGCGCATGCGCACGGCAAAACGATCGAGCTCGTTGAACGCCGCGTCGTCGGTTACTGGCAAGCCGGAGAGGAGCCGCCGTGCCGCCAACACCATGCGCACCCAGATAGCCATCGCCTTAAGCCCACGCACGTCGAGTGCCTCCCGCACCACCGTCATCTCGTCGTCACGCTCGTCGGTTCCCGCAAACGACCCGTCAAAAAGTTCCACCAGCATGCTATCGGCCCGTATAACAATCCCTGCGATGTCGAGCTCGCAGTCGTAGGCCTTGCTCGTTTTGAGTTGCTGTAGAACGCCGCCGTCATCTCCCCGCTCGGTCAGGCAGCGCTTGACCTCGATATGCGCAGACAACATATCGAGTGCGGTATGGGATGTCTCGATTTCTGGCACGGCCAGGTTCGTAGGAAGCCCAAGCCCGTTGTCCCCATAGCAAACAGCCGTCAGTGTCTGGGCCACCCTCCATGAAACAGGGTCTATTTCGCAGGCCGCCCGTTCGCCCCCGCGCTCGATGACCGATGCCATATAGCGGGCGAGCTTTGTATTGGACACGCTGACCGCTGCCAGATATACGCCAAGCGCCTCGGCAGGCGTTGGCTCTGGAGCCGGATCGTCGGCATCGATCGTGCCCAGCGCTGCTCGGCAGATATCGGCCCCGTGCCCCGTCAGAGCCAGATCGACCCCATACTGCCCAGCAAGTTCAAGGACCGCATCACGGTCCAAAAAGGCGTCCGCCAGGCCCATCGCCGCATCGCATCGACCCGCCTTAAGCAAAATCCGGGCCGCCCTCGGAACAAGTTCGGGGCGAACCTCGGCCACCAACTTACGCAAACGCAAGCGTCCGTTATCCTCCGTGCCCAGACACGTAAAACTCCGCTCGGCGGGATCCAAGCCAAAGATCGGGTAGTCGCGTACAAAGTAGGACTGGTCGACCATCGACAGCCTCACCCCGCAAGCCTCGAGTTCTGCGATATTGCCCTCGCCCATCAAAATCATGAGACATGCCACGCAAAACAGCGCATTATTGTCGAGCGAAGCCAGATCGGCAAGTGCCGCGCCATATACGTTGACAATCTCGTTTTCGAGCAGACCGGCTACGTCGCCTTGGCCATACAGACCCGTCTGCAATGCCGAAACGAGCTCGGGCACGCCCTGCGTGAGCTGATAAAAGTCGAGCGATGTGCTGATCGAAAACGCCGATGCCCACGCCGAATACTCATAGGCATGCACCTTGAGCATCTGCGCATTGATCTTAACCGAATCGCCCAGCCCATGAATCAGCTGACGATTTGAAGGACGGCAGGAGATAAAGACCCCTACCCCCATAGCGCGCAGGCCGCGAATCCTGTCGATGAGGTCTTCGGTATCGTGCTGATCGAGGTTTGGCACATTATCAATCGCGATAAGGGAGTGCGGTTTGTCTTTGAGTTCTTCGGTAACCACCTCGAGCTGCATAAACACCTCGCGCCCAGTGGCGCGATCGGCCTCGATAATCCGCACGGGGCCTCGCGTCGGGTCGCATTTAACCTCATGGGTGTACTGCAGCAGCACCGAGGTCTTCCCAAACCCATCGGGCGCATAAAGAACCACGATGCCGGCCTTTCGGCCCTTGGCGATAAGCTCATTCATCAAGCGTTCGCGTCGCACCATATAGCCTCCGCCCAGCGGCATCAGCTCGAGGTCGTCTATACTGCTCAAATCATTTACCATGCCCGCTCCTCAACTCGACCGTATGGACACTGTAACCGCAAGACCATACAAGCCGCGCTATGAATAGAGCGACCTTATGTTTTAGGTTGTCTTTTGGTATGCAAGCGGCAAGTTTTTGTACAGCGAGGGCCGATTGTTATTAATCCCCCGACTAATCGGTCTTTAAGCAGGTAAATGAGCTTGTCAGCTTGTCCCATCTAAGCGGCAGTGTAACGCAAATGAACAAGGTTCAGCTATGTCATTCAACTCGCCTAGCACCCGCTACCGTCTACGACCTTTTAGTGGCATTTTTGCATAGAATCTGGTATGGAATGAATCAAACTGTTAGGCATCCGGCATTCGTCAAGCTTGCGGCAAGATTTTGGTCAAGCGGGCGGAAAGGGATAGCAAAAAGGCCCCCGCAAAGCGGAGGCCTTAGGCAAGGCTATGTCGAGGTGCAGAATTCGCGCTACTCGCAGAGCGAAAGGGCGGCCTCGTCGGCAACGACAACGCAGTTGGTGTGCAGCTGCAGGATCGAAGCCGGGCACGCGGGCGTAACCGGACCGTAGCACATGTCATGCACGGCCTGAGCCTTGGCCTCGCCGTTGGCGACGACCAGGATCATACGGGCATACATGATGGTCTGGGTACCCATGGTGTAGGCCTGACGGGGAACGTCGTCGATGCTGTCGAACAGGCGGCTGTTGGCCTGAATTGTGCTCTCGGTGAGGTCGACGCAGTGCGTGCCCTTGGAGAAGTGGTCATCGGGCTCGTTGAAACCGATGTGGCCGTTGTTGCCAATGCCGAGCAGCTGCAGATCCGGGTAACCGGCGGCGGCGACGATCTTGTCGTACTCAGAGCAGGCAGCGGCGGCGTCGGGGTTGGAACCGTCGGGCACATGCGTGTTGTTCAAGTCGATGTTGATGTGATCGAAGAAGTTCTCACGCATGAAGTAGTGATAGCTCTGGGGATCGTCGTGCGAAAGGCCGCGATACTCGTCCAGGTTGTAGGTGCTGACCTCGGCAAAGTCGACGTCGCCCTTCTCGTACCAAGCAGCGAGCTGCTTGTAGGCACCGATCGGGGTGGAGCCGGTGGCAAGGCCCAGCACACAGTCGGGCTTGAGGATAACCTGCGCCGAGATGATATTGGCGGCCTTGCGGCTCATATCCTCGTAGTCTTTAGCTTTAATGATCTTCATTACGCGTCCTTTCTCGTACAAGAGAGGCAAGGCTCCCCTTACAAGCACTTGCCCGCGGCCCGCGTCGGCCGCAACCAACGTGTGCGGCCACCAGGGCGAGGTCGCGTAATGTATGTGTCTCGTGTCTAGCCGCGTCGAGGCCCCTGCCCGTCCACGGTGACCCGAAGCTGTTTAGCTTCGGACAAATCCCATCTTGCCACGGAGGGCGTCCTCTTTCAAGGGCGCCCTCCGTAAACGTGTTTGAATTGTAGTCTAATGGCCACGTGCACTTGCTAGCGCTCGCGAGCAACGATGAGCTGGTCCATCTCTTCGACATGCACGCCAACGGAGCCCTTGATGCTCGAGAACTCAACAGAGTTGCACACCAAGATGGGAACCGTCACATCGTAGCCCTCGGCAGCAATTGCCTCGCGATCGAACTCAATGAGCACATCGCCCTTATGGACGATGTCACCCACTTGCGCATGTACGGTAAAGTGCTTGCCCTCGAGCTGAACAGTGTCCAAACCAACGTGGATGAGCACGTCCAAGCCATCGACCGTGTTAAGCGCAACGGCGTGTCCCGTGGGAAAAATAGCCTCGACCTTGGCATCAGCCGGCGCAATCACGCGCGTTCCGGTGGGCTGAATCGCCACGCCCTGGCCCAAAAGGCCGGTGGCAAACGTCTGGTCGTTTACCTCGGAAAGCGGAATGACATCGCCCGAGATGGGAGCATCCAGCGTAAGGACTCGACCACGCATACCAAAAGACCTTAGGACTTTAGTGAACATGCTCCCCCTCGGACATACCAATCAATCAAAATAACCTTAACAGTTTACCACTTGGCACCCGTTTTTGACCATTAGGGAAGTTCGCGCTTGACAACCTCGACGATGTCGTCAACAACGCGCTGGGTCAGCTCGTGCGTCTCGGCCTCGGCCATAACACGGACCAGCGGCTCGGTACCGCTCGGGCGCACCAGAATGCGGCCGCGGCCGTCAAGCTCCTTCTCGGCAGCAGCGACGGCATCCCAGATGGGCTGGCAATCGTCCAGACCGGCCTTGTTGTCCGAATGCACGTTGACGAGCACCTGCGGGTACTTCTTCATGATGCCGGCAAGATCGGTGAGGGTACGACCGGTGCGCTTGAGCACGGCCAGCAGCTGCAGAGCCGTCACCAGACCGTCACCGGTGGTGTTGTGCTCCAGGAAGATGATGTGGCCGGACTGTTCGCCGCCGATGACGGCGCCGTCCGCGAGCATGCGCTCCAGAACGTAGCGATCGCCCACGGCGGTCTGAACCATCTCGAAGCCCTGCTCCTTCATAGCGATGGAGAAGCCCAGGTTGCACATGACGGTCGAGACGATCTCGGAGTTGGCGAGCTTTCCGCGAGCGGCGAGATCGGAGCCGCAGATAGCCAGGATGTAGTCACCGTCGATCTCATTGCCCTCGCTGTCCACAAAGAGCACGCGGTCGGCGTCGCCATCGTGAGCCAGACCGATATCGGCATGGGTACGCAGCACGAGCTCGCACAGGGGCTCAAGATGGGTGGAGCCGCACTCGACGTTGATGTCGGTGCCGCAATAATCGGTGTTGATAGCGTGCACCGTGGCACCCAGGCGCTGCAGTGCGGCGGGCGTAGTCTGGCAGGAAGCACCGTGACCGCAGTCGACGGCAACGACCAGGCCGTCGAGCCTCAGGCCATCAAGCGTATCGATGGCGTGGTCGACGTATGCCTTGCGAGCGTCCTTCATCTTGATGATGTGGCCCACGCCGGCACCGGTCGGCAGCGTGTCGGCAGCCATGGCTTCCTCGGACATGACCCAGGCGCTGATCTCTTCCTCGACAGCATCGGGAAGCTTCATGCCCTTGCGGCTAAAAAACTTGATGCCGTTGAACTCCGGCGGATTGTGCGAAGCGGAGATGACGATGCCGCCATCGAGCTCGTTCTGAACAGTGAGCAGCGCCACGGCGGGCGTGGGGATGACGCCGCAGCAATGCGGGCGGCCGCCCTCGGCCATGATGCCGGCGGTCAGAGCGCTCTCGAGCATGGTGCCCGAAAGACGCGTGTCGCGGCCGATGCAGATGTCCGGACCAAGGAACTTGGTCGCCGCGCGGCCCAGGCGAAACGCAAGGTCGCATGAGAGGTCGGCATTGGCGACGCCACGGACGCCGTCGGTACCGAAGATGTTCTGGGGCATAGGATCGCTCCTTCCCTAGCAGGCGATATGCAACCGCCCACCCTAGTCGAAAAAGAAAAGCGGGACCCGCCGAGGAATCGGCAGGCCCCGCTTGTACATTGTATCTCGAAAGGAGATAAAACCTTAGCGCTTGGAGAACTGGGGAGCGCGGCGGGCCTTCTTGAGGCCGTACTTCTTGCGCTCGACCACGCGAGCATCGCGCGTAAGGAAACCGGCCTTCTTGAGGTCAGCACGGTAGTCGCCAGCGTTCAGAAGAGCGCGGGCGATGCCCAGGCGCAGAGCGCCGGACTGACCGGAGATGCCGCCGCCATCGCACAGAGCGATAACGTCGAACTGACCGGCGGTGTCGGTCACCTTGAAGGGAGCAAGGGCGTTCTCAACGAGCTGATGACGGCCGAAATACTGCTCGGCGTCACGCTTGTTGATGGTCACCTTGCCGGTGCCGGGGACGAGACGGACGCGGGCGACGGCGTTCTTACGACGGCCGGTACCCTGGTAGACAACGGTGTTCTCAGCCATCTTTAAGCCTCCAGCTCAATCTTCGTGGGGTTCTGGGCAGCATGCGGATGCTCGGCACCAGCGTAGACCTTAAGCTTGGTCATCTGGGCACGGCCGAGGGTGGTCTTGGGCAGCATGCCGCGAACGGCGCGCTCGATGACCTTCTCCGGGTGCTTCTCCATAGCCTGGCGGAAGCTCTCAGCCTTGAGGCCGCCGTTGTAGCCGCTGTGGCGATAATAGGTCTTCGTATCGGCCTTGTTACCGGTAAGCTGGACCTTATCGGCGTTGATGACGACAACGAAGTCGCCGCAGTCGCTGTTGGGCGTGAACTGGGGCTTGTTCTTACCGCGCAGGATCATTGCGATCTGGGTGGCAAGACGGCCCAGGACAGCACCATCGGCGTCGACGAGAACCCAGTTGCGCTGGACCTCGCCCTGCTTGGCGTAGTGAGTCGATTTCGAAATCACTTAGACTCCTCCATGTACAGTACGTGTTGTTACAGAGATTCACGGGGCTCTGCAAGTAACCCGTCCATATTACCCCGCTCGCCGTACGAGTCAACAGGTATTTTGGCTCCGACCAGAGTTTCTGCACATGTCATCCACGAGCCGTGACGTTGCAGCGCTAGCGCTCGACAAATGTCTCGATATCTCCCAGCAAGCGCTTTGCCTCCTGGCGGCCCTGGATATACAGGTCCAAAAGCTTTGCCGGATCATGCTCGACATGGCCGACCTCGACCGGCTTTTGCGGAGCGATGACCAGCGCGCGGCCCTCGCGCTCATACTTCCACAGGTGCATGCGCTGGAGGTTATAGCGGTCGTGGCGCGTCTCGATAGCCTCGAGCAGGTAGGGGTAATCGGCATAGCGGGCGCGCGCGGCAGGCATAAACTCGTAGGGCTTTTTCTCGTACGAGCGGTCCTGCGTGACAATGACAACCGCGCGATCGAAGCCCGCCTCCTCCAGCACGTGCTCGATGGGGACCGAATCGGCTACGCCGCCGTCGACGTATTTGTGCCCGTCGATCTCGACCGGCGGCGTCACCAGCGGCAACGAGGTCGAGGCACGCACGGCGTCGAGGTCGAGCACGGCGCTTTTGACCGGCAGGTACGCGGCGGTTCCAAAGAGCATGTCCGTCGCGACGGCGTACATCTCGATGGGGCTCGCGTCGAACGCCTCGTTGTCAAAGGGATCCAGGCGGTCCTGGATATCGTTGAAGATAAAATCGTAACCCACGATGGAGCCCGTGGATGCGAAGGATGCGGCACCCATGTAGCGGTTGTCATTGCAGAAGGTCAGGTTGATGCGATTGACGCGACCGATCTGGTGCGACTTGTAGTTGACGCCGTTGAGCGCACCGGCCGAAACGCCGTACACCGCCGTAATTTCGACACCGGCCTCCATGAGAACGTCGAGCACGCCGGCGGTAAACTGCCCACGAAAACTGCCACCCTCCAAGACGAGCGCGACCTTGCCGGCGTTCTTTGCCTTATCTTCTGCAGTCATATTGACCTCCTGCGATTGCGTTTTGGCTTTCTTCTACCCAGTTTTGGGATGGAGGGCGCATAGGTTTTTCGAGGCGGCAGGTGAAGCGGAAAGTGTGTCCCAGTTTGAAGCGGGATTCCGGGATGCGGTTTCCGCTTGGACCGTCATTGGGAAAGCGCATCCCGTTCTGAGCGCGGATTCCGGGATGAACTTTCCACTTGAGGCGTCATCCGGAAAATGTATCCCATTCCGAGCTTAGATTCCGGGATGCGGTTTCCGCTTGAAACGTCATCCGGAAACCGCATCCCAGTCTGAGCCGGAATTCTGGGATGGATTTTCCGCCTGGGGCGACGTTGATGCGGGGCATGGCCGGCTGAGATTCGATAAACATCGCATCTATATAGGGTTGAAGCTTTGCGCGGAGAATCCGCGTGTTTGCTTCGCAAATCCGCACCGGCTTCGGCCGCCTGCCGGCGTCCTCGCCCACTCGCTACAAACGCTTCGCGTTTGCTTAACGCTCGCGCCCTGCATAGAGTTCGATTCTCCGCGGTACGAACTGGAAATAAAAAAGCAGGTAGATATAAGTATCTACCTGCCTGTTACGTATGGTGGAGGCGCGGAGAATCGAACTCCGGTCCACGAAAGCCCCCTGATTGGCATCTCCAAGCTCAGTCGCTGGTTTAGTCTCGGACGCTTTGCGCGCAGCGACACGCTCGCGGCATCCCAACCGGTTCGGTCTTAGCCCGCGCCATACCGATTACGTGCGCAGGAGCATTCCCCTAAAATGACGTCGCGCCGGTGTCGGGGAAATCACCGGGTTGACGCGCCGCTATAAATTAAGCAGCGAGAGCCATAGGCTCAAAAGAAGAGTTGTTGTCAATTCAATTTGACGGTACCCCTGTTTAACGAGGCGAGGAGACCTCGGCTTGCTTCCTCTCTCAGAGCTATCGTGTCGAAACCAGTCGCCCCCGAATGTCGGGAAAGTCTGGATGGCATTGGGTACGAGCACCCAACACCCGTCGACTTTTCAAGGAACATGCGGGGCAAGCCCCGCTTGTGGAGTGTTATCTTACCACGTTCCGAAAGCGGACAGCTGTTCTATGCACGAGCTGTGAAGACCCCAATGTGCGCCGCACTTCGCACTTTTGCTACCGATCGCGTCACGTATATTTTCGCCAAGCAGAATTGACCCGTCGAAAGGACCGTTATGGATACCAAGCAGCAACTCGTCAATGCCCTCGCAGGCCTGGGCTCAACCATTACCGAAGCTATGGATGTCATCGAAGGCTTTGTCCCCTGCGGACATCCTGCCCTCACGGTATCGAACGCACTCGTCGCGCTGGACGCTGACGATGATGCAGCTCTCGCCCAGCAGCTTGAGACCGTCGAGGGCTTTATCGACCACGTGAGTGAGAACCGCGGCGTGGCCGCCTACCACGGCATCGAGGTCGAGCTCGCGGGTCCCAAGGCCGATCTGCTCGCAGCAATCCGCGAGGTAGGCGCCCTTATGCAGACCGCAGGCGTCAAGAACACCCAGGTCAACGAGTGGGTCTACCGCAGCTTAGCCGCGCTCGACAGCTCCGAAGAAAAGGCAGCCGAGCAGCTCGCAGAAAGTCCCGCCATTAAGGCCGAGCTTTTGTAAATAGCAGACGCGGGCCCCTTGGCGCATCGTCGTCCAAGAGGCCCGCAAACAGTTCGCGTCAACCGATAGCCGCGCCGCCGCGTTCGGTCAAAGCCAGAATCGGCATCATTTGGCGCGGGGTCTTTGCTGCAAGATCGGCATGTTCGAGCAGCTTGCGATCGTTGGTCACCAAGTAATCGACCTGCGCGCGCTTGCACGCGGCGAGCACCAAGTTGTCCTCGTAATCGCGATGGAGCGCTACGTATTTGTCGGCCAACCAAAGGTCCGACGCATCTGCACCCACGGCCGTGGCGTTTTCGGTCATGTTCCGAACAAACGCCAACGCCGCATCGCCAATTGCACGGGCAGACGCCTCGTCGAGCGCTCCCCCGCTGGCAAGAACGCTACGCTTCAGCTCGTGTTGGACAACGTACAGCACGTCCTTAGCGATATGCACCGGAAAGAACAGCAACGCCCCCGTCTCCGTCGCCCGCCCAATAAACGCACGCGCGGCAAGCGACTCGGCATGTTCGACGCAAAACGAATCAACCCATACGTTGGCGTCCACCATTATTTTGAGGGGAGCCCCGCTCACAGGATCATCCCCTTTTGGCGATAGCGCTCGTCCATGGCGTCGGAATAGATTGCGTCCCAATCGCGATCGTCGGATACGGGCGACGCAGCGATACCCAGGTCCGCGTAAAGCTGATCCGCCACCGCCCATGATGCGGCGAACGGTGCATCGGGCGCGACGGTCTGCTGCCGGTCGTCGACGGCCGCAAGCACTTCCTCGCACTGCCCGCCACCCTGCGCGACCTTAGCCACCACCTTTTTGATGAGCTCGGGCAGTGACCCACCCGAAAGCCGCAGCACCTCCTCGGCACGGTTCTTGACCTGGCGATCTACGCGAACGTTCACCTGCGCCATGCCGCTAACAGCACCCACGTCGATCCCGCTCCCTTCAATTGCTAGCATTGCTAGCATCACTATATAGAGAAGCTAGTGAATGTTCAAATGCAAAAGGCCTGCGCCCAGACGGCACCGATGCCGTCTGGGCGCAGGCCAGATAACGTGGGCGAACACGTCTGCTAACGCAGGTACGCCTTTGCGTTGCCCAGGCTGTAGGCAATCGTCGAGCCGTTGTGCAGCAGCGACGACGCTTGCGGGGTAATCGCGCCGGTAATGCCCAGCGCCAGGAGCGCTGAGTTGGTGAGCATCACCTTAGAGTAGGAGCTCGTCAGACGATCAACGAGGCCCTGACTCATGCGGCGCAGACGCACGATCGCGGCCAGGTCCGTATCGGTCAGGATGATGTCGGCGACCTCCTTGGCGATGTCGCTTCCGCCACCCATTGCCAGCCCCACGTCGGCCAAACCGAGCGCCGGCGAATCATTGACGCCGTCGCCCACCATGGCAACATGGCGCCCCTCGCTCTTAATGCGCTCCACATAGGCGTACTTGTCCTCGGGCAGCAGCTCGGCCTTAAACTCGTCGACACCTGCCTCGCGAGCAATGCGCTCGGCCGTGCGCTCGGAATCGCCCGTGAGCATAACGACATGCTTGACGCCCAGCGCATGCAAGTCGGCGATGGCCTCACGGACCCCGGGCTTGAGCGGATCCTCGATGCCGAGCACGCCGACGACCTTGCCGTCGACCGCCAGATACAGCGGCGACAGGCCCTGCATCTGGGACTCAATGCGCTCCTTAATGTCGGACTCGAGCTGCGCGCCCTCATCCTCGAATACAAAGTGCGCGGAACCGATGATGGCGCGACGCCCCTCAATGGACGAAGCGATGCCGTGTGCCACGATGTACTCGACGGCGGCATGGCGCTCGCGATGCTCGAGCCCACGCTCACGTGCCGCATTGACCACGGCACGCGCCACCGGATGCGGGAAATGCTCCTCCAGGCAGGCAGAAAGGCGCAGGACCTCGTCCTCGCTCCAGCCGTCGGTCGTCAGCACGCAAGCCAGGCGCGGCTGCGCCTCGGTGAGCGTGCCAGTCTTATCAAACACAATGGTGTCGGCCTTGGCAAACGACTCAAAGTACTTTGCGCCCTTGACCATGACGCCCATCTTGGCAGCATCGCTCATAGCGGTCATGACGGCGACGGAACCCGTGAGCTTGAGTGCGCACGAGTAGTCGACCATCAGCGCCGCCGAGGTCTTGATAAGGCTGCGCGTGGTGAGAGCGACAAGGCCCGCGAGCAGGAAGTTCCACGGGACGATCTTGTTGGCGAGGTCTTCCATGTGCGACTGGCCCTCGGATTTGAGCGAGTCGGCCGTCTGCACGAGCGAGACGATCGAGCGCAGTTTGGTCTGAGCCGTGTTAGCGCGCACGCGCACCAAGATGCTGCCGTCTTCCACGACGGTACCGGCGAACACGTCGTCGCCCACGCTGCGCTCGACGGCCAGCGGCTCGCCGGTCAGGGTCGCCTGGTTGACCATGGCGCTCCCCTGTTCGACAACACCGTCGATGCAAATGGACATGCCAGTGCGCACGGCGACCAGATCGCCGGGCTCAAGCTCGGTCGCGGCAACGCTTACCTCGGTGTCGCCGACGACCTTTTGCGCCTTGTCGGGCACATCGAGCAGCGAGTTGATGAGCTCGTTTTCGCTCATGGCGCGGGTGTAGTCCTCGAGCAGCTCGCCCACGTTGAGCAGGAACATCGTCTGGCCCGCGGTATCGACGTCGCGTTTGACAAACGAGATACCAATGGCCGAAGCGTCGAGCACAGGAACGGTCAGGCGCGGCTGCGCCAGCTCATGAAGGGCAGCGCGCAAAAATGCCATGTAACCGGCCACGACAAACACCGCACGCAGAGGCGTCGGCAAGAACCAGCGACGTGCGTAATGGGCACCGATAAGTGTGGCAAGATCCATGACGAGCTTGTGCTTGCGTGGCTCAAGCTGCATCACGTAGCCTGTCTTTGCGTCGGCAATGGCCTGAGCGTCGAGCGCACCGACGGCGGCCAGCACGGCATCGCGGCGCGACTCGTCGTATTCGAGTGCCATCTGGCCGATGCGGCCGTAGACGCGCACCTTGTGCACGCCGTCGATGTCGCCGCCAAGCTTAAGAAGTGCATCGAGATCGCTCTCTGGCACAGGACCCGCCAATTGAAGACGGGTCCTGCCGGGGATCTCGCTGATAATCGAGAATCTCATAGTTTGTGCCTGGGAGCGTTACTCGGCTGCCTCGTCAGCAGCGGCCTCGCTTTGGGTGATATAGGCCGCCTCGGCAACCATGTCGTCGACATTAGCCTTGGCCTGCTCGACCATGTCCTGGTAGCCGTTCTTGATGCGCATGCCGCACGCGATACCCTGCACGCAGGCATTCTTGACCGGAGCGCTGGTAAGCAGCTTGATGCCGGCCGTGCCAAGCAGAAAACCGCCACCGACAAGCAGGGTATTGAACGTCGACTTCTTCATGTTGCTTCTCCCTTTTGCCGCATTGGACGCGGCATGGTGCCTCAGCACCCGAGTAAACAAGTTTGCTCGAGCACGCTTTTGAAATATCTCAATTTTATCTAACTATCTAGGTCAGCCATGGCTAACCTTTTGAAAATTAACGATGCGGAGTAACCGATTGTCAATGTGAGAAAGGGACTGTCCCTTTGCCCCTTCTTACAACTGCCAGGTAGCTGCTTCCTTTTGCAGCGCCACCATGCGGGCGAATTCTCCACCTGCCGCCTTGAGCTGCGCCGGAGTGCCCTGCTCGGCAACCACACCATCCTTGAGCACAACGATTTTGTCGGCATTTTCCACCGTACGCATACGGTGGGCAATAACGATAACCGTCTTACCTGCAAGCAGACGGGAGAGCGCCTGCTGAACCACGGTCTCGTTCTCCACATCCAAGCTCGCCGTCGCCTCGTCCAACAGCACGATAGGCGCGTCTTTGAGCAGCGCACGGGCGATAGAGATGCGCTGGCGCTCACCGCCGGACAGCTTGGAGCCGTTCTCGCCGATCATGGTGTCATAGCCCTGCGGCATGCGGCTCACAAACTCGTCGCAGTTGGCGGCACGCGCGGCAGCAAGCACTTCCTCATCGGTGGCATCGCGACGACCAAGACGGATGTTTCCCATCACCGTGTCGTCAAAGAGCAGCACGTCTTGGAACACAATGGCGTAGTCGCGCAGCAACACCTCGGGATCCACGCTCGCAACATCCACGCCACCCACGGTGACCGTGCCTTCGGTGGCATCCCAAAAGCGTGCGGCCAGGCGGCTCACCGTAGACTTACCGGAACCCGAAGGACCGACCAGTGCCGTGACCTCGCCTTCCTTGGCGGTAAAGCTCACATCGGTAAGAACTTTCTCGCCGGCGCGGCCGTCCTCGCCCGCACCATAGCCAAATGCCACGTGATCGAACACCACATCGTGGCCTACGGGCTCAAACTGCTCGCTGCCCCGCGCCACGGGCTCTTCCATGATGGAACGCATGCGCTTGGCCGACGACTCGGCGGCAAACAGCTCGGACATCAGCATCAGCGCCTGATCAAAGGGCGCATAGATGCGGCTCACCATAAGCAGGAAGGCAAACATCATCAAAAAGTCGACCTGGCCGGAGGCGACCATCGCAGCGCCCGTGACCAACGTGGTGGCAATCCCCAGGCGCAGGATGGCAAAGGCGGAGTTGACCAAAAGCCCATTGGCGAGCTCGCCTCTGGTGGTCTCGCGCTCCTCGGCATCGATCACGGCGTTGAGCCCCTCAAGATAATGAGCCTCCTGGTTGGTGGCGCGGATCTCGCGCACGCAGTCGAGCGTCTCCTGGATCGCCTCGGCAACCTTGACCTTCTCGGCACGCACATGGTCGAACACCGGGATCATGGGGCCGCGCGTCAGATACAGCACGGCAAAGGCCACGGGAACGCTCCAAAACGCCGCAATCGCCAGCTGCCGGCAAAAGAACAGCGACGCCACGAACACAATGACGCTTGCGATGATGGCACCCCAAAGCTCTCCCAGCACGTGGCTGTAGGCGTGCTCCATGGCCTGGACGTCACCCATGATGGTCTCGGTTAAATCGGCCAGATCACGACGACCAAAAAACGACAGCGGCAGTTTGCGCAAGCGCTCGGCAATCTCCATACGCTGCTTGCCGCACTCCTCGTAAAAGATGCAGTAGGTGTAGTAATACTGCTGCCAGTTAGAGGCAAAGAGCAACACGAAAAAGACCAGGAGGCCGCCCACAATCGGCAGCGCATCCGGCAGGTCAGCCCCGCTGGCGAGATGTTCGACAAAACCGCCCATGACCAGGAATAAAAAGCCCATGCCGGCCATGGTAATGAGATTGGTGAGCGTGGTCCAGAAAATGCCGCGTTTTACGCCGGCGACGCCTTTATCGGATAGGAAATACTTCTTTTGGAATGAGGCGAACATTTAGGCCTCGCCTCCCTTCGTGACGGCGGCATCCGCGGTCGCTGCAGTGATTTTCCAGCTCGCGGCCTGTTCGTATTCAGCCCACATCTTGGCATACAGACCCTCTTGGGACAGCAGCTCGGCATGGGTACCCGACTCCTGCACGCTGCCCTGGTTGAGCACCACGATTTGGTCTGCGCCAACTACAGTCGAGAGTCGGTGCGCAATCATAATGACCGTGCGACCCGCCGCCAGCTTGCTAAAGGCGCGCTGGATGAGCGCCTCGTTCTCGGGATCGGCAAACGCCGTGGCCTCATCGAGCACCACGATAGGCGCGTCTTTAAGGATCGCGCGGGCGAGTGCCACGCGCTGGACCTCGCCGCCCGAAAGATATGCTCCGCCGGCACCGAGCATGGTATTGATGCCCTGTGGGAGCTTGGCCACAATGTCGTCGCACTGAGCTGCGGAGAGGGCCGCACGCACTTCGTCGTCAGTGGCCGTAGGCTTGGAGGCGCGCACATTATCGGCAAGTGTTTGCCGGAACAGCTGGTTAGTCTGGAACACGAAAGCGACCTGGTCCATAAGCTCGTGCGGATCCATATCGCAAACGTCCACACCGCCTACAAGCACTCGGCCCGAAGAGACATCCCAAAAACGAGGAATCAGGCTTGCGCAGGTTGACTTGCCGCCGCCCGAAGGACCCACTAGGGCGAGGGTGCTACCAGCGGGAACGCTGAAACTTACATGGCTAACGGCAGGTGCTTCGGCACCCTCGTACGTAAAGCTTACGTCCTCAAATCGCACTTCGCCGCCGGCAGGGTGCTTGAGTTGGGCGGGCACGGAGAGCTGCTTGGAATCCATAATACTTCGAATACGAGCCAGCGAATCGGCACTCATCTGAGAGGCCTCGCCCACAAACATGAGCTTGGTCATGGCCGTCGGTACCACGGCCGAAAATATCGCGTAAAACGTGAAGTTGGCCATAAAATGCGCGAAGTCCGTCTCGCCCGGCGCCAACAGCAACGCCACGGGCAACAGGAATGCCACAAGACCATTGAGCGCGGTAAGGTTGAGTACCTGCGGACCTCGGCAGAACGTGCCCGCATAGTTTTGTGCCATGTCGGCGTATTCGGCGATCGCATCGTGGAAAGCCTTAAAGGAGTAGACCGTCTGCTGAAACACCTTGACCACGGGAATACCGCGTACGTATTCGGTGCCGGTCTTGTTCATCTTGACCAGCGCTCCCATGTAGGCCTTCATGAACTCGGCGCCTTTGCCGCCCATCATGGTGGCCATGGCGCCAAACGAAACGACGACCGAGATAAGGCATGCCGCGCCCAAGCGCCAATCGAGGGCGAAAAGCAACGCGAGCAGGCCCACGACCATGGCGGCGGCGCCGGCGATATCGGGCAGCATGTGCGCGAGCAGAGTCTCGGTGGAGGCGGCGCATCCGTCTACAACACGACGCAGCTCACCGGTGGCGTGCGTGTCAAAGTAGCCAAGCGGCAGCTTAAGCAGGTGCTCGCTCGTAGTCTTGCGGATATTGGACGCGCAGCGAAACGCAGACAGGTGCGTGCACATAAGCCCCACGAAATAGACCACGATGCTTGCCAGGGCAAAACCCACGGCCCACCAGCCATACATCGCGATATCGGTGGCTTCGCTCCAGTTAGGCGCCACAGCGATAAGATCTCGCGCGACAAACCAGATGCACACGTACGGGCCAAAGCTCAGCAGCTGCGAGAGCGCCGAGAGAGCCATGCCCAAATAAGTTAGGAATTTACGGTCGCCGGCATACGCGAGCAACTCGCCGATACCGACGCCTTCCCTTTTTGATCCCTTTGCCATGAGGTTCCCTTCTGACGGCTTGAGAGTTAACCTCAATCAACTTATCATTGATATGTTAGTCAAGGCTCACAATCGAGCCAGGCGTGGACGTTTTCGCAAAGGAAGGGGACGCTTCTGAAAATGCATCGGGCCGCAACCGACATAACTGAGCTCTACGCACCACAGTTTGAGCAGTTTGGCCTGGAGCTTTCCGGCAAGGGCGCTGTCTTTACCGGCGAGGTGGCAAACGATCGGGCGCACGGCCGCGCATGGATCATGCCCCTCTCCCCCGCCTGCATTGTCATGGAGCATTTCATCACCCCGACGCACGATATGTACCTGGCCGAATACACACCCGAGCCATACGCCTGCGTGAGCGAGGTCAGCGCGCCCACACTTACATGCATGCCCGAGGCTGGCATAACGCCCGCGAACCTTAAACCATTGCATGGACCGTGGCCAAACAATGCCGTTTGCAGCTTTATCCAAGATAGCTGTGGCGAGGAATTAAGCCCGCTGTTTGCGGGGGAGCTTTATCACTCGCGCTCGGTGCTCTTTTTGCCTGGATATTTTGACGAACTGGAGCACCGCTATCCCACCGAGTTCACGGGAATCTTTGAGGCGTTTGCCGAGCCATGGCACGAGGAAGCGACGTCTGCCATCTGCCACACGCTGCGCCGGATTAACGAGGACCGCGCGCGCACCGTAGGCGGACACGTCTATATGCAGGGCATCGTGGAGACCATGGTCGCGGAGCTCGCCTGTTCGCGCGTGGCCCACAAGCAGGCGCGGCAGGCGGCAGACACACGCGTCAGCATAACCATTGCCGAAGAAGCAACGGCAATGATTGAGCACGCGCTCGACAAAGGCAGACGTGTAGGCATCAACGAGGTGGCCGAGAGGCTCTACACAAGCCGCTCCAAACTATGCGCCACCTTTAAGGCCCAAACTGGCGAGTCCCTGGGCGCCTACATTCGCAGACGCCGTATGGAGCGAGCACAGGACCTTTTGGCAGATAGCTCGCTCACGATAGCGCAGGTGGCAGAACGTCTAGGCTACCCTCAGCAGGCCGCCTTCACCCAAGCTTTCAAACAATACACCGGCACCACCCCCACCGCTTGGCGAAGCAAGCATCGCTAAGGCCCAAGCTCCCTGGCCGTAACGGAGCGATTAATTAGCCACCGCCCGTCAGCTCACCCAGGATCTAAACGTCAAGATGCGCACAATCAAGCGCCTTTTTGATAAGAGGGACAGATCGATCAGCCAAATACAACGGAATGTTGAGCACCCCGTCGTCGAGCTTTAGGTTCTTAAGTGAGTAGCGGACCCTCAATGGAGTCGTCTCCGCATGCTTGTCGGCATAGTACTTAAGGCTCTTGGAATGAACGACCTCTCCCGATTTGACCTCGACGGGAACGATTTCGTTTCCGACTTGAATCAAAAAATCGACTTCGTGCTTCGGCTTCTCGTTTGTCCAATAACGCGGAGCAGCATCTAACTGTGAAAGTAATGCCTGAAGCACATAGTTCTCGGCGAACGAACCTTTGAACTCCGAAAATAGCGCATCCGAGATGGCAAAAGCGGACGCATCCAGCCTTGCCATGCGGCGCAGCAAGCCGACATCAAGACAGTAGACTTTAAATGCCTTGAGGTCATCGTACGCAGAGAGCGGCACACCACCGGCAGCATTAAGGCGAACCGCCGTGATGAGCCCAGCATCGGCAAGCCATTCCAGAGCATCCTCGTATTCTCGAGCACGAGCCCCCTCGCGCACCGCACCCCAAACGAACTTTTTGTTCTCGCGCGCCAACTGAGCTGGAATCGAGTTCCATATTTGCGAAAGCTTGGCGAACTGCGCACGGCCACCATGCTTGGCAAAATCGCGCTCGTAGGAATCCAAGAGATCAGACAACACCTTATCGACCTGAACGATATCGCCCGTCTCCGCCCACCGGCCAAGAGCCTCTGGCATGCCGCCGCATGCAAAATAACGACGAAGATGCTCGACGAGACGGACATGGAAGAAATCGGGCACTGTCTCGATCTGATCCAGGCCGCCAAGGTATTCGTCGTAGTTTGCAGCGCCCTCGGCTTTCAGAAACTCGGAAAAGCTCATGGGGCGCATCTCCATGAACTCGACCTTTCCCACCGGAAAAGCGCTGGTCTCACGGGACAAGCGAACGCCCAACAAAGACCCTGCGCATGCGACGTGATACTCGGGGGCCTCGTCACAGAAGTATTTAAGGGCGCCGACTGCAGAAGGACAATCCTGGATCTCATCAATAATAAGCAGCGTTTCGCCGGGATTGATAGGCTGTCCAAGTGCCAGGGAAAGATTTGAGATGATCCGTCGAGGATCGCGCGTACCTTCGAAAAACTGAGCGTACTCGCTCTGTACCCCAGGTGACGGCTCCTCGAGCGTCAGATACACAAAATTGAGGTACGAGGTTCGGCCGAACTCCTTAAGCGCCCACGTCTTTCCAACCTGGCGCGCCCCCTTAAGGATAAGCGGCTTACGATATTCTGACGCTTTCCAAGCGTTAAGCTTGGCAATGATATCTCGCTGCATGACCGAACCTCCCGCAAAGAAACTTCCGTAAACGTGATATTTCCCACATTTTACCCTAGGTAAAACGTGACATTTATCACATTTATGGAAGTTTTAAGCTCATTTCGCCACACTTTCATCACATTTATTGCAATGTGACAAAGGGGCAGTCCCTTTGTCACCCGCACAAAAATGGACGCGCCAACGGCGCGCCCATTCACTCTATTCCATTCAGCCCGCCTGACCCGAACGGCCGAGTCGTCACGGAACCCGGGAGCCCCGGCAGGGCGGGTGCTTGCTCAAAATGAGTTCCGCACGCAAAGAAGGCCACTTAATGTGGCCTTCGTCTTGCGCAGGACTGTTCGAAATTTTGAGGAAGCACCCGCCCTGCCGGGGCTCCCAGGTTCCCGTTTACGAGAGCGACGTTCTCAGCAACTCGTTGAAGAGCTTCGGGTTGCCCTTGCCGCGGCTCGCCTTCATGCACTGGCCCACCAAAAAGCCGATGACCTTCTGGTTGCCGTCACGATACTGCTGCGCCTGATCGGCACAGTTTGCCAGCACCTCGTCCACAATCGGCTGCAGCGCGCCGGCATCGCTCACCTGACGCATACCGCGCTCGTCGACAATCTTGTTGGGGTCGTCGCCGGTCTGGGCCATGGCCTCAAAGACCTCGTGCGCTTGGTTGGAGCTGATGGCATCGGTCGCCAGCAGCTTGGCCAGCGCTGCCACTTGAGCCGGCGCGATGCCGGACTCGGCGAGCGACACGCCTGCGCCCTTAAGGTAGGCGATCATCTCGTTGACCAGCAGGTTTGCGACCGTCTGGGCCTCCTTGCCGGCCATACCGGCAGCGGCGGCCTCAAAGAAGTCGGCAAACTCCGGGTCGCCCGCAATCTGCTCGGCATCGGCCGCCTTAATGCCAAAGTCGGCCTCAAAACGGGCGCACTTGGCATCGGGTAGCTCGGGAATCTCGCCACGGCAGCGGTCGATGAACTCGTCGTCCAGATCGAAGGGCGCCAGATCGGGATCGGGGAACAGACGATAGTCGTCGGCCGTCTCCTTCACACGCATGACCACGGTGCGCTTGCGGCTGGGCTCCCAGTGGCGGGTCTCCTGATAGATGATGCCGCCCTCCTCGAGTACCTCGGCCTGACGGCAAATCTCGTAGGCAAGGCCGTCGTGCAGGCTCTTAAACGAGTTGAGGTTCTTGAGCTCGGTCTTGGTGCCCAGCTTGGTCTCGCCCCGGCGGCGCAGCGACACGTTGCCGTCGCAGCGCATGGAACCCTTCTCCATGGAGCAGTCCGAAATGCCCAGCGTCACAAAGATGCGACGGAGCTTCTCCATAAACAGGCGCGCTTCCTCGGGCGTACGCAAGTCGGGCTCAGTCACGAGCTCAATCAAAGGCGTGCCGCAGCGGTTGTAGTCGACGAGCGACTCGGCCGCGGCGGTAATGCGGCCCTCGGCACCGCCCACGTGGACCATCTTGGCGGCGTCCTCCTCCATGTGGATGCGCAGGATGCGGATGGGCACCGTGTAGGAACCGTCCTCGCGACGCTCGGGCATCTGCAAGTTGGACGCATCATAGCTGGCCAGGTGGCCGGCGCGCTGGTTGCCCTCGCGCATGGTCGACGTCATGGACGTGGACAGACCCTCGGCGTTGGCCGAGGCGCTCGCCAGGCTCTGGGCCTCGGCCTCACCAAACGCGCAGTCGGGGCGCTCGGCGGCACCGCGACCGGTCACATCCAGATCCAGGTGACCGTACATGGCAAAGGCGACCGGACCCTGCGTGGTCTGGAAGTTCTTAGCCATATCGGGATAGAAGTAGTGCTTGCGGTAGAACATCGAGTGGCGCTGGATCTCGCAGTTGGTGGCGAGACCGGCCTTGACGATGCTCTCGATGGCACGCTTGTTGGGCACCGGCAGGGCGCCGGGCAGGCCCAGGCACACCGGGCACACGTTGGCGTTGGGCTCGTCATCGTGGCTGAGCTTGCAGTTGCAGAACATCTTGGTATCGAGTGCGGTGAGCTCGGTATGGATCTCCAGGCCGATCACGGCCTCCCAATCCTGCAGGACCTCGGAAAGCTCCTTCATTACAGCTCGCCTCCCTTCCCGGCAAAATCGGGCGCGACGGAAAGCGCGGGCGCACCCGTGGCGATATCGGCAAAGCCGCGCTCAAGGGCGCGGGCAAACGTGAGCAGCTGACGGTCCTTAAAGGCCGGACTAACCAGCTGGGCAGAAACGGGCAGCTGAGTATCCTCGCCCAGGCCCAGCGGCACCGAGATGCCACCGTTGCCGCAGATGTTGAGCGAAATGGTGTACAGGTCCGAAAGGTACATCTGCGTGGGGTCGCTGATCTCGCCAAACTTAAAGGCCGTGCGCGGCGAGGCGGGCATGAGGATGGTGTCCACCTTGGCATACGCGGCGTCGTAGTCCTGCGTGATGAGCGTGCGGGCCTTTTGCGCGGCGTAGTAGTACTTGTCGTACACGCCCGAGCTCAGCAGGTAGGCGCCGAGCATCTGACGGCGCTTGGCCTCGGCGCCAAAGCCGTGGGCGCGCGAAAGCGAGCTCTGGTCGGACAGGTTGGCGCAGCCCTCCTCCTGATAGCCGTAGCGAATGCCGTCGAAACGGGCCAGGTTGGAGAACGCCTCGGCCGGGCCGATGACGTAGTAGGCGGCGATGGCGGCATCCAGGTGCGGCAGGTCGACCTCGACCAGCTCGGCACCCTGGTTCTGCAGCTCCTGGGCGGCACGCTGAACAGCGGCCTTGACCTCGGACGTCAGGCCCTCGGCCTCCATAAACGCGGGGATGATGCCCACGCGCTTGCCCTCGATGCTGTCGTTGAGATGCTCGGTAAAGTCAACGGCGCAATCCTGGCTGGTGCAGTCATACGGATCGTGGCCCGCGCCGGTAAGCGCGTTCATGGCCAGCGCGACATCCTCGACCGTGCGGCCGAAGGGGCCCACCTGGTCGAGCGACGAGCCAAAGGCAACCACGCCGTAACGGCTCACGGCGCCATACGTAGGCTTAAAGCCCACCACACCGCACAGCGACGCCGGCTGGCGAATGGAGCCGCCGGTGTCCGAGCCCAGCGAGAGCGCGACCTCGCCCGCGGCGACGGCGGCAGCGGAGCCGCCCGAAGAGCCGCCGGGCACGCGCTCGGTATCCCAAGGGTTGTTGGTGCGGTGGAACGCCGAGCTCTCGGTGGAGCTGCCAAAGGCAAACTCGTCCATGTTGGCCTTGCCCATGGGCAGGCAGCCGGCATCGAGCATGCGCTGGACGCAGGTGGCGGTGTAGACGCTCTGGTAGTCCTCGAGCATGCGGGAAGCGCAGGTGGTGCGCGTGCCCACGAGGTTCATGTTGTCCTTGATGGCCAGCGGCACGCCCGCGAGCGGGGGCAGCGGCTTGCCTGCGGCGCGGTCGGCATCCACGCGCGCAGCGGCCTCGAGCGCAAGCTCGGGCGCCACCTGCAGGAATGCCTGGACCCCGCCCTCGCGCGCCTCGATGGCGGCAAGGGAGGCCTGGGCCACCTCGGTAGCGGTAAAGTCGCCGGCGGCAACGCCCGCGGCGATCTGGGCGGCGGTAAGGGAATCGAAGCTCTGCGCCATTACTCGCTCTCCCCCTCTCCCAAAATGGACGGCACGCGGAAGTAGCGGTCGCGCGCGCTGCCAGCGTTTTCGAGCGCGACGTCGAGCGGCAGGTCGCGCTCGGGCTCGCGCAGGTCATCGCCCATCACGTTGGACAGGCTTCCGATGGGATGGAACGTGGGCTCCACGTCGGGCAAGTCATATTGCAAGACGGGCTCGAGCATCTGGACGGCGTCGTTCATGTAGGACGTCATCTGGGTGAGCTCGTCATCGGTCAGTGCGATCTTTGCGTACTCGGCGATGCCGCGCACGTCTTTCTCGCTGAGTGCCATAGGCGCTCCCTTCCGCATAACAGATAAACCGCTCTAGTATACAAGCCAACGCCACTTGGAGCAGGTGCTTTAGCCAAATGCAGCGAAAACGTAACGAGAGCGGCGGATGCGTCCCGGCGGTTATGCAGCAAAATCTGCATCGTCACAATGCAAAACCGTCCCGCCCGCAACGAAAACCATCACAACATTCGACGCTTATCGCCAAAATCGCGATTTTCATCGAATGTTGTGATGGTTTGAAAGCCCCGACCACCACAAAGATGCCTGTCCCCATTGTGGTGGTTCTGAAGAATGTCTTATGCCGAGGCCTTGGCCTTGCGGCGCTTGCGGACCGCGTGGATCACGATGTCCAGCAGCAACAGCACAATGGCTACGACCACAATGAGCACGGCAAACTCGCGCTTGCCCCAGTGGCGGCCGGCCAGCGACTTTTGCTTGTCGACGTCCTTCTTGTTGTACTTGGTGCGCACGCAATGCACCAGCAGACGATGGTCGTTCACGCCGTAGGGCGTGCAGGTGACGAGCGTCACCTTGTCGGCGCCGGGCTCGATGGTCAGCGACTCCATCTCCTCGGGCAGCACGACCTCGGAGTCCACCATCTTGTAGGCGAGCGTCTTGTTCATGGTGTGCAGCAGCACCAGGTCGCCGGGCTCCAGCGAGTGGATGTCGTCGAACATGCTCAGGTTGCGCATACCCGAGTGCGCGGTGAGCACGCAATGCGTCGAGGTGCCGCCCACCGGCAGGCTCGTGCCCTCCAGGTGGCCGACGCCCGCCATAAGGACTTCCTCGCTCGTGCCGTGGTAGATTGGCATGCTCACGTCGATGGAGGGAATCTCGACCCAGCTCATCATAGGGTCGCGGTCAAAGATAAGTTGCTGAGCGTAGGGCTCGATCTGGTCGGCGGGAAGTTCGGTGGCCTCACCGGCAAGTTGCTCGTTAAAGGAGCGAGCCTGAAGCAGAATGCGCTCGCGCTCCTCTTCGGAGAGCGCATCCACGGTGCTGGACACGGTGCTGATCTGGTTGAACACGCCCGATGCCTCGAGCCGGTCCAAGATCCATGGCCAGGTCATAAGGCCCACGCCAATAAGGATGATGACGATGGTGATGAGCCGGTCGGCCCATCGCGGCAGCCGCTTGCGACGACGCTTGGGCTTTGGTTGAGGTTTGGGCTGAGGGCTCGAGCCGCCGTTATCCGCGGTGTTATTGCCCTTCATGTGTTTGGCGCCCTTCACCATCGCCGGTCACTCCTTTACAGCTCAGGTTGTCTAAACAAATAATAGCCGATTAGCGAGCCTCGCGTGCCACCACTCGGACAATGGAGTCAGGTCGCATTGCCCGCACAACGTAACACCCGCTCAACCAATTAAGCCATATGTCGCTTTCATCGTCTCGAGCAGCTGTATCATCGTCACGCCCACAACCCCGATCTGCTTCAGATTGATGTCACTTGCTTCACAGTCTTTAACAAACGCAAGCATATCGTCCTTCAGCTCTTCGGCCAGATTGACCCCCGCCGACTCGCCAAGCAGCTGAGCAAGCCTCAGCGCATCGCGTTTATGCTTTTTGACCTTCCTCGAGTCAACGTTTTCCCCAGCTTCCCTTCTTGCTTTTAGGTCGAGATACGCCTTCGCTTTGAACGGGACAATGTATTCCGTATCCAAGACCGAAACACCGTCTACGGTCCGAATTCCCTGAAGAAACAAGTTGTAATAAGCATCGTCCAATAAAATCGCCGAAAGACTGCTTATGTTTTCATCAACGTGAATTGGCGCCACCTCAACCCCCTCACGACCCTTTAGAAAGTCGGGGCACTTCGCGAAGAGCTCGATCATATGGGGATAACCCGGCCTCTTTGGTTCCGTAAACCGATAAAAACATGAGGCTTCGCTTTCACCCCAGCCACAGCGGTAGCCGCCATCACACACCAAGGTCCATATGGCTTCGGCCGTCTGAGGCAGCCGGTCATCGGCGACAATGACTACATCAAAATCGTGGGTCGCCCTAAACGAAAGTCCCGCCTCCGCGAGCAAAATGTCGCATGCTGTGCCGCCAATAAGCGCATACGACCCTGTAGCTTCCTGCATATGCTGCCGAAATTCTTGGAGACCTTCTACAGCGCTTCCTGCCATGAATATTCCTTTCCAAACAGACGATCGACTTCGAGCTGAATTCGTTCATCGTCGATTGCCGCCAAAGATAGCGCAAGTGAAATGTCGTCGATGCGGGAGGAGTCAGCAAACACAGGCGCATAGCGCCACACTTGGATCATCGCCGTTTCGTTGTCTGGCAGTTCCCCGTCTGCGACTTCAAGGTCACGCAGCTCACGCCACGCACTTCTTAAGACAGCCTTTTGCTCCATGCCCGGCGCAGCGAGCATCGAACGCGCAGCGAGCGCCGTCTCCCCAGCGTCAGCAAGGCGATCGATCCGTGGTGCCTTCCTTGCAAAAATAACCTTCGAGACAGGCGAGGAAAGCTCTGCCATGTGCTCACTGAGCAGAAGATCCACGGCAACGGGAAACACAATGACACGCCGTTCGCGCCGCTCACGCCTTGCGAGTCCCCTGTCTACAAGCTCGGTTATGGCCTCGCTCGCACGGCTTGCCGAAATCCCAAGCGCACGACAAAGGCCATCGGAACGATATGACTCCTGGGCTGCCCCCCAGATTGCGGCAGCTTGCGCGTTGGGCGACATCTTGGTCGCGCGACTATGAAATCGAGTGCCGCCCCTCTCCGTGCAGGCCGCACCAATAAATGGAAGAAAAGTCTGTCTACCAGGGCAAACAAAGGGAATCCCTTGTGCAACCAATGCCTTGCGCTGGCGCGCATCGGCATCAGGAAACGAAACGACAACAGGAGCCTCCGCACGCAAGGCTAGCTGGCTATAGACTCTCTTAGCCTCGGGAAGCCCGACGCCACAAGGTAAGTTTGCAAGCAAAAACGAAAATCCGTTTGCTTCAACGGCGCGGACCTCAATCGCTCGAAGATGCAGCGGCAAGCGCGCGGATCCAGGCCAAGTTTTAGCCTTGGCGGAGAGGCCTAGTGCTTCTTGTAAGTAGGTAATCGCTTCGTTCATTTCCGTCTTTTTCGCTTAGTTCCAGTTAATATTGGAATTATACATAATTTTCGGAAATATTGAGATTTCTATCAGGCATAGGCCCGTATTTGAGTTTTCAAAATATCTCGGATCAACAGAAAGATTCGGGATACAATGTTTATAGAAAACGACGCATCCCGCGTAAGTGTTAAGGAGCGCGGGCAGCCTAGTTTTCTAACGTGTTAAACGGCCGGGCTGCAACCCCGGCCGTTTTTATTTGCGCTTGCGGCGCAAACGCCGAGAACTGTCCGCACCGCGCGTGCGCCTACGGACCTTAAACCGAACCTCATACGAGTCAAAAAACGCGATGACGAACGTGCCCACCGCCGCGAGGGCAGCGAGCGCGTTAAGGAATTTCAGCATTTGGGGACCTCCGATCGAGTCGTCGGCCGCCCGCGCACGGGATGCGTCGCAAGGGTATTTTACCGCGAGCGCACGCACTTACAGCTGGTAAACGCAATATTTGCAAACATTTGTTCGATGGTTACACACACGATACTTTGAGCAGCGGAGCCTGGCGGCATTACCCGGTCAGGTAGAGGCCCGTATTTGCGTTTTCAAAATATCCCGAATTGGCGGGGCGATTCGGGATACAATGTCTGTAGGAAACGACGCATCCCGCGTAAGTGATCGAAAGCGCGGGCGGCCTAGTTTTCTGGTTTTGTTAAATGCCCGGGCCTCTAACCCCGGGCATTCTTATTTGCGCTTGCGGCGCAAACGCCGAGAACCGTCCGCACCGCGCGTGCGCCTACGGACCTTAAACCGAACCTCATACGAGTCAAGAAACGCGATGACGAACGAGTCCGCACCGGACGGTGGAGACTGTCTGTGTTGTCCAAAAAGAACGGAGCAAACTCCAGCACGGAGTCTGCCCCGAAAAAAGAATGGCAAAGCAAGAACGTCGATGGACGAGAAAAGTGTCCGCAAGTCTCATGGCCATCACATCCCACCTGCCAAAGAGATGGGTGAGCGAGCGTTACTCCTGCTCGGACTCCTCAGCCTGCTTACGGCTGCGGATGAGATGCGCCACGCCGACGCACAGCACCGCGCCACCAGCGATCCAAGTGAACGTCACGCCGTTGAGACCGGTGAGGGGGAGGCCGGAACCCTTCTTGTTCACGATGGTGATGGGAATCCTGGTCGAGGTAACTTTTTCACCGAGCTGAGAAGTGACCATATTAGAGCTGGGGGTTACGCTGAGTCCTGTCAGTTCGCCGGTCGTCTCATTGTATGTAGGCGTCACCACAATGGTAAAGCTAATGGAGTTATAACCCGCGGGCGTCTCGCACTCCGTAATCTCGTACTCACCTGCAACAAGACCAGGGATAAAGACCTTGCTGTCAGTCTCTTTAGTCTTAAACACTCCAGCTTTGCCTGAATCGTCAGTGAGTCCACCAGTCTCCGTCAGCCATTTTTCGCCATTAACAGGAATGGTACCCTCCTTGGTCATTTTGACCTTAAAGCCGGCAACAAGTTTCTTTTTCGGATTATCCGAGGCGGTCTTAGTGACATCGAGACCGAAGACGTAGTCAGTGACCTCATCCGACTCAGAAGTGCCCTTATCATCAGTCATGGGATTGTTGGAATAGACAAGCTTGACCTCGTTGGTGTTGCCGGTGGCAGTGTATTCAGCCTCACCGGTCAGTTTTGCGTTATAGGTCACAACGACCTTAGAGTCGCCCTTAAGCGCCACGCCTGCGTTTGTTGCAGCAGCCTTAAGATCAGAGAAGGAAATCGTCAGGTCGTGACCGCCAGTGGGGTGCCCAGAGGCGTCCGTAGTGTCCGCAAGATTTACCGTGTAGCCATTTGTAGGTTGGATAACGGTGTTGTCAATTTTCACCTTAACGGAGTTCTCGCTAGCCTCCAGTCCAGCTGAAAGATGATCATGGAACGTATATTCGTACTTGGTGAAGGTGTCGATGTTGCTCGCAACGGAGCCAGTCAGTTTATATTCGACCTCCTCGCCAATATGCGAGTCACTCCGCTTTCCCCATGTCTCGCCCTCACGAACTTCCTTGTTGACCGTAGGAATGCTGGTCTTCTCGGTAACCTCTACATCGCCGGCGCCCACGACGGCATAAATCGGCGAAGTGGCAGTATTCTTGCTGCCGGTCGTCGACTTATCCGAAGCCAAAGTGTCCGCGTCAGTCAGAAACAGGTAATAACCAGATTTATCGAAAGAAACCTTGGTACCCGCCCCAAACGAAGCCTCTCCAACGCCCGTCGGGTTAGTCGGATTGACATTCTTCGCAACCAGTCCAGCAAGCGTATTGAGCAAATCGGTGTCTTTGAGAACCGTCGTGTTTGTGGTCCCGGTAATGTTGGCAGTCAGCCAATTGGCAACATCCTGCGGGCTGGCATCGGTTGTCAAATCGTTTGCATTATCTTTATTATAGTCGTTGATGGCCTTAATAATGGCTTTTTGCGTCGTGTCATCAACGCCAGTTGCCCACTTAACATTCGAAACGACCTTGTCAGTCTTGTCGCTCTCATCCACGACATCGGCCTCGAAAATCTGGTAGGCCTTGTACTTCACGCTGCCATTATCGTTGTTCTTTTTGATCGTGATGCTATTAGTCGTAGTAGTCGCTTCCTCAGCAAACGCCATGGTCACCGGGGCCATCACGCCGCCGAAGCTCAGCGCTGCTGTGAGGCCTGCTGTCACTGCCAGGCGTGCGATGTTCTTGCTCATACTCATCTTCTTTTCCTCTGCTTTCTGCTTGAAATCCATTTGATCTAAAACCATCTGTCTGTGTCTAAGCATCTGCTTGGTTATGTCTCGCCCCGCTCTCTGTGGGGCTGCCAGCTACTCTTTATGGCTGCCACCTCCCCGCTTGACCAGGAGCGCGACCACGATGAGCGCGGCTCCGGCGACCGCTGCGGCGGCCGCGGCGTACATTGCCATATCGCCAGTCGAGGGCATAAAGCCTCCGGTGGTAATGCTAGGGGGTGTGCCGGTGGGCGTGTTGATGAGCGACGCCTCCAGGCTGCCCGTCGACCCGTCCGCGCTGTCGGCGCGCAGGGGCGACTCGGCCGTGATGGTGAGTTTGGGCTTGGCGGCGGCCACCTGGTCGACGTCCAGGCCCTCGGCCTTGACCGTCACAGAGCGCGTGCCCTCAAAGGCGGTGTAGCCCTTGGGCGCCTTGAGCTCGCGGACCTCCAGCTTGCCCGAGTCCACGCCCGAGACGGTCACGCGGCCGTCCTCGCCCGTGGTGACGGTGGCCTTGCCCTCCGCATCCCACGTGCCGTCGGCCGCCAGCGTGCGACCGCGGTCGTCGGCGATGCTCAGGACCGCCCCGGCAAGCGGCTTGTCGCCGTCGCTGCCGCGCTTGGTGAACGCGAGATCCCAAGTGTAGGCGCACGCGTCATCGCTCGGCGTACGGGTAAAGCCGGCATCGCCGGACTGGTCGGCAAAGGGAGAGCGCGGGTAGCGCAGGTAGACCTCGTTGGGGTTGCCCTTCGCGATGCCGTGGCTGCATGCGCCGTTGAGCGGCGCGTTGTACACGGCGACCACGCGGGCGCCCGCGGTGAAGGCGTCGGCCCCGCCGAGCGCGGCGATGAGGTCGCCGGTGCGCACGGTGAAGGTTCCGTCCGCCGCTGCCTCGGTGGCGCACTGGGCCGTGATGTCGGTCCAGCCCTTCGCGGGCTCGGTGCCGGCGCGGCCGTCCTTGCCGGCCGACACGGCGTCGAAGCCGCCGTCCGCGCCCGCCGCCACGTACACGCGCATGCTCGCGGCCACCTTGGAAGGGTCGAGCCCCGCGCTCATGGTGTCGACGAACCGCACCGTATAGGTGTCGTAGGCGGTGAGCCCCGCCGGGACCGTGGCAGAGAGGCGCCAGTACAGGTCGTCGCCGACCGTGGCGTCGGCGGCCTTCTGCCAGGCGGCGGCGCTGTCCTCCAGCACGTGTTTGGACACCTTGGGGGTCGCCGCCTTGGGCTTGACGGCGACGGCGCTGCCGCCCACCAGGGCCATGATCGGCGCGGTGCCAGCCTCGCCCTGGGCGATGGCGTCGTCGTCGGCGACGATGAGCCAGTAGCCGCAGGGCAGCTCGGCCGCCGTGCCCGCGTTAAGGGCCACGGACACGGCGCCAGAGCTCTGGAGGGAACGAGCGAGCTGTGCGCTCAGCGCGCTCGTAAGGTGGGAATCGGTGTTGAGCCACTCGGCAGCTTCCTGCGCGGTGGACTGGGAATTGGGCATGCCGGCGCTGTGCAGCACGGGCAGCGCGGCGTCGCGCACGGCGTCGCTTGCCCAGGTGAAGTCGGTGGCGATCTTGGCGTCGCTGTCGCCGTCGACGACGTTGGCGCTAAAGATCTGGTAGGCATCGTAGCTGCGCGCCACGGTGCCGCTCACCGTGATGAAACCGGTCGAGGTCGGCGCGGCCTGCGCGGAAGCGGGGAACACAACCGCGCAGGTGCCGATCAGGAGGGCAAGCAGCGCAAACAAGATCGGGAAGGAGCAAACTTTCTTATTCACGACGCTCGCCTCCCTTCGCATTCGCCTTGCGACGAATGTGCATCCAGGCCGCAGCAGCGCAAAGCACCGCCGCGCCGGCAAGGTAGGTCAGCGTGATGCCCGACATACCGGAAAGGGGCAAAGAAGTGGAGTAGGTGTTGGTGAAGGTGGAGGCGGGAATGGCGTTGGGCGCGGCGTCCTTGCCGATGGTGTTACTCACGGTGTTGCCCATGTCGTCCTTCACCTGCGTGACCGTGGTGGAGGTGGTGAGGCCGGAGCACTTGCCAGTGGTCTCATCCATGACGGCCTTCACCGTGACGGCCACCTGGTACTCGGCCTTGGAGTAGCGAAGCTTGTCGATGGCACCGGTGGTAGGCGCGACCTCCTTCACCGTGTAGGTGTAGGTCTTGGCGTAATCACCCGCCCTGCCGGCTGTATCGGACAGGCGCGACTTGTTGAACGTCATGGCGCCAAAGGCCACCGTGATGTTGTTGAGCTTGGCGGCGTCCGTCTCCCCTGCCTCTGGGGCAACAGAAATCTTGGGCTCTTTGGGCATGGGGGGTGTGACTGCATAGTCACCCGTAGCCTCAATGCTGAACTCGAACGGCACATAGTTGTCGCCGTCCTTCGGCCAATCCGTATTGCGAACAGATTTGGTCACCGGGATCGTCACGGACGTGGTGGTGAGAGAATCGGAAATGTACGCGTTGCCGCCCTCGTCGAAAGTCGGCTTTTTGTCCTCGGTCCACGTGATGGAGCCGTCCGTGCTGGACACCGTGAACTTGTAATCCTTCGGGTTCTTCTCGTAACCAAACGGAGCCTGGGTCTCAACAAGCGTATACGTACCCGGCAGCAGGCCCTCGAGTGTGAACTTGCCGGGCGCGGTGTCGATGTCTGCCCACGTGGTGTTGCCCGAAGCCGACTGATCGCTCACGGTCCAGGACTGGTCAACGGTTGTACCATCGGCGTCCTTGGTCTTGGTAAGCGCCCACTCGGAACCAGCCAAAGGAGTGTGTTTTTCGTCGCCCTCCTCCACCTTGGTCCAAGACACCGTTCCGACGATTTTTTTGTTGAAGATGGCACCCTTGGGGTTGGTGGATTCGAACGAAACCTCTTTCCCGCTCTTATCCACATAACCCTGAACATAGTTCACCTTCTCGCCGGTGTTGTTCATCTTGGCATAGTAGATCGTGTCGGACTTCTGGTAGCCAGCTGGCGCCGTCACCTCTTTGATGTAATACGTGAAGTAGTCGGTATCGCTGGGATCGCCAATCTTGGCCTTCTGGTTCAGGTAGTTGAACTGAAGCTCGCCATCATTAGAAGCGTAATCGTTGGCGCCGCCATCCCTTACCGTCACGATTGCATTCGTACCATCAACGGCATCTTTTACGGAGCCGTACACCGCCCATGCCGAGTGGGCAAGCAGTGTAGAATCGCTAGCGTCGACCTTGCTCCATGCAATGGAAGAACCGTCCGGTGTATACGAGCCGGACCACGGGAAGTTGTGCCGCTCCTGATCCATATCAATGACGGAAGACGATTTACCCTCGATATTTGTGAAGTCGTACGCGACCTTAGGGTTGTTCATCATGAAGTCTTCGCCCACGTACACACGACCGTTGGTGGCCACATGGTCGTCGAAGCTTCCGTTGGGAACGAGAATCGATCCGAGCATAGCAGCGGCGGGGTCATCGTCGGTCCACTTGGCACCGTTGTCTGTGCCACCGTATCCCCAGTCCGCGCGGTCCTCTCCCGCGATGCCGCCCCGAATGGTAAGGCTTTGCGTACCGACAAAGTTCCACATAACGGATTGAGAAGCCATCGCGTATGCCTCGCCCCACGGCTTGCCGGAATACTGAGTTTCGTAACCACGCGAAATCTCGGTGCCGTTCCACCAAAAGCGCCAGCCATTGTGAAACTCAATATTCGAAGATCCGGTAACGTTCACAACAACCGAGGCGCCCTCGGGAATGCCCTCGAATGCGAAATCAACGCCACGAAAATACTCGTTGTTGTATGTATTGCTCAGCTGAGAAGCATCGATGGTGAACACCTGCTGCATAGAGGTGTTGTCACCCTTAAACGTGATAAGACGCTCGCTATTCTTGAATCGCTTACCATTGAGCGACGTATCGGCGCAGTCCTCATTGATAGTCTTATCCGACCCATCAAACACCAGGCCATAGTTACAATCCGTCTTGTTGTACTTGTTGATGATGTAGCGGTTGTCCTTATCGCACGCCGGAGCAACACTGTAGCTCACTTCGCCCGTCCTCGCGAACGAATTCAGCTGCTTAGAGAGCGTGGTGAGATAGCCTGTCTCTCCGCTGTAATTCGAATAATCCTTGCCATTAATGTCGTTGAGGAAGTTGACTTGGTTGAACAGGGGGCTATCCTGAGCGTTCTCGCCCGCGTACCAATAACCCTGGGTTTTCACCACAGACTGGCGCCCGTTGTTAGCATTCCAATAGGAATAGGTAATGGGACCGGCGATCTTTGCGGTGTAGTCAAAGCCGCGGGGATCCGTTTTCGCCTGGCCGACCCAGGCACCCTTGTTCCAAGCACCAACCGTCGCAGTTTTTGAGGTCGATCCCTGACCGGTGTTCATGTTCTCAATCAAGCTGGTTATACCGGCGACCGCAAGCACCGTGCTTCCCTCACGGGGACGAAACTGCGAGCCAAAGCCGACGGTGCCGAAACGGAAGCCCTCGCCGCCCCAACTATTCTTGATAGGATTCATGGCAAGCTTGCCACGTACCACGGTAAGGCCCTCCGCCTCAGCGGCATATGAGCCGGTGGGGGCGTTATTCGCATCAAGAGTTCCAGGGTCGTTCGGCTTACCACCAATGTACATGTCGCGGCCGACGTAGGTGGCCACGCCGGGATCGGGGGTGGAGACATCGATATTCGTACCGATACCGATAGACGTGGGAACATAAATTCCCTTCTCCACGGTGGCCGTCGCTCTCGCTGAAGCCGCATTCGCACTCTGAGCCTGCTCAGCACTATTTGAAGAGCCAGCCTCGCCGCCATTGGTCTCGTCGCTATTCTGGTTTTCGGCATCCTCGCTGGTGTTATCTACAGCAGCGGACTCACTTGAGGAACCCCCCCCCATTACAGTTTCCTCGGTAGAAACTGTCTGGGCATCGTTGGCAATGGCCTGCGAGATCGGGGGCATGACGAGCGACAGTACCAGGCTCAAAACGGAAGCTCCGCACAAAACACCTGCTAGTACACGATGTGTCGCTTTATTACTCTGCTTAGATTTATCTGAATTTGCTTTCATCGATGTCTCCTCCCCAAGAGACCGCGATCTTGCTCTTTCACTATCAAACGTATCTGCGCAATCTGTAATTGCGCTCGCGTAGTAATACTATTGTAACTATTGTTTAAACATTCGAGCAACAAAACCGACATTTTTGTAGCCAGTTCTCAGTTCTCAATTCTCTTGACATTTACTCAGATTTGCTTTCTTTTATTCGCTATCTGTTTTTTGTTTCTGCTGGTAATTTAGTCGCCTATTATTTTTTAATGGCATTAGATTTATTTGCACAACATTTTGCTCAAGAGCAAGCGTCCTGTGAACGGTCGAAAATCGACCGTGAACGGTAGGTCATTAACCGGGAGGAATAGACTACTAAATTGATGGGAATATCTTTAACCCATCGGTAGTTAGAAGCGTAATGTTCAGACAACAATATTTGAATTTTCGCGCAGATTTTAGGCATCAATTCGCCCAAATCGCCTGAGGCCGCCACAAAGGTGCCTGCCCCTTTGTGGCGGCTCTCCCCCGGCGCTACAGCAGATGCTCCTCGATAAAGATCGCGATGCCGTCTTTGTCGTTGCTGGCGGTTACAAAGTCGGCGGCGGCACGGGTGGCGTCGCTGCCGTTTGCCATGGCAACGCCAACGCCGGCGTCAGCCACCATGCAGGTGTCGTTGTCCGCATCGCCAAACACGCAGATGTCCTGGAGCTCCATGTCGTTGAGCTCCGCCACGCGCACAAGGCCGCGCGTCTTGGACACGCGCGGATCCATGAACTCGTAGAGCCGCTGCGTGGTTTGCAGAGCCGCTGCCTTAACAGTGTCATCGGCAAACGTCGACGCCCGCTCAATCACCTGCGGCATTACCTCGGGTGCCATGGTAAACATCACCTTGGGCTGCGGCTCGCGCAAAAACTCGGCAAAATCGACCACCTTGTAGGACACGCCGTCGACGCGCGACAGGTGCTCGACGCACGCGTTGCTCTCGGGCACGCAGAACACGCCGTCTCGGGGGCAGACGGGCGTTGCCGGAAGGTCCGCCATGTGCTTGCAGATGCGCGCGATGGTCTCGCCCGGCAGCGGATAGCTCAGCTCGTTGATATCGTGCGCGCGGTCGATGACCTCGGCGCCACCGCAGCCCACGAGCACGTCCACCAGGCCTTCGATGCCCCAGAGCTCGTACATGGCCTCGGTCGCGTGGGCGTCGCGCCCGGTGCACAGGCCAAAGAGCACACCGCGCTCGCGCAGGGCGCGGATCGCCGCCACGGTGCGCGGGGACACCGTGTGCTGGCTCGTGAGCAGTGTGCCGTCGATATCGCAGAACACGGCTTTGATGTGGCTGAAGGTAGTGTCCATGGGGGCCTTTCTGGGTTGTGCGGCGGTGTGGGGTATATTCGCAAACGGCGTACATGGTATACCAAGGCGCAGGCGCGGCCTGCCAAAGCAAAAACCACCACAAAGGTGCCTGGCCCCTTTGTGGTGGCCTGGCCCGAAGGGTGGCCTGACCCGAAAGGTGGCCTGGCCCGGGGCGCAAAGCATCACAACATTCGACGTTTTTCGGCAAAATCGCGATTTTCGCTGAATGTTGTGATGGTTTTACTGCCTTGCGGCACGATCAAAATGCCGGCGCCCAAACAGCAGCAACGCCGCGGGGACTGTCGTCACGACCATGCCTGCTCCGATGAGCGTCTGCTGCACGCCAAACGTCGCCGCCAGCCACGGGGCAATCGCCAGCGGGGCCACGCCGGCAAACATATTGCCAAAGCCCATGACCGAGTTCACGCGACCGAGCTGCTCGAGCGGTGCCGTCGTTTGTACGATGGTGTTGTGGAGCGGGTTGACGACGCCCCAAGCTATGCCCAGGGCGATCTGGCCGACGAGGGCCACGCCCACGTACGGCGTCCCCACATAGAGCAGACTTCCCAGGCCCACGGACATAAGCGCCACAAGCAGCGTTTTAAGGTTGACCAGGTGCGGCGGCAAGCGGAGCGCGAGCACGGCACCCAGCACCGCGCCCACGCCCGAGGCCGACGAGAGCCAGCCCATCCACTCAACGCCGACGCGTAGGACATCGCGATAGAAAAACGACTCGAGCGGATCGAAGGCTCCGTAGCCAAAGTTCGAAAGAAAGATAATGCAGAACAGCAGGGTGAGGACGCTATTGGTAAAGACCGTCTTGATGCTGGCTGCGAAGGTGGCGCGGGCGGACGTGCTGGGGTTGGAGCTTTGTCCCGCACGCTCCCCTTCCTCTGCCGAATCGGCATCCGCATGCCCGGCGACATGGCTGGTCTGCGGCCTAAAGCCCCAACCGACGACGAACGCCAGCACGGTAAAGAGCATCATGAGCACGAACACCGCGCGCGACGACGCAGCCGCCGCGACAAAGCCGCCCAGCGTGGGGCCAACGATAATACTCACGTTTGAGAACATGGCAATGGCGGAGTTGATGTCTTTGAGCTCGACAGGATCGTCGGTGAGGTAGGCCGGATAGGACGTGGCAATGGGCTGAGCGAATCCCATCGTAAAGCCTAGGAACACCGCGCCGAGCAGGACGACGCCGGTCGCGCTACCAAAGGCGATGATTGCCGTGCCAGTTGCGAGAGCGCCGACGATGCTCAGCAAGAAATGGCGGCGCGGACCCCAGGCGTCGAGCTCCGCGCCACCCGCAAAGGATCCCAGGATCACGAAGACGTTCATGAACAGGACGGCCAGCGATGTCGCGACGACCGAGGCGTCGTCCGCATAGGTGAGCGTTCCGATGACGCCGATAAAGTAGCTGGTCTGAAAACCGGTGTAGATGAGAAAGCGCATCGCCACCAGGCGCTTAGCCTGCGCGGACAGCGACGATTGAGGCTTTGAGAAAAGAGAGGCGAGCATGGAGACTCCTTGTTTCATACGAATACGGGCGGTGGGCATTCGCCACCGTCTATCGAATCAATCAATCCGCATGAAACATTAAGGACGCATCAAGCCCTTCTCTCCGTTTTTCGCCCGTCATGAACTACTCGGTAGATTGTAAGGCATGTCCCACACATCTACTAAAGCAAAATCCACCACAAAGGTGCCTGGCCCCTTTGTGGTGGAAATGGCGTTTGCCCAGATAAAACCTGCCAAAACAAACCTGTCCCTTTTTGGCAGGTTTTAGGCCAGATGATCTTGGATAAGGTCGCAGATGGCTCGGGCATCGTTGATGTTGATGGCTCGGGTCGCAAAGCCGGCGTCGAAGGCCTGACGCGCCAAGGCCTCATTACAGGCAAGGGCAAGTGTGCGGCCGTCGACCAGGTCGAGCGAGCTCTTGCCGCGCAGACGGTCGACACCGGAGCGCGCGACCACGATGTTGTCGAAGCCCTCGGTCTTGTAGCCCTCGATGATCACCACGTCGACATCGTTGTAACGCGACAGCAGCTCGCGCGCGGGCATCTCGTCCTCCTCGCGCGTGTCGGCGTACTCCGCCCAGCGCGTGGCGCAGATGAGGCCCACGTGCTTGGAGCCGGCTTGGTGATGGCGCCAGGTGTCCTTAGCGGGCACGTCGATATCAAAGCCGTGATGCCCGTGATGCTTGAGCGAACCCACGCGCAGGCCGCGGCGGGTGAGCTCGGCGATAACCTTCTCGACGAGCGTGGTCTTGCCCGAGTTTTGGTAGCCGATAAACGCGATCGCGGGGACGGCCGGGGCCGGAGCTGCGGGCGCGACGGCGACGGGCGCGCTCGCGGGTGCGGCACCGTCAGCGGCCACGGCCTCAACAGCAGCGGCCTGACGCTCTGCACGATCCCACACGCCCGAGCGGCCGCCCTCCTTGTGCAGCAGGCGCACATCGACGATCTCCATGCCGCGATCGACCGCCTTGCACATGTCATAGATGGTCAGGCACGCGGCACTCGCGCCGGTCAGAGCCTCCATCTCGATACCCGTCTTGCCCGTCACGCCCGCCGTAACCAGTACGTGAAAGCCAACCTGCCCGTCCACGCGCGCCGGCGCCCAGCCCTCGGGCACGTCCTCGGCCGGCGTCCCCGCCGGAGCGATGGGCGCAATGTCGCACTTGCTCTTGGTAATGAGCAGCGGATGGCACATGGGGATGATATCGCTCGTGCGCTTGATGGCCATGATGGCCGCCACACGCGCGCAGGCAAGCACGTCGCCCTTTTTGGCGCGGTCCTGCAGCACCATGGCCTGCGTCTCGGGATGCATGAGGATGGTGCCCTCGGCGATGGCGATGCGATGGGTCTCGGCCTTGTCGGACACGTCGACCATGCGCACCTCGCCTTTGGCGTCCACATGCGTCAGCTCGTCGCGACGGGCGTCACGGGCGGGTTCGGTGGCAGCGCTGGCAATCGGCTGCGCGGGCACGGCGGCGTTGCCTGCATTCGCCGCAGCCGTGACTTTGTGGGCAGACATCGCGGCCCTGCGAGCGGCCTTGGTGGCATCGGCGTACCTGCTCTTGGCCATATGATCATCCTCCGATTTGGGACATAAATCGTTGCGTGCCCTCAATTATCGCGTGTTCCTGCGGTTTGTGGGCCACGGCATCGCGCCAAATCGAAAGTACCTGCATATCATCACCACGGCGCAGGGCGTCGCGCACCGAATACTCGGCATCGCTGAACAGGCACGGACGCACGTTGCCATCGGCCGTCAGGCGCAGACGGTTGCAATTCGCACAAAAATGGTTGGACATGGCGCTAATAAAGCCGACCGTTCCCGCCGCGCCCGGAAAGTGCCAATAGCGCGCAGGGCCCGCGCCGGCAGGAGCGTCGTTGATGTCGAGCGGCTCGAGCTCGCCCAGACCCGTCGCGGCAGCCCCGTCATTGATGCGCGCCCGCAGCTCGTCGCTCGGCACGGTATCGCTCGCGTCCCACAGTTCGGGATTGAGCGCGGGCGCATGCGGGTCCACAGCGCAATGCGAGCTCGTGCGCTCGTCGCCGATGGGCATATATTCGATAAAGCGCAGGTGGATGGGGCGGTCGATAGTCAGCCGCGCGAGGGCCGCCACATCTTGGTTGAGCCGGCGCACCACAACGCAGTTGACCTTAACGGGCTCAAAGCCCCAGGCCAGCGCCGCGTCGATGCCAGCCATGGTCTGCTCGAGTCGACCCAGACGCGTGATCTTTCCAAAGAGCGTAGGGTCGAGCGTGTCGAGTGAGATGTTGACGCGGTTAAGCCCCGCGTCCTTGAGCTGCGGTGCCAGCTTGGGCAGCAGAGCGCCGTTAGTGGTAAGCGAGATGTCCTCGATCTGCGGAATCGCGCGGATGTCGCGAATGAGCGGGATGATACGGCGGCTGACCAGCGGCTCGCCGCCCGTCAGGCGCACGCGACGAATGCCCTCCCCCGCCACCAAGCGCACAAAGCGGGCGATTTCCTCGGCGCTGAGCAGCTCGTCGTGCGCGCGGGGTGCCACGCCATCGGCCGGCATGCAGTAAATGCAGCGGAAATTGCACTTGTCGGTAACGGCAATGCGCAGGTAGTTGATATCGCGGCCATAACCGTCATGTTGCACGTGCCCGTCCACGCAGCCCTCCCCTCATGCGGCGTTTTATTCTTCGGAAAACATAATACCGCACGAGAGAATCATGCCGACACCCGTACGACAGGACAGGTCGCTTCGAGCAAAACGGACTTTCCAAGCCCATCCTCAACACAGACCATCACAACATTCGATGCTTTTCCCGATTTTGGCAAAAAACATCGAATGTTGTGATGGTTTGCCTACCCACAGCACCCCGTAGAAGGGCCAAAGCGTCCCTAAAGGCCGCCGTCCCAGTGCCGAATCACGAATTCTCGCAGGTCGTTCTGACGTTTCTGGAACGCTTCGCTTCGGTCGCACTTAAGGCCTATCGCGAGTGCGATGGCGTTCATCGCCCGGTGCAATTGCAGCTGGTGGGCAAACTGAGTCCCGGTGAGGACGATCATCCTAAAGCCCAGCGTGCTCAGCACGGTCATACGCTCCGCATCCGACGCGCTGCGCTGTTTATCAAGATGGTCCGAGCCGTTGTATTCAATCCCCGTACCACTCGCAGGCGCATATACGTCGATCTCGAAATACCCGGCCTTTGCGAGATATTTGAACTCGCTGGGAACATCGACCCGATGGTTGAGCTCGATCTTGACGTATCCCAGCCCGCCCTGGGAACGTTTTGCTACGACCATGATTGCGGTGGCCGTCTCCATGGGCGACCGCGCGCCATCGTGCACGCGCTTGAGCACGGCGGCCGCGCGTATGGCCCCCTGACGAGATCGGTTCTCATTGCAATAGGCAATCAAGTCGGCAACGGTATACCTCTGCCCCATCTCGATATAATCGCCTGTCGACAGATGGTTCAAATGGTATCGGGCACAGATTTCGTAGCCATATTCCAGCTGCTCGGGCTCGCTCATCCACGAACCCGCTTGGACAAAGCACATGGCCTCATCAACCACCAGAAGGCCCTCTGCCACCTCGATAAGATGGGCTGGAGGTACCGGCGCCCCAAACACGTGGCACCTAAATCCAGCCGGCGTCGAGCGCTCAAAATCAAAGTTGACGAGTGTGTCGATATGATCGAGCTCTTCTCGTGGAATACCGAGCGAAACCAGATAGTCGGTAACGATCCCAACCGCCGTTGAAGCCCTCAGCCCCTTGGCATCGAGTCCCAATTTGGGCAGGCCCGCGGTCGGCTCCGCCTCGTTAGCAAGCGAGTCCTCATCGTATAGGCTGCTTGCTCGCGAGAGCGGCTCGGACGGGCGCGCCACGTTGTGGTACAGCCAGGCAGTCTTATGGGACAGGACGATCGGCAGGTCCATGAGCCCTCCAATGGAGTCGGATAACCAACCTTATTCCCCTGCCCCCGGGTCCGCACACCTTCGTGCGCAAGAAAGCGATTCCACCCGATCGAGTGGCAGAAAAACCATCACAACATTCGATGCTTTTCCCGTTTTTGGCAAAAAACGTCGAATGTTGTGATGGTTTGAGGCGAGGTGAGGGACACGGAGGGGTCAAAGCATCGTGCTCGAACGGGTTAATCCAACTCTTTTAAGCCATGCGCCAGTTGCCAGTATTCGCCGTGTTGGGCGAGCAGCTCTTCGTGCGTGCCGCGCTCGATGATGCGACCGTGTTCGAGAACCATGATGGCGTCGGCGTCGCGGACGGTGGACAGGCGGTGCGCGATCATAAACGTGGTGCGTCCGCGCATGATGCGGTCCATACCGCGCTCGATAAGCTTTTCGGTGCGCGTGTCGATGCTCGAAGTGGCCTCGTCCAGGATGAGCACCGGCGGGTCGGCCACAGCCACGCGCGCAATGGCGAGCAGCTGGCGTTGGCCCTGCGACAGGTTGGCGCCGTCGGCCGTGACCGGCGTGTAGTACCCTCTAGGCAGGCGGCGGATAAACGAATCCGCGCAGGCAGCCTCGGCGGCGGCGCGCACTTCCCCGTCGGTCGCGTCGAGCTTGCCAAAGCGGATGTTCTGCGCAATGGTGCCGCTAAACAAGTGCGTGTCCTGCAGCACAATGCCGAGCGACCCGCGCAGGCTGGCCTTGGCAATGTGCTTGACGTCGATGCCGTCGTACGTGATCTCGCCGTCATCGACCTCGTAGAAGCGGTTGATGAGGTTGGTGATGGTCGTCTTTCCGGCGCCCGTCGAGCCCACAAACGCGATCTTTTGCCCCGGCTTGGCAAACAGGTTGAGATCAGTGAGCACACGGGTGCCCGGCACGTAGGAGAAGTCCACGGCATGGAAGCGCACGTCGCCGGCAAGCGGGACCAAGCCGCACGTGAGCTCGGTACCGTCGGCGGCCAACGCGCGGCCCGACTCATCAACGGCAGCCACGTCATGCAAGTGCCCGTACGCGCCCACACCCTGGCCCTCGGGAATCTTCCATGCCCACGCGGCGTCGCCCGTCTGCACCAGCTCCACGCAGCCCTCGTCCACCTCGGGCTTAAGGTCCATAGCCGCAAACAGGCGCTCGGCACCGGCCAACGCGTTGAGCAAGAAGTTGCCAAGCTGCGTAAACTGGTTGATGGGCATGGCCGCCTGGCGCACAAAGACCAGGTAGCTCGCGAGCGCGCCCACGTCGGCGAGCCCCTTGATGCAGAGCATGCCGCCCGCCACGGCGACGATGGCATAATTGACGTAGCCAATCACGACGGTCATGGGCACCATGGAGTTGGCATAGCTCACGGCGGCGGTGCCGGTGCGGCGAAGCTCGTCGTTGCGGCAGGTGAAGCCGGCGACATTCGCTGCCTCGCGGTTAAAGACCTTGATGACCTTTTGGCCCGAGACCATCTCTTCGATATATCCATCCAGGTCGCCAAGCGATGCCTGCTGGGCGGCAAAGAAACGCTTAGAGCGCGCGCCCGAGTAGCGCGCATACAGCACAATGGCCGCATCGCACACGAGCGTGATAATCGTGAGCTGCCAGTTAAGGATGATGAGCATGGCCGTGGTGCCCACAACCTGAATGGTGGCCTGAATCACGTTGGCAAAGCTGTTGTTGAGCGCCTCGGAGACGGTGTCGACGTCGTTGGTAAAGAAGCTCATGATGTCACCCGAGCGCGTGCTGTCGAAGTAGCTCAGCGGCAGCATCTGGATGTGCGCGAACAGGTCGCGGCGAATATCGGATACCACGCGTTGGGCCGCGCGCACCATGATCTGTGAGTAGCCCAGGGCCGAGAGCACGCCCGCGGCGTAGATGATCGCCGTCAGGATGACCTGCTTGGCGAGCAGTTCCTCCCCGCCCGTGGCCAAACCGTTAACGATGGGGCGCACCATGTAGGTGCCGACGAGGCTCGCGATGGCGGCGACGGAGGCGAGCACGCCCACCGCGAGCAACGAGAACTTGGCATGCCCCATGTAGGAGAGCAGGCGGCACATAGTGCGCTTGAGGTCGGCCGGGCGTGCTTGGGCTGCGGTCTTAGGCATGGCGCTCACCCCCTTCCAAGGGTGATCCGCATGCGACGGAGGAAAACGGATCATTCGCGCAGCCATCGTCGCTGCCTCCGGCGGCGTCCGCGTTCCCCGCGAACTCCACCTGCGAAGCGTAAATCTCCTGGTATATGTTGTCGCCCGTCAGCAGTTCCTCGTGCGTGCCCACGCCGTGGACACGACCGTCGTCCAACACCACAATGCGATCGGCATCCATGACGCTCGCGATGCGCTGGGCGATGATGAGCACGGTCGTATCGGGAATCCGAGCGATGTGCTCGCGAATCTTAGCGTCGGTCGCCATATCGACCGCGCTGGTGGAGTCATCAAAAATGAGCACGCTCGGATGCTTGAGCAGCGTGCGCGCAATGCACAGGCGTTGCTTCTGGCCACCCGAAACACCGGCGCCGCCTTGGCCCAACTCGCCGTCCAGCCCGCCGATGCGATCAAGGAACTCGTCCACGCACGCCGCGCGGCAAGCCGCGAGGAGCTCATCGTCCGACGCCTGCGGATTGCCCCACTGCAGGTTCTCACGCACGGTGCCCGTGAACAGCACATTCTTCTGCAGCACAATGCCCACCGCGTCGCGCAAGGTAGCCAGGTCGTAGTCACGCACGTCATGTCCGCCCACAAGCACGGCGCCCTCGGTGGCGTCGTACAGGCGCGCAATCAGCTGCACAAGCGAACTCTTGCCCGAACCCGTGCCGCCGAGGATGCCCACCGTCGAGCCGCTCTCGATGCGAAGGTCGATATGCTCGAGCACATCCTCGACTGCATCCGCGCGGTATTTAAACGACACGTCGCGAAACTCGATACCGCCGTCCGCTGGTGCCGCAGTCGCGAGGTCTCCCACAGGGTTGGCGATAAAGGGTTCCTCATCGAGCACCTCTGCGATACGGCCCACACTCGTAAGAGCGCGCGTGAGCAGCAAAAACACGTTGGAAATCATCATGAGCGAGTTCATGATCAGCAGTACATAGCTCATAAAGCCCGTGAGCGAGCCCACGCCGAGCTCGCCGGCAAGAATCATGCGCCCGCCGATCCACAGAATGGAAAGCGCCGCCACGTACATCGACAGCTGAAACACCGGCAGGTTGAGCACGGCGTTGCCAAAGGTCTTCGTCGCGGTGCGCGCAAGCTCGGTATTGACGGCATCGAACTTGGCCTCCTCGTGCTCGGCACGCACGTACGCCTTGACGGCGCGCACGGCGGTGAGGTCCTCCTGCACCACACCGTTGAGATGGTCCATCGAGGTCTGCAGCTGGCGGTAAAGCGGACTGACGCGATAGGTGATAACGCCCAGTACGATCGCCAACACCGGCAGGATGATCGCGAATACCGTAGCAAGCGGACGCGACAGCACCAGCGCATAGACCAAGCCGACGATGAGCGTCACGGGGCCGCGCACCATGGGGCGAAAGCCGTTGCCGATGGCGTTTTGAATCACGGTGATGTCGGTGGTCATGCGCGTGACGAGCGAGCTGGCATCGTAGTTGTCCAGATTGCCAAAGGCGAGCGTCTGAATCTTGCGATACTCCGCCTCGCGCAGGTTAGCGCCCAGCCCCGAGGCAACGCGGGCAGACGTGCGCGCATAGCCCAAGCCAAGTACCAGCGAACATGCGGCGCATACCAACATATACGTGCCCTGCAACAGCATATAGTTGATGTCGCCCGCGGGCACGCCCACATCGATGATATTTGCCATGATGACCGGGATAAACAGCTCGAGCGCCGTCTCGGCCGTCACAAAGAACACGCCGAGTATGGCATCGCGGCGATATGCCCCCAGATAGGAAAACAGAATCTTGAGATTGCGCACGCAGGTTCATCCCCCATCAAACGTTGTTCGCAAACCCACGTATTATGGCGCGCCGTGCGGCGGTGTCAAGTGTTCCGAAATCGATTTCTGCAAAGCTGGTGCAGGCGCTAAGCTCGCAAGGTGCGTCTCTGTATTCAATTGGAAATGAACGCGAGCGCGACTTTTTTCGCCCCGCTGCCAACATAAACCTTGACTCTACAATCGTTGTAGGGTTTTCACTACACTGGTACGTAAACAGACCCAGCCAGAAAGCCCCGCCCATGGAACACGACCTCACACGCGGCAATGTCCTCAAGACCATCGCGGTCTTTGCCCTGCCTTATATGCTCTCGTACTTTTTGCAGATGCTCTACGGCATGGCCGACCTGTACATGATGGGGCAGTTTAGCGGCGCCGCCGGCATCACCGCCGTGGCAAATGGCGCGCAGACGCTCTATATGATCACCGTGGCGCTCGTGGGCCTGGCCATGGGAACCACGGTGGTCGTCGGCCACGCCGTGGGCTCACGCCGCTTCGACCGCGCCGAGACCGCCATCGGCAACACCATCACGCTCTTTATGGGCGTCTCGCTGGTGCTGGCCGCCATCCTGCTTGCACTGTGCCCGCAAATTGTGGCGCTCATTGGCACGCCGGCCGAGGCGGTCGAAGGCACCGCCGCCTACCTGCGCATCTGCTTTGTCGGCATTCCCTTTATCGCCGCGTACAACATTCTTTCGGCCATCTTTCGCGGGCTGGGCGATTCGCGCTCGCCCATGTACGTGATCGGCGTGGCATGCATCATCAACATCGCACTCGACTTTCTATTTATCGGCCACATGGGGCTCGGCCCCGTGGGCGCGGCGCTCGGCACGGTGACCGCCCAGACGGCCAGTGTTGCCCTCGCGCTCGTGTGGCTCAAGAGCCGCCGCACGAACATCCACGTAAAGTGCAGCGACCTGCGCCCCCAGCCCGAGGTGCTCGGCAGCATTCTTAAAATCGGCGTGCCCGTGGCCGTGCAGGACGGCTGCATCCAGGTGGCGTTTATGTTTATCACCGTTATCGCCAACCACCGAGGGCTCGTCGACGCCGCCGCCGTGGGCCTGGTCGAGAAGATGATCAGCTTTTTATTCATTGTGCCGAGTTCCATGGGCGCCACCGTCAGCGCACTCACGGCGCAAAACGCCGGCGCGGGCAAGGGCGATCGCGCGCGCCAGGTGCTCAAGGACGCTATGACGATCTCGGTGGTGTACGGCTGCCTGATCACGGTGCTGATGTGGCTGGTGGCACCGGCGTTTATCGGCTTTTTTGCCAAGGACCCTGCAGTAGTCGCGGCCGGTACCGGCTATATGCGCAGTTATATTTTCGACGCGATTTTTGCCGGCATCCACATTTGCTTTAGCGGCTTTTTCGCTGCATACGGCAAGAGCTACATCGGCTTTGCGCACAACGTGCTGGCCGTGGCGCTCATTCGCGTGCCGGGCGCGTGGCTGCTGTCGAACGCCTATTCCAACACGCTGTTTCCCATGGGCATCGCTTCGCCGTGCGGATCGATTTTGTCGGCAGTCATCTGTGTTGTCGCGTTTACCGTGCTCAACCGGCGCGGGGCTTTTGACAAGTTAGTGGCGTAGCGGGGCGACGCAAGCTTGGCGCCCCTCCCCTGCTTTTTACCGAAAGGAACGGTCCTGTGACCGACATGCCAAGTGAACATACTGAGGGCCTGCTCCGCATTGGCGAGGTGGCACGCCTGCTCAATTTGAGCGTGGGCACACTGCGCCATTACGAACAGATGGGGCTATTGGAGCCGGCATATGTCGATCCGGCGAGTGGGTACCGCTACTACGGATCGCGGCAGCTCTCCACCCTCAACACCATCGGCAACCTGCGCGTTCTCGACCTGCCGCTGGCGCAGATTCGCGAGTTTGTCACTACGCGCGATATGGATTTGATGCAACGGCAACTGACCAAGCAACAGGAGTTAATTGAGCACAGGCGGCATGAGCTGGAGCGCATGTCGCGCAAGATTGACCAGCGGCTTGCCTTGCTTCATGGCGCTTTGAATGCTGATCTCGACACCATTAGCGAAATCGAGGAACCCGAACTTCGCTGCGCCGCACTGCACGAGCGCGTCAATCCCACCGACGCCTATTCGCTGGGATGGCATATCCGCCAGCTTCAGCAGGGACAGCACGAAACCTTTGCCTATCTGGGCAATCTAGGTGTGGGCATCGCGCCCGAACGCCTGGCCGCCGGCGACTTTGATGGCTACGACGAGGTCTTTCTGCTGCTCGATGACACCGATGATTACTTGGGCGACGTTGAGACGCGACCTGCCGCGCGCTGCCTGACCATAAGCTTCCGCGGCACGCACGGGCAAGCAGCCCCACGCTACGAGCAGCTGCTCGGCTACATGCACGAACACAACCTGACGCCCGCCGGCCCCTCGCGCGAGATCGCCCTGATCGACGACATCATCAGCGATGATCCGGCAACCTACGTGACGCAGATCACGGTGCCCGTTGCCCCGTCCAAATAAAATCCGCCCGAAAGGCATCATGCTTTCCGGGCGGATCTTCAATTTGGTTATCGATGCGCTAAGCCCGGGGCACCTCGCCAGTAGCCAAGATCTGCTCGAGTGCGTCCTCGTCCAGCACGGGTACGCCCAGTTGCTCGGCCTTGGTGAGCTTGGAACCCGCTTTGGGACCGGCGACCAGATAGCTCGTCTTCTTTGACACGCTGCCCGAAACCTTGGCGCCGAGCACCTTGAGCGCCGCGCCCGCCTCGTCGCGCGTGCGGTTGACGAGCGTGCCGGTCAGCACAAACGTCAGGCCCGCGAGCGGCTGCGCGTCGGCAAGCTCGCCTGCCACACCGGCATCGGCTGCGGCCTGCGCGTGCGCGGCGCCCAAGTCAACCTCGAGCGACAGGCCCGCCTGGCGCAGACGCTCCAGCACGACAAGGTTCTCGGGCACGGCCAGGAACTGCTTGACACTCGCCGCGATCTTGGGGCCGATACCCTCGCACTCGGCGATATCCTCTTCGCTTGCCAAGATGAGCTTGTCGATCGACAGGAATCGCTCGGCGATAACCTCGCCCACGCTCTTGCCAACATGGCGAATACCCAGGGCAAACAGCACGCGGCCGAGCGGTTGGTTCTTGGACTTGTTGAGCTCGGCGACAATCTTCTCGGCCGTCTTAAGGCCCACCGGAATGGGGTCGCCCTTCTTAACGCCCTTTTTGCTGTTGGAGCTCGCATACACGCGGCCCGTGTCCAGGCCGGCGATATCATCGACCGTAAGCTGGTAGAAGTCCGCGACATCGTGGATCAGGCCGGCAGCGATCATCTTGTCGACGATCTCGTCGCCCAGGCCGTCCACGTCCATGCAGCCGCGGCTCACCCAGTGGAGCAGGCGCTCCTTGAGCTGCGCCGGGCAGTCGATGGACACGCAGCGGTAGGCGACCTCACCGTCTTCGTGCACCACGGGGCTGCCGCACACGGGACAGACCTCGGGCATTTGCCAGTCGACCGAATCGGCCGGGCGCTTGTCGAGCACCGGACCCACGACCTCGGGAATCACGTCGCCCGCCTTGTGCACGATGATGGTGTCGCCCTCGCGCACGTTTTTGCGACGGATCTCGTCGATGTTGTGCAGCGTGGCGCGCGCGATGGTAGAGCCGGCGACCGTCACCGGGTCGAATTCGGCGACCGGGGTGAGCACGCCGGTGCGGCCAACCTGAATGCGAATCTCGCGCAAGATGGTCTGCTTTTCCTCAGGCGGGAACTTAAAGGCGATGGCCCAGCGCGGCGCGCGGGCGGTAAAGCCCAGGTCGAGCTGCTGCTGGAAACTGTCGACCTTTACAACCACACCGTCGATGTCGTAGTCCAGGTCGCCGCGGCGCTCGAGCGCCTGGGCACAGAACTCGTGGACCTCGGCCGGTGTGGCGCAACGGGCCACGTTGGGGTTGACGCTAAAGCCGGCGCTGCGTAGCCAATCGAGGAACTCGCGCTGGCTGTGGACGTGCAACGGGTCGGTATCGGCGATGGCGTAGATAAAGGTGGCCAGGTCGCGGCGCGCCGTGACCTTGGGATCCTTCTGGCGCAGGCTGCCGGCGGCGGCGTTGCGCGGGTTGGCGAAGGGGTCGCGCCCCTCGGCATCGGCTTCTTCATTCAGACGAACAAAGCTGCCCTTGGGCATATAGACCTCGCCGCGCACCTCAATGGTGCGCTCGCGGTCGGCGCCCATGTGGACAAGCGCCGGCTCGGACAGGTGCATGGGCACATCCTTGATGGTGCGCACGTTGAGCGACACGTCCTCGCCCGTTGTGCCGTCACCGCGCGTGGCCGCGCGCACGAAGGTGCCGTTTTGGTAGGTAAGGGCCACGCCCAGGCCGTCGATCTTGAGCTCGCAGGTATAGGTGACGCTGCCGGCACCAAGCGCGTCCTCGATGCGTTGGAGCCACGCGTCGAGCTCGTCCAGGTCCATGGCATCGTCCATGGAATACATGCGTGCCATGTGCGTTACCGGCGTAAACTGCTCGCTCACGTAGCCGCCCACGCGCTGGGTATAGCTGTCGGGCGTCACCAAATCGGGGTAGGTCGCCTCGATTTCCTGCAGCTCAACGAGCATTTTGTCAAAGGCGGCGTCCGTGATCTCGGGCGCGTCGAGCATGTAGTAGCGATAAGCATGGTAATCGAGCTCGTGGCGCAGCTCGGCCGCGCGGACCGCTGCTTGGGCACGGGCATCGGTCGGTTCAGCGGCATCCGCGCTCGCGGGCGTTTCGGTATCGATGTCCACGCCGTCACCAAACAGGCTCGATTGCTCCATAGCGGCACTCCTTCGCTCGATTTCAAACGGATACAAGAGTACCACCGGTCGCAACGGGGCCGAATAGCGGTCTCAAACCGCACCGAATCGGCAGCCGCCGGACCGGGATGGATCACGCTATCAAACCATGCTCTTGCCAGCTCCAAATGACCCGTTTTCCTCCGTCCCCAACGAATCAATAAGTAGAGAGGGGCTGTCCCACGTTGATGGGACAGCCCCCTCTGGCCTCGATATGTGCGATACAGCTCGCTAGTAACCCTGGCCGTAACCCTGACCCTGGCCCTGCTGGCCCAGCAGCTCCTCCAGGTACTGGCGCAGCTGCTCGTCGGTAATACCGCCGTTGCCGGTGTCAGTCGCGCTGTCGTTCTGCTGCTGGTTCTGCAGCTCCTCATCGGAGCCCAGCTCGACAGTGACTTTCTTCTCGTCCTTGCCGCGCACGAGCGTGATCTCGACCTTCTCGCCCACCTCGTGGCTGCGCAGCGCGATGATCAGGCCGTCGGCGCTCGTAATCTCGTCGTCGCCCAGCTTGGTGATAACATCGCCCTCCTGGATGCCGGCCTTGGCAGCGGGACCGTCCTCGACGACGCTCGCCACATACGCACCGCTATCGGTGCTCAGCTTGTTGGTGCGGGCGTTGAGCGCGTTGACGCTCGAAAGCGTGGCGCCAAGGTACGGGTGAACCGGCGTCTTGCCGTCGATGATCTGGTCGGCAATGTTCTTGGCATAGTTAACGGGAATAGCAAAGCCAACGCCCGAGCTGGAGCCCGAATAGCTCTCGATAAGCGAGTTGATACCCACGAGCTCACCGTTGTCGTTAACGAGTGCACCACCGGAGTTGCCCGGGTTGATGGCGGCATCGGTCTGAATCATGTTGGCATAGATGGTATTGCCGCTGGTAGAGCTCATGGCCGTGGAGCGATACAGCGCCGACACGATACCCGTGGAGACAGACTGCTCGTTGCCAAAGGGCGAGCCGATCGCCATGACCCACTCGCCCACGTTGAGCTTGGAGGAGTCACCGATCTCGATCGGGGTGAGCTTGGAGGAGTCGGCGTCCTTGAGCTTAATGACGGCGAGGTCGCTCGAGGCATCGTTGCCCACGAACTCGGCCTCGTAGGTGGTGCCGTCATCCATGGTCACCACGTACTGGTCGTAGCCATCGACCACGTGGTTGTTGGTAAGGATGTGGCCCTCGGTATCGAGCACCACGCCCGAGCCGACGCTACCCGAGCTGTCCGACTCGTCGGCGGACTGCGAAAGCGAGCCACCCTGACTGCCGCTCGAAGTGGCGGTGATGGAAACGACGGAGGGAAGCGCCTTGGCAGAGACGGCCTCGGCCAACGTGGTGTCCTCGGAGTCGATCGTGATCTTTTGCGTCGACGAACCCGAAGCGCCCGCCGTCACGGCATTCTTTCCGCCGCCAATGTTGAGCGTGCCACTCATAATGAGCGCGATAACCAGCAGGGCACCGCAGGCGCAGCCGGCGAGCGCCGTAATGAAGATCGGCAGCTTTTTGGTCTTGGTCTTGACCACCGTGTGCTTGTTCACGACCTGCTGGCCGCCGAGCGGCTTGCCGGTCTGCGTGTCGTAGGCCTGCACGTAGGGAATGTTGCCGTCGGTAGGCGTCGACTCCACCTGCACACGCGGCTGCTGCTGGGTCTCGCCGGCGTTGCCCGCATCCTGGGGACGCTGGGAATCGTACTCGCTCATAGCTGCGATCCTTTCGTCAAATAACCAAAGGCCCGCCAAACATGTGGCGGGCCATCATTGTTCACGTTGAGTTGTACCCCAATATGCGGGCGAACGTGTATGAGAACGCAATCTTTTAGGAAGGCTTAAGTTCTGCTGCAAACTCGAAAGGGATCCACGCATGCGGCAAAACCACCACAAAGGTGCCTGTCCCCTTTGTGGTGAAAAGCTAGTCCTTAAACAGATAGCCCACACCGCGGACGGTGGTGATGTGCGCCGCGATCTGCGGACCCACCTTAGAGCGGATGCGTCGGATGTGCACGTCGACGGTGCGCGTACCGCCGCAGTACTCAAAGCCCCACACGCGGTGCAGCAGCACCTCGCGACTGTAGGCGCGGTTGGGGTGCGTCGCCAAAAAGCTCAGCAGCGAGTACTCCATCAGCGTCAGGTCGATGGGCTCGTTATCGAGCGTCACCTGGTAGGTAGCCAGGTTAATCTCGAGGTTGTCGATGTTGAGCACATCGGCGGCGGCGACGGTCTCCTCCTCGCCCATCAGGCGCTGTGCACGAGCCTTGAGCTCGTTGGGCGTCGCCGTGGGGCATACAAAGTCGGCATGCGCGTGATTCGGCAGGCGCAGGGTGCCGAGCGCCTCGTCGTCGACGATCACCAACATGGGGACGCCACCGCGATCGTCAAGCCACTTGGCAATCTGATCGATGCGGTCGCTGCGGATGCCGTCGGAATCGAGGATCAGCAGGTCAAAGTCGTGCGCCGCAGTCGGCGAATCGGGGGTAGCCAGGCTCACCTCGACACCCAGGGTGGTCGTCAAGCTGCGGGCAAACTCGTGGAAGCGCGTCGTGCGCGCCATGAACAGGGCACTCTTTTCGGACATATCGGCCTCCAAAGAAATGAGCTCAATCGTACTGGAACAAGCCAGCGCGATTAGGAGTTCGCCAGGTAGTGCTTGATCTCCCACTCGGTGATCGTAGACTCAAACTTATGCCACTCGTCGCGCTTCTTTTTGAGGAAGAAGCTGTGAATGTGCTCGCCGAGGGCATCCTTCATAAACCGCGAGTCCTCAAACACGTCGAGCGCCTCTTTGAGCGAGCGCGGCAGCGGCGTGTAGCCGGCCTCGACCATCTGACGGTCGGTAAGCTTGAGCGTCTCGGCCGTTGCCTCGGGCGGGAGCTCCAGCTTGCGCTCGATGCCGTCCAGACCAGCCGCCAGCGTGACGGCGTTGACCAGATACGGGTTGGCCATGGGGTCGGGGCTACGAAGCTCGATGCGCGTGGACAGCTGCTTGCCGGGCTTGTAGACCGGGATGCGGACCATGCTCGCGCGGTTGCGCAGGCCCCACGTGGCGTACTGCGGCACGGAATCGCCGCCCGTGGTGATGCGCTTGTACGAGTTGACCGTGGGGTTGGTGATGGCGCTGATCTCGCGCGCGTGTGCCAGAATGCCGGCCATGTAGTGCTTGGCGATATCGGAGAGGTGGTACTTCTCGTCGTCCTCGCCCCAAAAGACGTTGTTGCCGTCGTGGTCGAACAGCGACTGATGCAAGAACATGGCGCTGCCGTCCTCGCCCGCCAACGGCTTGGGCATAAAGGAGGCATGGCAACCGCTCTCGTAGGCCTGCTGCTTAATGATGAGCTTGGCCGTGGTGATGGCGTCGGACATGCTCAGGGCCTCGGCGTGGCGCAGGCTCATGCCGTGCTGCGAGCGGCCGGCGGCGTGGAAGGTGTACTCCACGGGCACGGACATCTTCTCGAGCGTGAGGACCGTGTTGCGGCGCAGGTCGCGAGCGGCATCGCTCACCGAAAGATCGAAGTAGCCCACGTTGTCGAGCGGCTCGGGCGTGTGCTCGTCGGGGAAGTAGTAATACTCCAGCTCGGCACCCACGTTGAGCAGGTAGCCAGCCTTCTCGGCCTTGCGGAACATGCGGCGAAGGGCATCGCGCGGGTCGCCGGCAAACGGCTTGCGATCGGGGGTGCACACATCGCAGAACACGCGGGCGACGCCGTTGTGGCTCGGGCGCCACGGCAAAATCTGGAAGGTCGAAGCATCGGGAAACGCCAGCATGTCGGCTTCCTCGGGCGTGGCAAAGCCCTCGATGGCGGAGCCGTCAAAGCCAATGCCCTCCTCAAAAGCGACCTCGAGGTCCTCGGGGCTAATGGCAAAGTTCTTGAGGCGACCGAGAATGTCGACAAACCACAGACGCACAAAGCGGATGTCACGCTGCTCTACGGAGCGGAGTACGTAATCGATGTTCTGCTGGTTCATGTCGCTCCCCTTTCTTTCGGGCGGGTTTCGACTGGTCTATATCGCAGATACTATCGCAGAAAAATGTTTCCGCAGGGTTAAAGCGTATCAAGCGCTCAAAAAACGTGCGCGAACAGGCAGTTGCGAACGAGCGGTTAGCGTTCAGATTCGGAGACAATTTGTCTACAGGCTCGTTCCAGCGCAGGGAACTCCATCGTCACTGCATCCCAAACAACCGAGCGGTCGACATTGCCGTAATCATGCGCAAGATAATTTCTCATGCCGATAATTCCACGCCATTCAATTTCGGGATGAAGCCGCTGCGAGCGTTCCGACAATTTGCCCGCTTCTTCCGTCACCCTAAGCGCACACATCAAAAGGGAGTCCGCCAACGCCCTCGTCCGCACGTCATTCGCATGCAGAAACTGGTCCTCGGTGATATCAAAAGCCTTGATGCGCTCGTTCGTTTCGGAGATGGCCTCCAAAACCTCTTGGGCGCGAAGGCTGTCTGACTTACGCGCGATCATAAAGGATCACTCCTTCGCGCTCGATTACCGCGGCAAGTTCGTCATCAAGATGATCACTAGAGACGAGATCAACCTGCCTCCCGGTTTCTTTGCGCACCGCCTCGCCAAACGCCGACAGCGCAATAAGACCAAAGCCCTGCTCGCGATCGACTTCGAGACGCAAGTCAATATCACTATCGGCATGCGCCTCGCCACGGGCATACGAACCAAAAAGAATCACGGTTTTGATGGCGGGAATCGAGCTGGCCGCCTCGCGGACGGCGGACTCAATCTGGGCAGTATCCAAAATGCCCGTCGCGGCGCTTTCGCTCGCAGAGCTTTTACCAAGTGAAGGAACAAACGGCAGAGAGCGCTCGCGCAGCATCTGCCTCATAAACATATTGACCGCAACAGACGAAGTCATGCCAAGCTCTTCGCACAGTTCGGCAAATGAGTCTTTAATTGACGAGTCCACTCGCACACTCAGCACAGACGCAGCCATGGATACCTCCTGTATGACATTGTCTATATATTATCACACAGGCTAGCGCGAGGTCGAAGCGCGGTGTTCGATGTGGCCGGGGACCTCGATACGCTTGGGGGCGAGCTTTGCGGCCTCGCCCACCGTGGTGGTGACGACGTCGATGCGCTCGGACAGGCGCTCGACCACGCGCTCGGCGATGGTGATGGTGTCTTGCGCGGCCGTGGTGACGCCGCCAAAGAGCACGTGATTCCAGGGGTAGTCGTCAAACGTCGCGATCTTGAGCCCCGCCGGCAGCGAGGGTCCCAGCTGCGCTAGCGCCTCGGTCAGACGCAGGAAAACCAAGCCGTTGACAGCAATGAGGCCGAGCTTTTTGCCTGCATAGCCGCGGATGGTCTCGTCCAGGCGGCCGACGCCCGTGGCGCCCCCGTCGGCCAGGGTGACGACCTCGCCGGCAAGGCCGCGGTGCAAAAGCTCGTCGGCAAAGGCCTCGGCGCGCTCTCGACGCACGGGGCTGTCGTCGCTTGCCTCGGTGAGCAGGCACAGGCGCTCGCTGCCAGCGGCGGTCAAGGCGTCTACCAGGCCGGCGACCAGCTCACGGTTGTTAGATGTCACCAGATCGACACCGCCGTCGGCAACGTCGCGGTCGAGCAACACGACCGGCAGGCGACCTGCGGCCGCGGCGATCGCCTCGTCGTTGCCGCCGCAGGTGTTGACGACCAGGCCGTCCACACCAGCATCGATAAGTCTGGCGAGCGACTCGGCCTCCTTTGCGGGATCGTTGCCGCTAATGGCCGTCATAAGCGAGCAGCCGCGCGCGGCGGCACTGGAGGAAAGTCCTTCGAGCATGGCGCTAGAGAACGGGTTGGCAATGTCGGCCAGGATCACGCCGATGAGGTTGGTGCGCGAGCTGCGCAGATTGCGCGCGGCGGCACGTGGGCGATAGCCGGTGCGCTCGATAACCGCGGCGATGCGAGCACGGGTTTCCTCGGTCATTTGCCCGGGGCGGTTGTTGAGATAGCGCGAGACCGTGGCCGGGCTCACGCCCGCCTCGGCGGCAATGTCCTTGATTCTCATCTGCGCCATAACGCACCCCGTTTCCCAATTGTCGGCGGTCTGAGCCATTTTAGGCATTTTTTTAAAAATCTCGGTTGCAAAACGCTGTAGGTGAGAAGCATCGTTTTTGCGTCTCGAGCAGATGCGATAATGGGCTAGATAGCCGAGTCTTTAGACAGCTCAAAATAGTCGGGATGCAAGGCAATAACCGGGCCCTGCTCCTCGGGCATCAGGTGCAGGTGTGTCTCTGCCAGATAGCTCGCCGCGTCGGTATCGCCCCTCTTAATGGCCTCGAGAATCCGGCGATGCTGTCGACGAATCGGCTCCCAATCCAGATCCTGCGACACCATACGCAACCAGTTGTATCGCTCAAAATGCGTGTTGATGCTCTTCATCCAATCCCACAACATGTGGCGGTCGGCAATCTCAAAACACGTCTCATGGAACAGGTTATCCAGGTCAAAGAAACGACGCGTTTCGCCATGGTCGAGCGACTCGGACTCGGTAAGAATCTGCTCAAGCCACTGCTTTTGCTCGGGCGTGGCAGCAGAGCAGCATTTAATGAGCACGCTTCTCTCGAGTTTCTCGCGCAAAAAGCAGGCGTTCTCGGCGCGCTCCATGCTGATTTTTGAGACATAGGTGCCGCTTTTGGGACGCGTTTCCACCAGCTCCTGCTCACGCAGGCGCACAAAGGACTCGCGAATGGGCGTGCGCCCGATTCCCGTTTCCTTTTCCAGACCAATCGCCGAAAGGCGCGTGCCGGGCCTGAGCTCGGCATAGATGATCTTGGAGCGCAATGCGTTGTATGCCTGATCTTGCAGGCTCTGATAATGCTGGTGCTGTTCCATAAAGCCCTCGGATGAAGCCCACGGTTTGTCGAATATCACCACGTAATACTATCGCATCCCCCGCCCCCTCATAAGTTGCGGTGGAATAGTTCCTGCTCAAGGCCTTCAGCAGCAAAACAGGAACTATTCCACCACAACTTCCAACAGTCTTTTTGGGACGGGGCTTTTTGGCCACCCCGGGCCGCAGGTCGGCCCCTTGCCACAAAAGGGGCCCATCTACTACGTTAACGCGGAGAGCCCAGACCATGCTGAAAAGTGCGAAAACAAAACCGACGCTCCTATAAGTTGTCAAGAGGCAGTTTGCGGGAGCGTTCTCTCCAATTCGCACAGGAGCTCGTAATACCTCCTCTCCAGTTTCGTCGACCGCCGTTTC
>ENA-OUPA01000133-OUPA01000133.1-human-gut-metagenome-genome-assembly--contig:-NODE-133-length-58011-cov-22.6529_pt1 | contig 58011 bp, 49 predicted proteins | sample MGYA00237939_ERZ548770 | MGnify/ENA primary metagenome ERZ548770 (study PRJEB26490, sample SAMN05356877) | human gut metagenome | biome: terrestrial biome; feature: human-associated habitat; material...
CAAGTTTTTTGAGGAAAATCTGAGATTCCTTCATTTTCTTGTATCATGCCATGTAAAAAGCCGCCTGTGCATTGTTGCACAGGCGGCCCCTCTATTATATTACTTTATATAGGGAGTTCAGCGGATCTCAATGCCCAGCTTGAACTTCAGGTTGCCAAGGATCTTCTTGACGGCGCGCTCTGCTTCTTCGGCAGAGACTTCCTTCTTCGGGTCTGCAAGAGACAGGCTGAAGGCCATGCTCTTCTTACCCTCACCGAGGTTTGCACCACGATAGATGTCGAACAGCTTGACCTCGCTCACCAGCGGGCTGGCCTTCTGGATGGTCTCTTCGATCTCGCCGCAGGTAACGGCCTCGTCGCAGACCAGTGCCAGGTCGCGCTTGACCGGTGCATAGGGGCTCAGCGGCTGATAGCGCAGCTCACCCTCCACACAGGACATGAGAGCCTCATAATCCAGCTCGCCCAGATAGATGTTCTGGCTGTCCTTCTGGTCCTTTGCGATCTCCAGCTCGGCGTTGATCTCGTTGGCCAGCTTGCCAAACACGCCCAGACGCTTGCCGTTGCAATACACAGCGGCGCTGATGCCGGGGTGCAGCCACGGGGTGGTCTCGCGCTTATAGTCAAAGTGCAGGCCGAAGCAGTCTGCCAGTGCTTCCAATGCGCCCTTGACGGTAAAGAAATCCTCCTCCGGGCCAAAGGCACCCAGGCACAGGGTCTGGCGCTCGTGGGGATGTTCGTTGATGGGCAGTTCCTTGGCCAGATAGACCGGGGCCATCTCGAACAGGCGGCCCTCCGCGTTACCCTTCTTCAGGTTGTCCACGATGACGTTCAGCATGGAGGGAGCCAGCAGGGTGCGCATGATGGACAGGTTCTCACTGATGGGGTTCAGGATGCGGATAGCCTTGCGGGCCTCATCCTCTGCCGGGAGGTGCAGCATATCGAACTCTGCGGTGGAGTAGAAGGCCAGGGTGGAAGCCTCGTAGAAGCCCTGTGCTGCCAGCAGGCGCTTGGCCTTGAGCTGCTGCTTCTGGTCGTAGTTCAGGCCGCCGTTGGTCACGGCTGCGGTGTTCAGGAAGGTGGGCACGATATGGTCGTAGCCGTACTCGCGGATGACCTCCTCGGCCAGATCCGGGAAGCTCTCCACATCCTCACGGTACAGCGGGGCGGACACATCCCAGCTGCCGTTAGCTTGCACGTCCACGGTGAACTCCAGACGCTGCAGGATATCGATCATGGTCTGGTCCGGCACGGTGATGCCCAGCACGCCGCAGATCTTGGCCGGGGTAGTCACGATGTGCTTGCGCTCCAGCGGGCGGCCGTCGGTCAGGTCATACTCCAGCGTGGTGATGTCGCCGCAGTCCAGCTCCTGGATCAGGTGCAGGGCACGGGCCAGGCCCAGCTCCGGAGAGTGGCGGTCCACGCCCTTCTCGTAACGGGCAGAGGAATCACTGTTCTGGCCCAGAGCACGGCTGGTCTTGCGCACGCAGTCGCGGGCGAAGGTAGCGCACTCGAACAGCAGGCTGGTGGTGTTCTCGTCCATGCCAGAGTTGGCACCGCCCATGATGCCGGCCAGAGCCACCGGCTTCTCGGTATCGCAGATGACCAGATTGTTGGGGTTCAGGGTGAACTCCTTCTCATCCAGGGTAACGATCTTCTCACCCTCGTGGGCACGGCGCACGTCGATGGTGCGGCCGGCGACCTTGTTCAGGTCAAAGGCGTGCATGGGCTGGCCCATTTCCAGCAGGGTGTGGTTGGTGATATCCACCACATTGCTGATGGAGCGCAGGCCGCACAGAGCCAGATGGCGCTTCATCCAGCGGGGAGACTCGCCCATGCGGATGTTGCGCACATAGTGTGCCATATAGCGAGGGCACAGGTCGGGCGCTTCCACCTTGACGGTGATGGGCGCATCCGGCTCGCAGACAGCCTTGTAGTCCATGGCGGGCATGTGCAGGGGCTTGCCCAGGATGGCAGCGACCTCGCGGGCGATGCCCAGAACAGACTGGCAGTCCGGGCGGTTGGCGGTGATGGAGATGTCGAAGATGTAGTCATCCAGACCCACCACCGGGGCAATGTCGGTGCCGGGGACGGAGTCCTCGGGCAGGATGAGCAGGCCGTAGACCTCAGAGCCAGGGAACAGATCCTCGTTCAGGCCCAGCTCCTCACCGGAGCACAGCATGCCGTTGGATTCCACGCCCTGCATCTTGCGGGCCTTGATCTTGATGCCGCCGGGCAGGGTGGAGCCATCCAGAGCAGCGGGCACGCAGTCGCCCAGCTTCATGTTGGCGGCACCGGTGCTGATGCGGATGTCGTGGCCGTAGTCGCCGCAGTCCACCACACACTTGGTCAGGTGGGTGCCCTCCTGCTTTTCCATCTCCACGATCTTGCCGACGACCACCTTGCTGATGCCGGCATCCAGCGGGATCAGCTCTTCGACCTCAAAGCCGCAGGAGAAGAGCTTTTCCTCCAGTTCCTGCGCAGTAACGTCGATATCTACAAATTCTTTTAACCAACTGAAAGGTACTTTCATTGTCTCTTCTCTCCCCTCTTATTCGTGGAACTGCTTGAGGAACTGCAGGTTGTTCTCGAACATCAGGCCGATGTTGTTGATGCCATACTTCAGCATGGCGATACGCTCGATGCCGATGCCGAAGGCGAAGCCAGAATACTCGTCCGGGTCGATATTGCAGTTCTCCAGCACCTTGCGGTTGACAACGCCGCCGCCCAGCACCTCGATCCAGCCGGTGTGCTTGCACAGCGGGCATCCCTTACCGTGGCACTCGAAGCAGCTCACGTCCACCTCCACGCTGGGCTCGGTGAACGGGAAGTAGGAGGGACGCAGGCGGGTGCGGGTGTCAGCGCCGAACAGCTTCTGCACGAAGGTATTCAGTGCGCCCTGCAGGTCGCCCAGCGTGATGCCCTTATCCACCACCAGACCTTCCATCTGGTGGAACATGGGGCTGTGGGTGGCGTCGGAGTCGGAGCGGAACACACGGCCGGGCATCAGGATCTTGATGGGCGGCTTCTGAACGTCCATGGTGCGGATCTGGCCGCCGGAAGTCTGGGTACGCAGCAGGAACTCCTCCGACAGGTAGAAGGTATCCTGCATATCGCGCGCCGGGTGATCCTTGGGCACGTTCAGGCGGGTAAAGTTGTGGTCATCGTCCTCGATCTCCGGGAAGGTACCCACCGAAAAGCCCATGCCGGAGAACACGTCGATGATCTGGTTGGTGATCAGGGTCAGCGGGTGCAGGCCGCCCATGGGGCGGGTCTTGGCGGGCAGGGTGATGTCCACCGTCTCAGCGGCATTGCGGGCAGCCAGCTCGGCAGCCTTCACCTTTTCGGCGGCAGCGTCGTACTCGGCCTGTACCTTGGCCTTGAGCTCGTTGATGATCTTGCCCATGGCAGGGCGCTCTTCGGGTGCGACGGTACGCAGATTCTTCATCAGGGCAGGGATCTTGCCGTTTTTGCTGAGGTATTCCTGCCAGAAGGATGCCAGCGTTTCCTTGCTGGAGACCTGACCAAGGCTCTCTTCGGCCTGTTTTGCCAGCTCGTCGATCATTGCTTGCATGGATGTTCTCTCCTTTTACTACTTCGTGTTCATGAGCGGAGGCATGAAAAAAGCTCCGTCCCCTCTGCCTGTTCTCAGGCAAAAGGGACGAAGCTGTAACAGTCTGCTCCGCGGTACCACCCGGTTTCCGCCCTTTGCGCAAGCAGCGGGCGGCACTCAAACGCCGTAACGGGGCGCAACCGTCCTGTGCTAGTGGGCCGCAAAGCCGTTCGCGCAGGCCGCTCAGGAGCGAACTTCAGCCTGTCTGCACGCGGGGACCCTTTCAGCCGGTGAAGTCCCTCTCTTTGCTGTGCCGAACAAACCTACTCTCTCCGTCGCTGCGTTTGGGAGTATTCAGGTTTTATAACCGTTTGTTATGTTACCACATTTTGCGGCGGTTTGCAAGCGGGGCGGGCAGATTTTGCGCAGGTTTCCGGTTTTGACTTGCCATTTTGGCTCTGTCATGTTATATTCCGTGCAGCGCTTTGCATGGAAGGAGGGTACACCCGGATGGGCTGGAACGGCTGCGTTTTCTTTAAAAAGGCAACCCCTAAGCATTTCCGGCTCGAAGTGTACCCATTTTTCTTCCGGCAAAGCGTGGAGCATCGTTTTTATGCGCCGCGCAGCTTTGCTGTGGGGCGTTTTTGTTTTGCCGGGAAATGGGGCACTGTTTCACGCAGAAGTCAGCATTTCTTCATGTGCTCAGCATAAAATTCCAGGTTGCCCCCAAAGTATTAAGGTCACTGAGCGCTGTACACACTGCCCATCGTCCAGGAATTGTTGGCCGAATACTTTGCATGGTTGCGCAGGTAGGTCAGCCAGGTGCCATAGCCGTTGCCGGCCGACAGGTGGACGCCGTCCGGCGCTGCCAGCATCTCTTTCAGGTTGCCCTCACCGTCGGCCAGGGTCTCCCACAGGTCCAGATACACGCAGCCCTTGCTGGCGGCCAGCTGGGCCAGCTGCTCATTCACCCCGCGCAGCACATCGGAAGCAAGACCCGGCTTCTCGGCGGCCGCTTTCGGACGCACCGGCGGGACCGACTCCACATAGATCACGCAGTCCGGCCCCAGTGCCTCCCGCAGCATGTCCAGCATCTGGCCGTAATAGGCCAGGAACCGGTCGGAAGCGCCCAGCGTGGTGAGGGTGTTGGTGCCCAGTAGGATATACAGCTTTTTGGGTTGGGCAGCGGCCAGCACATCCAGTGCGATCTCTTCCCCGCGGACGGAGCTCTTGACCGCCGTCCGGTTCACGATGGCATCCGGCCCCACGCCGGTGTAACCGCAGACCAGCGCCCCGCCCAGATTGATCTGGTAGTCCGAAAAGCCCACGGTCAGGCTGTCACCCAGAAAGGCCGCGTCCGCAAAATAGTTCAGGTCCACCTGCCCGCAGCTGGGCTGACGGATGACGCTGGCGTCGTAGGCCTTGACCACCGCAGCGGCCGCATCCTGCCGGGCCGGGCCAAAGGTCTCCAGCGTGACCGCCTGTGCGTCCCCGCTGCCGTCCGGCGCGGTGCTGTCGCCGCTGCTGTCACTGTCTGCCGCTTCGCCCTGCATGGGCAGTGGTGCCAGAATGTCCTGTGCAATACCGCTGGCCACCGGCTCCGACTGTGCGTCCTTGGCCGATGCACCGTTTTCCAGAATGGCGGTAATGGCGTAGGCCAGCACCAAAATGGCCAGCACCGCCCCTGCCAGGCGCAGCTTGCCGCTCACGCCGCCGTGACGGGCACGGTGCGATGTCGAATGATATTCGTGTGAAATCCCCATGGTTTTTGCTCCAGCTTTCTCGTTTTTACCCCCAGCGGCCGACACAGCCCGCCGCATCGGATGCAGGTGCTCCCATTCTATCATAATTTTTTTGCCTGTGCAACCAATTGGGTCTTGCATACAACAGGCAAAACAGTTACAATAGAGTCGTAGCAGTTTTTGCGCATTTTACAAAAAGCGCATTCACATGCTGCATCATTTTTGTACCACTTGCAAACTTGTTTTGTCAGCCGACTTTGGTCTGTGTGCAGTGCAGGGCCGCAGTTCCTTTGCAGCAGGGCGGCAGGTAACATCGGTTTGCAGGCGTTTACCATCGTTCACGGTAAAGGATCAAGAAGGAGGTACTCATGGCCAAAAATGTGATCATTGGTCAGAGCGGCGGCCCCACGGCCGTCATCAATTCCAGCCTGGCAGGCGTGTACAAGGCTGCCTGCAGTCTGGGTGCCGACAAGGTGTACGGCATGAAGTACGGCATCGAGGGCCTGCTCAAGGAAGAGCTCATCGAGCTGAATGTCCTGCTGGACGACCGCATGAGCATTGAGCTGCTCAAGCGCACCCCGTCCAGCTATCTGGGCAGCTGCCGCTACAAGCTGCCCGACCCGGACACCGACTCCACCCCGTTCGTCAAGCTGTTCACCCTGTTTGACAAGTACGACATCTGCGCGGTGTTCTACATCGGCGGCAACGACTCCATGGACACCATCGCCAAGCTCAGCCGCTACGGCGACCGGGTGGGCAGCAGCGTGCGGTTCATCGGTGTGCCCAAGACCATCGACAACGACCTGTGCCTGACCGACCACACCCCTGGCTACGGCTCGGCGGCCAAGTACATCGCCACCATTCTAAAGGAAGTCATCCGCGATTCTTCCGTGTATGACATCCGCAGCGTGACCGTGGCCGAGATCATGGGCCGTCACGCGGGCTGGCTGGCCGGTGCGGCCTGCCTGGCCGGCGGCGACGACAGTGAAGGCCCGGACCTGATCCTGCTGCCGGAGGTGCCCTTTGATCAGGACAAGTTCCTGGCCAAGGTGGACGCGCTGCAGCGGGTCAAGCCCAACGTCATCATTGCGGCCAGTGAGGGTGTCAAGACCGCCGACGGCACTTACCTGTGCGATCTGGTGTCCACCGCCGGGCAGCTGGACGCCTTTGGCCACAAGGCCGTGCTCAGCGGCACCAGCCGGTATCTGTCCGAGCTGATCCACGACAAGCTGAACTGCAAGAGCCGCGCCATCGAGTTCTCTACCCTGCAGCGCTGCGCCAGCCATCTGGCCAGCCGCACCGATGTGAACGAGGCCTATGCAGTGGGCGGTGCCGCGGCGGCAGCGGCCTTTGCGGGCGAGAGCGGCCGCATGATCGCGCTGGAGCGCATTTCCAGCTATCCCTATCAGTGCATTGCCAAGTCGGTGGATGTGCAGCAGGTGGCCAACCTGGAAAAGAAGGTGCCGCTGGACTGGATCACCCCGGACGGCATGCAGGTGACGGCGGCCTTTGAGGAGTACGCCCGCCCGCTCATTCTGGATGAGGTGACCCCCGTGTACGTCAACGGCACCCCGCGCCACATCCGCCTGTAATCCCCTTTTCCGCGTCTGTTTTCGTGCACCTGCACGTTTTATAAAAGCCGAAACAGAAAAAACAAAAAAGGAGAAATCATCATGGGTAAAAATGCAATCGTTGGTCAGTCTGGCGGCCCTACCTCCGTCATCAATGCAAGTTTGGCAGGCGTGTTCGAGAGCTGCAAGAGCCGCGGTGCCGACATCGTGTACGGCATGTGCAACGGTGTTGCCGGTCTGCTGGAGGAGCGCGTGGTGGACCTGTCCACCGTGCTGACGGACGATTTGGACATTGAGCTGCTCAAGCGCACGCCGTCCAGCTTCCTGGGCAGCTGCCGCTACAAGCTGCCCGACTGGCACGAGGACGAAGCCGTGTACAAAAAGCTGTTTGCCATTCTGGAAAAGCTGAACATCGGCTACTTCTTCTACATCGGCGGCAACGACTCCATGGACACCATCGGCAAGCTGGCCGAGTACGGCGAGCGCATCCAGAGCGACATCCGCTTTATGGGTGTGCCCAAGACCATCGACAACGACCTGATGGTCACCGACCACACCCCCGGCTACGGCTCTGCTGCCAAGTACATCGGCGTGGTGATGAAGGAGATCATCCGCGATGCCACCGTGTACGGCACCAAGTACGTCACCGTGGTGGAGATCATGGGCCGCAACGCCGGCTGGCTGACCGCTGCCGCCGCTCTGGCAAAGAGTGACGACTGCGAGGGTGTGGACATGATCTGCCTGCCCGAAGTGCCCTTCAATGTGGAACACTTTATTGAAAAGGTGCGCGTGATGCAGGAGAAGAAGCCCAGCATCGTGATCGCCGTTTCCGAAGGCGTGAAGCTGGAAGATGGCCGCTACGTCTGTGAGCTGGCCGACGATGTGCACGCAGTGGACGCCTTTGGCCACAAGGCCCTGACCGGTACCGCACGGTATCTGGCAAATGTGGTGGCCCGCAATCTGGACACCAAGACCCGCTGCATCGAGCTTTCCACCCTGCAGCGCTGCGCCGGCCATCTGACCAGCCGCACCGACATCACCGAGGCCTATCAGGTGGGCGGTGCTGCCGCCAAGGCTGCCTTTGAGGGCGTGACCGGCCAGATGGTGGCCCTGAAGCGCATCTCCAACAGCCCGTACCAGTGCACCACAGAGCTGCACCCCATCAGCGAGGTGGCAAACCTTGAGAAGAAGGTGCCGCTGAGCTGGATGAACGAAAACCACACCCAGATGACCGAGGAGTTCCTGGAGTACGCCCGCCCGCTGATCCAGGCCGAGCTGACCCCGCTGTACATCGCCGGTCTGCCCCACCACATCTACCTGAAGAAGCAGAAGTGATGGTTTCCCCTTTTGAACTGTTCTAAGGCATAAAAACCGCCCGCCCGGAAATGCATCCGGGCGGGCGGTTTGTTTATCTTATGGTTATACGGTCGCTCCGACCTTCGGGGCACCGCCTGCGATCTCCTCGGCGGTCAGGGGCCTTGCCTCGGCCGGGGCATTCAGGCGCTCCTTGGCCACGGCCAGCATCAGCTTGATGCGGTTTTCCTGGTTGACCTTGGTGGCGCTGGGGTCGTAGTCGATGGGGGTGATATTGGCGCTGGGGTACAGCGCCCGGATCTTGTTCACCATGCCTTTGCCCACGATGTGGTTGGGCAGGCAGCCGAAGGGCTGGGCACACACGATGTTGCCGTAGCCGCCCTGCACCAGCTCGATCATCTCGGCGGTCAGCAGCCAGCCCTCGCCCATCTTGGCACCCAGCGAAATGATGCCCTTGGGTTTTTCCACCAGTTCCTTGAAGGGGCCGGGGGCGTAGAACCCGGCATCGCTCTCGGCCTTGAGCATGGCACGCTCGATGCTGTCCAGCCAGTTCAGGAACTGGTCGATGCCCACCTTCACGGCCAGCTTGCCGCCGTACAGGATGTGGTCCTCGCCCATGTTGAAGGCGCAGTACTGCACAAAGCCCATCAGGCCGGGGAAGTTCACCTCGCAGTCCTGGCTTTCCAGGAACTTCTGCAGGTCGTTGTTGCCCAGCGGGCTGTACTTGACGTAGATCTCACCGACCACGCCCACCTTGACCTTGGGCACCCGGGTGACCGGGATGTTGGCAAAGTCGGCTGCAATGAGCGGGAAGGTGTGCTTCATCTCCTTGGCGGTGTAGCCCTTGCCGGCCAGCAGGACCCGGCCCAGACGGGTGACCCACAGGTCCACCATCTTGTCGGCAGCACCCTTCTCGTTCTCATAGGGGGCCACCTGATTGCGCAGGGCGCACAGCATGTCACCGTAGAAGATGCAGGCCAGTGCGCGGCGGGCCAGCGGGATGGTCATCTGGAAGCCGCTGTCCTTTTCCAGGCCGGAAAAGTTCAGGCTGGCCACCGGGATCTGCGGGTAACCGGCCTTGACCAGTGCCTTGCGCAGCAGATGGATGTAGTTGGAAGCACGGCAGCCGCCGCCGGTCTGGGTGATGAGCAGCGCGGTGTGATCCAGATCATATTTGCCGCTGTTCAGCGCGTCCAGGAACTGGCCAATGACCAGCAGGGCCGGATAGCAGGTATCGTTGTGGACATATTTCAGGCCCAGCTGTGCCACGGCACTGCCGCAGTTGCCCAGGATCTCGCACTTGTAGCCGTCGTAGCGCAGGGCGTACTCCAGTAGGCGGAACTGGGTAATGGCCATGTTGGGGATGAGGATGGTATGCGTTTTCTTCATCTCCGGGGTGAATTTGGGATAATTGTATTCCATAGGTTCCTCCTATGTTCTCAGGCTTCTGCCTTGGCGGCGGCCTTTTCCTCGGCCACCTCGTCGCGCTCGTCCAGCGCGGCAAACAGACTGCGCAGGCGGATGTTCACCGCACCCAGGTTGGTGATCTCGTCGATCTTGAGCTGGGTGTACAGCTTGCCGCCTGCCTGCAGGATCTCGCGGGTCTCGTCGGTGGTAATGGCATCCACGCCGCAGCCGAAGGACACCAGCTGCACCAGATCCATATCCTTCTGGGTGGTGCAGTACTTGGCGGCGGCATACAGGCGGCTGTGGTAGGTCCACTGGTTCAGCACACTGGTGGGGAACTTCTGCACTCGATTGGAGATGCTGTCCTCGGTAACAACGGCAGCACCGTGGCGGGTGATGAGGCGGTCGATGCCGTGGTTCACCTCGGGGTCCACATGGTAGGGGCGGCCTGCCAGCACGATGATGCGCTTGCCCTGACGGCGGGCTTCATCGATGATCTCGCTGCCCTTCACGCGGATCTTTGCCATGTGGGACTCGTATTCCGCATAGGCGGCATCCGCTGCGGCCTGCACCTCTTTTTCAGAGATGCCGCCAAAGTACTTGGGCAGGATGTTCTTTGCCATCTTGTGCACAAAGTCCTTAGGGCGGTGGATGCCCACATAGTCATAGATGAACTTGGTGCCCTCCAGCTCCGGGCAGTTGCCTGCCAGAACCTCGGGGTAGTAGGCCACCACCGGGCAGTTATAATGGTTGTCGCCAAGGCCCTCGTCCACATTGTAGGTCAGGCAGGGATAGAAAATGGCGTCCAGCTGCATCTGGCTCAGCGCCTTGATGTGGCCGTGGCTCAGCTTTGCCGGGAAGCAGGCGGTGTCGCTGGGGATGGTAGCCTGACCGGCGAGGTACAGGCCGCGGCTGGACACCGGGCTGGTGTGCACCGCAAAGCCAAGCTTTGTCCAGAAGGCCCACCAGAAGGGCAGAAGCTCGTAGAAGCCCAGACACAGCGGGATGCCGATGGAGCCGCGCTTGCCGGCCACCGGCTTGTACTCGGCCAGAAGCTGCTGCTTGTAGGCGTAGAGGTTCAGGCTGTCGTCGGCACTCTTGCCGGTCACGGGCTTGTCGCAGCGGTTGCCGGAGATGTACTTGCGGCCATCCGCAAAGGTGTTGACGGTGAGCTGGCAGTGGTTGCCGCAGCCGCCGCACTTCACGCTGACCACCTTCTGTTCAAAGGCTTCCAGCTCCTGCCGGCTCATCATGCCGGAGGCGGTACGGTGGGCCTTGCTGCTCTGGCGCAGGCCATACAGGGCCGCACCGTAAGCACCCATCAGACCGGCAATGTCCGGGCGGATGACCTCCACGCCCATCTCTTTTTCAAAGGCGCGGAGCACGGCTTCATTATAAAAGGTACCGCCCTGCACCACGATCTTGCGGCCCAGTTCTTCGGGGCTGGACGCGCGGATGACCTTGTACAGTGCGTTCTTGACCACGCTGATGGACAGACCGGCCGAGATGTTCTCGATGCTGGCACCGTCCTTCTGGGCCTGCTTCACCGAGCTGTTCATGAACACGGTGCAGCGGCTGCCCAGGTCCACCGGGCGGTCCGCAAACAGACCCAGAGCGGCAAACTTCTTGACGTCATAACCCAGGGCCTGGGCGAAGGTCTGCAAAAAGCTGCCGCAGCCGGAAGAACAGGCTTCGTTCAGGAAGATGTTGCTGATGGCACCATCCTCGATCTTGAAGCACTTCATATCCTGGCCGCCGATGTCGATGATGAAGTCCACATCCGGCATGAAGTACTTGGCGGCGGTGAAGTGGGCCACCGTTTCCACCAGACCGTAATCACAGCGGAACGCGTTCTTCACCAGCTCTTCGCCGTAGCCGGTGGTGGTCACGCTGGCCACCTGCAGGCCGGGGTGTTCCTTGTAGATCTTGAGCAGCTGCTCCCGGATGAGGGGCAGCGGGTTGCCGAGGTTGGGCTGATAGTTGGTGTACAGGATCTGGCTCTTCTCGTCCACCACCACCAGCTTGACGGTGGTGGAGCCGGAGTCGATGCCGATGTGCACCGGGCCGCAGTGGGCACTGAACGGCACATGCGGCACGCTGTGGGACATGTGCCGGGCGTGGAATTCCTCGTACTCCTGCTTGTTGGCAAACAGCGGCGGCTCGCTGGCATAGGTGGCCGTGGCGGCATACTTGTCCAGTGCGTCGGCCACATCGGTGAGCACAAAGGATTTGTCCGCATACAGGGCGGCACCCAGTGCCACATACAGCAGGCTGTTTTCCGGGCAGGTGCCGGTCACGCCCAGCGCCTCGTCAAAGCTCTTGCGCAGCACGGTGCTGAAGGTGAGCGGCCCGCCCAGATACAGGATGTTGCCCTTGATGGGGCGGCCCTGTGCCAGACCCGCAATGGTCTGGTTGACCACGGCCTTGTAGATGCTGGCGGCAATGTCCTCGGTGCGGGCCCCCTGATTGATCAGGGGCTGCACGTCGCTCTTGGCAAACACGCCGCAGCGGGAAGCGATGGTGTAGGTGCGCTGGGCCTGCTCGGCGGCCTTGTTCATCTCGTCGGCGCTCATCTTGAGCAGGGTGGCCATCTGGTCGATGAAAGCACCCGTGCCGCCGGCACAGCTGCCGTTCATGCGCACTTCGGTGCCGTTGGTCAGAAACAGGATCTTGGCATCCTCGCCGCCCAGCTCAATGACGCAGTCGGTGGCGGGCACAAAGCGTTTGACCGCCACGCGGGTGGAGAACACCTCCTGCACGAAGGGCACGCCGCAGCTGTCGGCCAGACCCATGCCCGCCGAGCCGGAAATGCTCAGCAGTGCTTTCTGCCCGTGCAGCTGCTCGGCGTCAATGCGGCGCAGCAGCTCCTGCGCCTTTTCCAGAATATGACTATAATGTCGTTCGTATGTAGAATACAGCAGGGTATCCTGCTCATCCAGCACCACGCACTTGATGGTGGTGCTGCCGATGTCAAGACCTACTCTCACGTTGTTTTTCCTCCTAAGGCATCGTCTGCCGGGGCACGCCCTGCACACAGACGGTTCAGTTTTGACTGCCGAAAATTGTTCGGTAACAAATTATCCTCACAGTTTGCATACAAGGTCATTATAAACCAAATTGTCGGCACATTCAATCTGGAGCCTTTATTTTACACGAAAAAAATAGTATTTTCCGCTCCAAAAGTTAAACATTTTGTGAACTTGCCGGACTTTTTGGTGCTGATTTTTTTCCGTGGCAAAGGTTCTTTGCTGCGAGCAAAAAAGAGCACTGTACCACCCGGTACAGTGCCCCGTTTGCGTTGTTATGCCTGCTGCCGTGCGCGGCTGCGGTCCATATCAAAGTCAACTTTAAGCCAAGAGGTTTTTACAAAGTTTCCACACTCTATAAAAAAGGCGCAGAGCCTTCTGGTTTTCCAGAAGCGCTCCGCGCCTTTTTTCGTTGTCAGAACAGGTCCAGCATATTGTCGAGGTAGATCTCTTCCCGCACCTGCAGCTGGTGTTCCGGTTTGGTCAGATAGTACAGCAGAAATTCCAGCACCAGCGCACTGCCAAGGCCCCGGCCCTCGATCTTGAACTGCGAAAAGCCCATGGGCAGGTAGGTGCTGCGGATGTCCTCCACTCCGATAAAGCCGGGGTTCCGCATTGCTTTGGAAAAGCGGTAGCCTTCCGCCGCACCGGGGGCCGTGCAGCGGTGCTCCGGGCAGAGCTCGCCCAGGTTCCGGCGGCTGACGTTCTCGTAGCAGCGCCGCCGGTCGGTGCAGCCGAACCAGCAGCACTCGTTGCAGAGAAATTCCAGCTTGTCCTTCTGCGGCTGCGGCAGGCTGTCCAGCTGCGCAAAGGCTTTGTTCAGGCGGAAGTCCGGCACCACATAGCGGAACTCCGGCCGGGCGGTCTCCGCTTCCAGCTGTGCAAACTCCGTGAGCACCTTGGTGGTGGAGGACACCAGATATAATTCCGGGTAGTGCGTCTGCAGATAATCCACCAGCAGGTCCGAATGCACGATGACGCCGTTTTGCACACTGCCCTGCGCGAACTGCGCACAGAGGGCGTTGCATTTAGGATCGGTCAGGTGCTCTTCCCGCAGCAGTGAATTGCTGAAGGTGAGCCGGGCCGAGATACCGTACTCCTGCGCAAGGGCCAGCACCTCCCGGGCGGTGTGTCGGCTGCAGCCGGTCCGTCCGCCGCCCCACAGGCAGTCGGCCGGGGCACCGTAAAGGGAGCCGATCTCGCACCAATCGTAAAACCAGTCGCGGTGCGTCCGGTACAGCGGCAGGAACACCCGGTACAGCTCGTAGAACTCAAACAACCCGGGCAGGTGAAAATACGCTTTTCTGATTTCCATGATCAGTCGTCCAGCCGGATCTTTTCCTTCAGCACCACGCAGCCGGCCATGGTGGCCAGTGCGGCAAAGGAGGCGATGGCACCGGTGATGTGCTCCTTATACCAGCCAAACAGCGATTTTGGGGATGTTGTACCGTCTTGTGAGGAACTCATTGTGGAAACTCTCCTTTAAATTTTATCTTTCCTATTATAGCCCTTCCCGCCGGGGAGGACAAGACGGAATTTCACCTCACGGATGAAAAAAGGCAAAAAGGCAGAGGACACGCCGCCTGCGCAGCATGTTCTCCGCCCCAAAGGGTCATTCCAGCCCCTGCGTCCGGATCTCTACGGTCCGCCCGCCGAGGTTTTCGTAAATGCGGTGGGACACCGACAGCACCGTGCGGCCCACCGAAGCACGGCGCAGGGCTTCCAGGACCCGGGCCTCGGTCCCGGCATCCAGATTGGCCGTGATCTCGTCCAGCAGCAGCACCGCCGGGTCGGCGGCGGCGGCGCGGGCAATGGACAGCAGCTGCCATTCGCCCTGCGAGAACATGCCGTCGGTGCACAGGGTGTCGCAGCCCTGCGGCAGCGCCCGGATGACGGCATCCATCCCAGCCAGCTCTGCGGCACGCCGGGCCATTTCGCGGGAAATAGCCGGGTCGCCCAGGGTGATCTGCTCCAGCACCGTGCCCGGCACCCGGGCAAGATGCTGCTCCACACAGCCGATGCAGGTGCGGCGCTCCCGGTCGGTGATGTCCGACACCTTCACCCCGCCGATGGTCACCGTGCCCGCTTCCGGCGGGTACAGGCCCAGCAGCAGCCTGAACACCGTGCTCTTGCCCGCGCCGGTGCGGCCCACCAGCGTGACCTGCTCGCCCTGCTTCACGGTCATGGAAAAGTCCTCAAGGACGTGCTTTTCGCCGTAGCCGAAGGTGACATGGTCCAGCACCACGTCACCCCGGGCCGCCGTGGCCCGTGCGGGAGGCTGCTCCCGCTCCGGCTGGGCGAGAAAGGCGTCGATGCGCTTCACGCCCGCCATAGCCGACTGGATGGTCTGGATCTCCATGCCAAGGCTCTCGATGGGTTCAAAGATGCGGGAGATGTAGTTGATCACGGCCACCGAGGTGCCCACCGACATGCCGAACAGCGTGAGCACCGCGGCATTGCCAGAGGCCGACAGCAGCATGACCGCGCCCACCACGACGGCGTTCAGCACCAGCACCACCGGTGAATAGATGGCATCGTAAAAGTTCGTGCGCTCCATGGCGGCGTAGCTGTCCCCGATGCAGAGGTCATACCGCTGCTCCCGGTAGGCTTCCAGCCCCAGGGCCCGGATGGTGCGGATGTTGTGCAGCGTCTCCGGTACCTGCCCGGACACGGCAGCCACGGCGCGGCGGTTGTCCAGCTGGGCGGCCAGCATGCGCTTCTGCACATGGCGGGTAAACAGGGCAAACAGCGGCAGCACCAGCAGCAGGATCAGCGCAAGGCCGGTATTTTTGACTGCAATGACCGCCAGGATGGACACGATGCGGCAGGCGTCCGCCGCCATGCTGATGATGCCGGAGGTGAACAGGGCTTCCACCGTGTCCACATCGCCGGAAAAGCGGGCTGCCACCTCCCCGGGGTTCTGGCGTACCAGCATGCTGGCCGGCAGCCGGGTCAGCTTGCGGGACATCTCGGTGCGCAGAGCGTGGGTCATCTTCTGGCCGAACAGCACCAGCAGGCTCTCCTGCGCGGAGGACAGCCCCCCTTCCAGCGCAAGGCTGCCAAAATAGAGCAGCACCGCCTGCACCGTCAGCGGGATGCCTGCCGTCAGCCGGTCGATGATGCGGGCCAGCAGCAGCGGCGGCACCAGCGACGCCCCCACCGACCCGGCCACGCACAGGAGGGTGCCTGCGGTCAGGACAGGATGTGCCCCAGCCGCCATGCGGATGGCGGCAAATACGCCGTTCTGTTCCGATTTTTTCCGGTTCTTCATGCAGGCCCGCCTCCTTTCGCTGCGGTCTGGCTCTCGTACAGCTGGCGGTACAGCGGCACGGACGCCATCAGTTCTTCGTGGGTGCCCACCGTGGCCTTGCCGCCGTCCAGAAAAACCACCTGCTGCATCTGCGGAAAGTGGTACAGCCGGTGGGAGATGAGGAACACCACTTTGTCCTTTGCATAGGCCTGCAGGTTGGCAAACACATTGTCCTCGGTGCTGCGGTCCAGTGCCGAGAAGGGGTCGTCCAGCACCAGCACCGGGCGCGGATGAGCCAGCGTCCGGGCCAGGGCCAGCCGCTGGGCCTGCCCGCCGGAAAGGCGGGTGCCGCCGCTGCCAATGACCGTGTCGGGGCCGTGTTCCATGGCAAGCACTTCGTCCTTCAGGGCTACGGCCGAGAGGTACGGCAGCGCGTCCTGCTCCCCGCCGCAGAGCACGTTGCTGCGCACGGTGTCGGCGCTGAGTTCCGGGTCATGGCCCAGATACCCGACGGTGGCCGACACCTGCCGCGGGGTCAGGGCCGAAAGTTCCGTCTTGCCAAACCGCACAGAACCGGCATAGGGTGCTTCACACAGGAACACCCGGCCCAGCGTAGATTTGCCGCAGGCCACCGGGCCGGTGATGCCGATGATGTCGCCGGGGTGGGCGGTGAGGTTCAGGCCGGAGAAGATGGGTACATCGCCATAGGCAAAGGCGAGATCTTTCAGGGTGACGTCAGCGGCCTGCGGCACCTGCAGGGGCTCCAGCTGCTCCGGCTGCTTCATCAGCGGCTTGATGCGCTTCCAGGAGACTTCGGCCTTCTGTACGGCGTTGAACAGCTTTGCCACCTTGGAGGATTTGACCACCAGCTTGGTAAAGCAGGACAGGAAGGTGGTGAATGCGGCAATGTCCCAGCGGCTCCACCCGGTGCCCAGCACATTTTTTGCGCCGAACCACAGGATGAACAGCACGCCGGCTTCGGACGCTGCCAGATACAGCGGCGGCAGAGCCGACTGCCACACATTGCTGCGCACGGCGGTCTTTTCGTACCGGTCCAGCGCGTCCTCATATTGTTCGGAGCGGGCGTCCTCACAGCCGTAAATGCGGTAGGTCACGGCGTTCCGGGCACGGTCCAGCGTGGCAGCGCTCAGGGCACCAGCCGCCTTTTTGTAGGCCGCACCGGCGCGCTGCACCGGCTTTTTCATCCATGCCGCGCACACATAGGAAAACGGCGTGAACAGCAGACTGAGCAGGGCCAGCCGCCAGTCGTACACCAGCAGCATGACCACATAGCCTGCCAGCGCCACACCGGTATCAAAGATCTCGGTGGTGAACTTGCGCATGCCCTCCACGCAGTCGTCCACATCCGAGATGGCCTTGGTCATCAGCTCACCGGCACCCTCCTGCTCCAATGCAGTCCGGCTCTGCCGCACCAGATTGGCATACAGGATGCCTTTCATCCGGCGGTTGATGTTGTTGGCAAAGCGCCGCACATAGAACCGCTTGATGAACCGTGCCGCCTGCACCACCAGGATGGTCAAGATATAGGCCAGCACCAGCAGGGCCATGCGGGCGGCGGTCTCGCTGCCGCCCAGAATGTCGGCCAGGCACTGGGCCAGACGGCCCTCGAACCACGGCGTGGCCAGCAGGCCGATGTTGTAAACAAGACCCGAGACCGTCACGAGGGTCAGCGGCAGCCACTCGACCCGGAAATAGGAAAGCACCCGGTCCGGGCAGAAGGTCTTAGTCGGTCGTTCCACGGGCAGTTTCACCTCCTGCGGTGTTCCGGAAGTGCGGGAAGCCAGCACGGCTCTCGGTTTTGGACGCGGTGTACAGCTTGTTCAGCGCAGCCGCAAAAGCGGCGGCTTCCTCCTGCGTGAGCACACCGGTCAGGTACTCGTAAAAGGCCGCTTCCACCTCGGCTTTGGAGGATTTCAGGTTCTCGGCCTTTTCGGTGGGGAACAGCAGCTGGCTGCGCCGGTCGTTGGGGGCGTCCTGCCGGGTGAGGTAGCCCTTTCCTTCCAGATTTTTTGTGCGGCGCGCAATGGCGGCCTTGTCCGCGTGCAGAAGCTCGGCCAGCTGTGCCTGGGTGCAGCCGGGGTGGTGGCGCAGTGCATGGATCAGGTCGATCTCCGCCGTGCCGACTCCCTCTTCCCGTACGGTGAGCAGGACCAGCTTTTCCGCTTCCCGCGCGATCTTTGTGATTTTTCGCTGGGTGATGTCCATAGGTGTCTCCCCTGTCTCGTCGAAAGATGTATCTACATCGTTGTAGGTGCAACTATTATAGCACAGTTTTGGGCCGATGCAAGCCCCCTCTTGTTTCTGCCCCGGGCAGTCTTTATAATAGAAGCAGACCGAGGGCACGCGGGATGGTCTGGTGCTGCCGACCCCCTCTTCCCGCACGGTGAGCCGATCCATCCCAATACGCAGAACAGGCCCCCGGATGGCTTTTTTACAGTCGTCCGGGGGCCTGTCTTTGGGTTGTATTCAGTGGTCCAGCACGGTCTTGCCGGTCAGCGGGTCCGGGATGCCCAGCAGGGCCAGAATGATGGCCATGCGGATGTAGACACCGTTGTGCACCTGATCAAAGTAGGCGGCGCGGGGGTCGTTGTCCACGTCGGTGCTGATCTCGTCGATGCGGGGCAGCGGATGCAGCACCGGCATATCCGCCGGGGCCAGCCGCAGCATGGCTTCGTCCAGCTGGTAGCAGCCCTTCAGGCGCAGATACTCTTCCTCGTTGAAGAAGCGCTCCTGCTGGATGCGGGTCATGTACAGCACATCCAGATGGGGCAGTTCCGCTTCCAGATCATCGGTCTCGGTGTAGACCTGGTGGGTGGGCTCCAGCGATTCGGTCTTGACGTAGCGGGGCAGGCGCAGGTCCTCCGGCGAGATGAACACAAAGCGGTTGCCCTCAAACTGGCTCAGCGCGGCGGTCAGGGAGTGGACCGTCCGGCCGAACTTGAGGTCGCCGCAGAAGCCGATGGTCAAATGATCCAGCCGCCCCTTGCGCTGACGGATGGTCATCAGGTCGATCATGGTCTGGGAGGGGTGCGCGTGGCCGCCATCGCCTGCATTGATGACCGGCACGCGGGCATACTGGGACGCCCGGAGCGGAGCACCCTCTTTGGGGTGGCGCATGGCGATGACGTCGGCGTAGTTGCTCACCACGCGGGCGGTGTCCTCCACCGTCTCGCCCTTGCTGGCGGAAGAAAGCTGTGCCCCTGCAAAGCCCAGCGTTTTGCCGCCCAGACGCAGCATGGCCGACTCGAAAGAAAGCCGGGTGCGGGTGGACGGCTCATAGAACAGGGTGGCCAGGATGCGCCCGTCGCACAGGTGGGCGTAGGGTGCGGGGTTTGCTTCCATCCGGTCGGCAAGGTCCAGCAGGGCCAGCTGCTCGTTCCGTGAAAAGCTGTTCGGTTCAATGAAATGTCTCACAGCCATGCTCCTTTCAGCACGAACTTCTCGCGCTCGGCACCGGTGGAAACGAACTGGATCTCATGGTCCAGCTGCTTTTCCAGGAACTGCACATAGTTCTTTGCTGCTTCGGGAAGCTCGTCCCAGCTGGTACAGCCGGAAATATCCTGCTCCCAGCCGGGCAGCATGGTGACCACCGGTTCCACACGGTCCAGGTCGGACAGCGGGTCGAAGGTGGGGACCTCCACGCCGTCCAGCTTGTAACCGGTGATGACCGGGATCTCCTTCAGGCTGCTGAGTACATCCAGCTTGGTCAGGGCGATCTTGTCGGCACCCTGCATGGCAAGGCCATAGCGGCTGGCCACACAGTCAAAGGGGCCCACCCGGCGCGGGCGGCCGGTGGCGGCACCGTACTCGCCGCCTGCCTTGCGCAGCTGCTCGTTCCACACTTCGCCCATGGCGTTCTCGGCCGCAAAGGGTCCGGCACCCACGCAGGTGGAGTAGGCTTTCAGCACGCCCACCACATGGTCCAGCTTGCAGTTGGGGATGCCAGCCCCCAGCGGTGCATAGGCCGCCAGCGTATTGGAGCTGGAGGTAAACGGGAAGATGCCGTAGTCGATGTCCCGCATGGCACCCAGCTGGGCTTCCAGCACGATGCGCTTGCCGCTGTCGTGGGCCTGCTGCAGGAAGGCCCCCACATCGCAGATGTACGGAGCAAACTGCCCGGCCTGCACCCGGCACCACTCCAGCAGGGCGTCGTAGCTCATGGGCTCCTGATGATAGCAGCCCGCCAGCTCCAGATTCTTGGATTCCAGGATCATGTGCAGACGGTCCTGCACCCGCTTTTCGTCCAGATGGAGCAGGTCGCCCAGACGCAGGGTCTTTTTGCGGTATTTGTCGCTGTAGGCATAGGCGATGCCGCGGCGGGTGGAGCCGAACGCACTGCCCTTCTTGGCCAGACGGTCCTCTTCCAGACCGTCCTGCACCTTGTGCCACGGCATGGAGATGGTGGCCTTGTCAGAGAGTTTCAGGTTCTCCGGGCCGACGGTGATGCCGCGCGTCTCGATGGCGTCCATCTCCCCGGCCAGATGGTCCAGGTCGATGACCATGCCCGCACCCAGCACGCAGGTCACGTCCGGGTGGAGGATGCCGGAGGGCAGCAGGTTCAGGATGAACTTGCCCTGCTCTGTGACGACGGTGTGCCCGGCATTGTTGCCGCCCTGATAGCGGGCAACGATGTCCGCATGTTCTGCCAGCAGGTCGATGACGCGGCCCTTGCCCTCATCGCCCCAATTGATTCCAGTTACAGCAGTCAGCATAATACTTCATTTACCTTCTTTTTTTCCATACCACTTTACGATACTTTTGGATTTCCCTCTTGCAATTTCAGATTGCAGTGCTATTATACGAGCAGAGGAAGAATGTGTAAAACGTATCTTCCATATGGCTGCAATGTAAATTTGATATGAATGGAGGCAGATGCCCATGTATGTGGACTGGGAATACTACAAGATCTTCTATTATGTGGCGAAGTATCAGAATTTTACCAAGGCCGCGCGGGTGCTGGGCAACAACCAGCCCAACATCACCCACTCGATGAACCGGCTGGAAAGCCAGCTGAACTGCGTGCTGTTCATCCGCTCCAACCGGGGCGTGACCCTGACCCCGGAAGGCGAGATGCTCTATTCCCGCATCGCATCGGCGGCGGTGCAGATCCAGGACGCCGAAGAGGAACTGAGCGCCAGCGCCACACTGGAGCACGGTGCCATCAGCATCAGCGCCACCGAGACGGCCCTGAACATCTATCTTTCCGAGAAGCTGCGGGCCTTCCACAACAATTTCCCCGGCATCCGGCTGCGCATCTCGAACCACTCCACCCCGCAGGCGGTGCAGGCCGTGAAGAACGGCGAGGTGGATTTTGCCATCGTATCCACGCCGGCCGAGGTGGAGCCCGGGCTGAAAATGGTGGAGCTGAAGTCCTTTTATGAGGTGCTGGTGGGCGGAAAGACCTTTACCGCACTGGCCAGCCAGAATCTTTCCCTGAAGGAACTGACCAACTACCCGCTGATCTCGCTGAGCGACGAGAGCATGACCCGCAGCTTTTACCGGCAGCTGTTCCTGGACCACGACGCCGAGCTCAAGCCCGACACCGAGGCCGCCACCACCGACCAGATGCTCACGCTGGTAAAAAGCGAGCTGGGCCTTGCCTTTGTGCCGGAACCCATGGCCCGGGAGCCGCTGCAGCGCGGCGAGATCGTCCAGCTGCATTTGCAGGAGATCATCCCCTCCCGCTCCATCTGCCTGGTCTACGACCACCACCGCCCGCTGAACACGGCGGCCCGGAAGTTCCAGCAGATGATCACCCAGACGACGGCACGGCATGCATGATGTTTTCCCATAAAGAAAGTGCCAGTGCACAAATCCTGTGCACTGGCACTTTCTGGTTTTTTGTTACTTCTTACGCGGTTCGGTGCTTTCTTTCAGCTCCCGGTGCTCTTCCTGCAGCTCCTGTTTCAGGGCATGGTTGATCTCCCGCGTTTCCTGCCGGATCTCGGTCAGGTCTTTTTCGATGACGGGGTTCTCTTCCAGATCTTCCCGGATGAACATCAGCGCAAAGCTGACCAGCAGAAAGCCGCAGCAGATCCAGATGGCCCGGCCGCCCAGCAGCACAGCGCTCCGGCTGCCGATGCCGGCCCCGATGGCAAACAGCAGGATGATGCCAAAGTACCGCAGCATCCGGTCCCTGGCCTGCGGTTCGTGGGTCTTGCGCCAGATGCACAACGCCTCCACGCCGCTGCGCAGGTCACCGATGCACATGGTGCTGGCAAAGGCGTAGCCATCCACCTTGCGGAAAGCCTGCACCTGCATGGCGCAGGCAAACGAGACGATGGCGTTGGCCAGCAGGTTCTGCTCCTGCGGCAGAAAGCCCACGAGGAACAGCAGCAGCCCTTCGCCCAGCACCACCAGCTGCCGCCAGTGGAGCGTGCGCATCTCCCGGAAGCGCTCCCGCATTTTTTCGGCGGTGAGCACCCCCAGCGCAAAGGCGCACAACGGCACCAGATAATGCAGCACCCGCTCCCAGTTGCCATCCATCAGGTTGGCGCTGAGCAGCACGATATTGCCGGTCTGGGCGTTGGCAAACACTTTGCCCCGGAACAGATAGGTATAGGCGTCCTGCAGGCCGCCGGACAGTGAAAGGAACACGGCGGTGAGAAAGGATTCGGACATTTGCCCGTGATGACTTGTTTTCATACATACACCCTCTTTACGCCCCCATTATAATGCATTTTTGCGGCGCGGTTGATATCAGTTTTACATGCCGGATATGTATGCGGCACGCAGAGCCTCAAAACAGGGTGCAGAGTGCGGGCAGATCACACAAGCCCAGTCCGGGCCACCGCCAGCGGCAGGCTTTTTGCGGTGTGGGTCAGGGTTCGGTCACCACGCGGTGTCCTCACCGTCGGCGCTGCGGGCGGCGGCCACGCGGCTGCGGCGGAACATGCTTTCCACCACGGCGCAATACTTGTCGGCCAGGCACACGATGAAGGCCTCGCGGCAGGTGGGCACATGGCGGAAGGTGAGCGGCCACATGTGGCTGGCGATGATGTCCTGCTCCTTTTTGGTGATGTGGAACACCCGCTGGGCGTTCACGCAGGCATAGCCCGGGTGCGAAAAGCCGTGCATCTCGAACAGGCGGCGCAGGCCGTGGAAGGTGCTGCGCTTGTGCCAGTCGTAGAGGTAAAAGTCGTGCAGGAAGGCTCCCACCGCCAGCGAGGTCTCGTCGGCGTGCAGGTGCAGCCGCCGGTTGAGCCAGAAGCTCACCCGCACCACGTTCTTGCAGTGCTGGTAGGTGGTCACATCGCCGTGCTGGATAAACTCCCGCATGCGCTGCACCTGGGGGTTCTCATCGTATTGCTGCAAAATGGCATAAAGCTGTTCGTGTTCGGTCGTAGAAAGCTGCATGGGCGTTCTCCCCTTTCCGCCGTGAGGGCGGCAAAAAATGATCAGGAGCGGAGCTGCACCGGGTTGGAATTGCCGAAGTTTTCGGCCTGCGAGGGATTCTCCCGCTTCAGGGTCAGGTCCACCAGATACTGCTTGCCGTCGCCCAGTTCTTCCAGCTGGGCCAGCTTTGCGTTGGCAGACACCTCATCCGGGTACCACTGGATCAGGAAGAAGTTCTCGGCTTCCACACCGTAGTACAGCCACACGCCGTCGGCGCGCAGAAGGTCGTCGAGGTGGTCCACCTCTTCGCCGTCCGGCAGGCCGAGGCCCTCCTCGGCATACAGGTTCTCCGGCTCCACCTGGAGCATCTCGATCACCTGAATGGAGCTTTGCAGATATTCGTCCTGGGAAACGGCTTTGTCCGACCGGGTCCAGCCGGTGAGAAAAGCCTGCATCAGAAGGTCGCGCACCTTGATGCGCGGCAGAGTGGGATCATCCATAACCATTGGTCGTTCCTTCTTCCTGTTTGTTTCCGCTGACCAGTATACGGTTTTGGGCCGTGCAAGTCAACGGAATATTTGTGAATTTTTTGCAGGCACGCGAAAAACCGACGGCGTTTAACCGCCCGTCTCCCCCGTGCCCAGATGGAAATCAAAGGTGTCATCCAGCCACTCGCGGGCAAGGGTCAGCCAGCGGCTGCGGTGGGCGCTGGGGTGGTTCACCTCGGCGGTGCTCAGGCTGGTGCCGTGGCAGCCCTTTTCAAACAGATGCGCCTCGCACGGCACCCCGGCCCGGTGCAGGGCGCTGACCAGCAGCAGGGTGTTCTCCACCGGGACCGTCTCGTCCTCCATGGTGTGCCAGACGAACACCGGCGGGGTGCGGGGCGTGATCTTGTCCTCCAGCGAGAACGCCTGCTGCGCCGCGGGGTCCTCCCCGGCCAGCTGCACAAAGCTGCCCCGGTGGGCGTACTGCCCGGCCGTGATCACCGGGTAACCCAGGATCACCGCATCCGGGCGGGGCGGGTCCGGCAGGCCCGGCACCTCCAGCACGGCCCCGGAAAGGGCCAGATGCCCGCCCGCCGAAAAGCCGCACACCGCAATTTTATCCGGCTGCACATGCCATGCGGCGGCGTGCTGCCGCACGAGGCCGATGGCCGAAACCAGCTGCCGCAGGGGCAGGCCGTGCGCTGCATCGTCCCCCACGGCGTAGCGCAGCACTGCGGTGTGGTAGCCCGCCGCCGCAAACTGCAGGGCCACGGGGTCGCCCTCGCGGGCGCTCACATGGCTGTAGCCGCCGCCCGGCACCACCAGCACCAGCGGCCGCTCCATGGCCAGCGGCATCGTCTCCACGCAGTCGCGCAGATAGACCGTCAGAAGCCCGCCGCCGGGCAGGTCCAGCTGTTCCAGCTGCATCACACATCCTCCTTATACACGCCGCAGCGGCCCTCCGGGTGGGCTGCGATGAATTCCGCACACAGGTCTGCGCACATCCGGCACAGCTCCGGGCAGGGCCGCTTGCGGTAATACTCCGCCGTGCGGGCCTCGGCCTTCGTGCCGCCGGAAGGGGCCGCCCCGGCCTTTGCCAGCAGTTCCCGGCAGATCATACTGTCCCCGCCGTTGCGGGCACGGTACAGCCGGGCTGCCTCCTGCACGAGGGCATACATCCGGGATTTGTCCTGGGGGTCCGCCGGGTCGGCGTAGACCAGGCTCAGCACCGTGACCACCCCGCAGAACGCGCCGCACACTTCCCGCATACGGCCAATGCCTGCCCCGAACCCGGCGCTCATGCGCAGGGCCATCTCCTCGGAAAGCCCCAGCTGCGGCGCAAATGCCGCCACCACGCTCTGGCTGCAGTTATATCCTTTTAAAAAATAGGCGTAGGCTGCCTCGCCCTGTTTTGCCATGATTTCACATCCTTTGCGGTTTATTATAGCACAAACCGGGGCATTTTTAAACTTTTTATGAAAGCCCTTGATTTTTGCGGCAAAGCGGTGTATATTAGCACTCGAAAGTTATGAGTGCTAAGTGTTTGACGGCAGTTTCTTGCGTCGAGTGCTTGCACTGAATCCAGATAAAAAAAGAGGTTTTGTACTATGGCCAAGAAAGAATTTCAGGCAGAGAGCAAAAAGCTGATGGATATGATGATCAACTCCATCTACACCAACAAGGAAATTTTCCTGCGGGAGCTGATCTCCAACGCCTCGGACGCCATCGACAAGCTGTATTATAAGAGCCTGACCGACACCTCCGTGGGCATGAACAAGAGCGATTTCCGCATCCTGATCACCCGCGACAAGGAAAACCGCATCCTCACCGTGGAGGACAACGGCATCGGCATGACCAAAGCGGAGCTGGAGGAGAACCTGGGTACCATCGCCCACTCCGGCTCCCTGGACTTCAAGCAGGACAACAAGGACGAGAACATCGACATCATCGGCCAGTTCGGCGTCGGCTTCTACTCCTCCTTCATGGTGGCCGACAAGGTCACCGTCATCTCCAAGGCCTACGGCTCGGACGAGGCCTGGCAGTGGGAGTCCTCCGGTGTGGACGGCTACGAGATGACCCCGGCTGAGAAGGATGCCCCCGGCACCCAGATCATCCTGCACATCAAGCCGGACACCGAGACCGACCACTACGACAACTTCCTGGATGAGTACGGCATCGTGGCCATCGTGAAGAAATACAGCGACTATGTGCGCTATCCCATCCAGATGGAGCGCGAAAAGAGCCGCCAGAAGCCGGAACCGGACCCCAAGCCCGAGGACTACAAGCCCGAGTGGGAGACCTACACCGAGCTGGAGACCCTGAACAGCATGATCCCCATCTGGAAAAAGCAGAAGAGCGAAGTGACCGATGAGGAATACAATGCCTTCTATAAGGACAAGTTCGGCGACTATGCCGACCCCGCCCGGGTCATCGTGAGCCGCACCGAGGGCACTGCCAACTACAACGCCCTGCTGTTCGTGCCCAGTCACCGCCCTTACGACTTCTACACCAAGGAGTACGAGAAGGGTCTGGCCCTGTACGCTTCCGGCGTGCTGATCATGGAAAAGTGCGCCGACCTGCTGCCCGACTACTTCAGCTTCGTCAAGGGCATCGTGGACAGCCAGGACCTGAGCCTGAACATCAGCCGTGAGATGCTGCAGAAGGACAACCAGCTCAAGCTGATCCACAACGCTCTGGAAAAGAAGATCAAGAACGAGCTGCACGCCATGCTGGCCAACGACCGCACAAAGTACGAGGAGTTCTGGAAGGAGTTCGGCCGTCAGATCAAGTTCGGTGCCTACTCCGACTACGGCATGCACGCCGAGCTGCTGCGCGACCTGCTGCTGTTCTGGTCTGCCAAGGAGCAGAAGATGGTCACTCTGCAGGAGTATGTGGACAAGATGCCCGCTGAGCAGAAGTATATCTACTTTGCTGCCGGTGATTCTACCGACCGTCTGGCAAAGCTGCCCGCCGCTGAGCTGGTCATGGATAAGGGCTATGACGTCCTGCTGCTGACCGAGGACGTGGATGAGTTCTGCCTGCAGATCCTGCGCACCTATCCCCGCAAGGATGCCGAGGGCAAGGACGGCACCGTGGAGTTCAAGAACGTCAACAGCGGTGACCTGGGCCTTGAGACCGAGGAAGAGAAGAAGGCCGCCGAGGATGCCACCGCCGAGAACAAGGACCTGTTCGACGCCATGAAGACTGCTCTGGACGGCAAGGTGAAGGAAGTCAAGGTCTCCACCCGCCTGAAGGATCACCCGGTGTGCCTGAGCGCCGACGGCCCGCTGTCCATCGAGATGGAAAAGGTGCTGTCCAAGCAGCCCGGCAGCGAGGGCGTGAAGAGCGACAAGGTGCTGGAGCTGAACGCCAACCACCCCGTGTTTGCCGTGCTCAAGGCCGCACAGGAGGCCGGTGACACCGACAAGATCAACCAGTACAGTGCCCTGCTGTACGCACAGGCCCAGCTCATTGAGGGCCTGCCCGTGGACGACCCCACCGCTTACGCTGAGGCCGTGTGCAGCCTGATGAAGTAAACTTTCTCTGCACAGAAATACCCCCTTAACAAAAAGGCCGCGCTCCGCTATAATAGAGTGGAATGCGGTCTTATATTTTTATCTTTCTGTGAAAGGAATTCTGTTTCATGGAGCCGAGAAAACATTATTTTGCAAAGATCCCCACCATTGCCATCTTTATCATCATGGCGATGTCCGGGCCGTTGGGGGTGCTGCTGTTCATCCTGAAGGGCATCGACCAGAAGGTGCAGAAGGAAGAGCAGGAAGCCGCCCGCGCCCGGGGCGACTACCGCGCCGACCTTGGGCCGGAGCCCGACCGGAAGAGTGAGCCTGTTTACGGCCACGATGTGCCTACCGAGGCGCAGAAAAGCGCCAAGCAATGGCACAAGAACATTGCCACCCTCTGCACCATCATGGGTGCGGTCTTTCTGCTTGCCGGCGTGACGAATGCGGTGGACGTCCTGGAGATCTGGCGGTTTTACCCGGGCTTCAGCGGCCTGTTCTCGAATATCGCCATGGTCATTGGCGGCGGCGGTGCGCTGCTGACCGGCCTGCGGATGAAAAGCACCCGCAAGCTGGAGCGGCTGCTGGATAAAGTGGTGGGCGAGCGGGATAACATTCCTCTGCCGGAACTGTTTGCTGCCGCCGGGGTGGATGCCGCCCGGGGACGTCCTGCCGTGAAAAGCGCCATCGAGCACGGATACTTCGGCGCAGACGCCTACATTGACAACCGCACCGACACGCTGGTGGTGCGGGGCGCAGCACCGCAGCCGAAAAAGCCCGCACCCGCTCCGGCACCCAAGCCCCAGCCCGCCGCAGAGGACGAGTACGCTGCACTGCTGCGCCAGCTGCGGGAAGTGAACGATGCCATTCCTGACCCGGTGATGAGCCAGAAGATCTCCCGGCTGGAGGAGGTCAGCGGGCGTATCTTTGCGCTGGCGCAGAAGGACCCGGACAAAAAGGCGCAGCTGCAAAAGTTTATGAACTACTATCTGCCTACCGCGCTCAAGCTGCTGAACACCTACGCCAGCCTTTCCCGGCAGGCGGTGGAGGGCACGAACATTACCGAAGCCAAGCACAGCATCGAGCGCAGCATGGACCTGCTGGTGACCGCCTTTGAAAACCAGCTGGACAAGCTGTTCCAGTCCGATGCGCTGGACGTGACCACCGACATCGCCGCGCTGGAAGGCATGCTGAACATGGACGGCCTGACCGACAGCGCGTTCGGCAAATAATTCCATCCACAAAAACGAGGGAAAGCCCGCGGGCCTTCCCTCGTTTTGTTCTGTTCAGGTTTCTGCCAGCGCGGCCAGCACCGCCTTCTGCAGGTCGGTGACCGAGATGGTGCACAGGGCTTTCAGGTCGGCGTCGGAGCCGTCGGTGGGCTGGGCGGCGATCTCCGCCATGGTCTTGCCCTTCAGGGTGCTGCAATAGCCCTCGGCGTGCTCGTACCACTCCTTGTGCAGGGCACTGGCCTCCCGCATGCCGTACTTGTCGCCCTGCTCGTTCTTGGTGTACACCGGCTCTTCCGGCCCGGAGACCGTACCGTCCGCGCTGACGGTCAGCTGCGGCTGGGTCATGTCCCCGATGGCGCTGGTCACCCGGCCCTCGCCGTCCACGGTCAGGGCCGCCAGCGTGATGTCTGCCCGGACGTGGGCGTCCTGGTCATCCGTGGCGGCAAGGTCCTGGGGCAGGTCTGCCGCGATCAGGCTCAGGGTCACCCGGTCGCCCTGGGCGGCTCCCAGTGCTTTGGCCTGTTCGCAGGCGCGCACCACGGCGTCCCGGTAGCGGTCCACCGCGATGGTGCAGCCGGACACAAGGTCGGCGTCCTGCGGCTTGCCGTTTTCATCCGTTTTCAGCTTCTTTACCTCGTCCGGGGTCCTGCCGGTCAGATAGTCGGCAAACCAGTCGGCCTGCTCGGCCCACCCCTTGCCGAGGGAGGACGCCGCCGCCAGCGGGTAGTCCTTCCCTTTTGTGCGCTTGGACCGCACATCCTCCGGAGTGGTCACGCTGCCGGTGCTCCCGCCGGAGACCGAAAGTTCCAGCTCGTCCAGCATCACGTCGGCCAGTTTGCCGTCGGCGTCCAGCACCACAGCCGCAGCGGCAGTGGTGATCTTGCCGGCCCGGTCGCTGCCTGCGGCCTCGGTCACAACGCCAAGACCGGTGCGCCAGGTCTGCTCCTGCCCGGCTGTGCCGCCGCTCATGGCACCGGACCCACTGCCGCTCATGGACCCGGCTCCGCTGCTGCCCGGAGCACCGCCCCGGCCGCAGCCGGTCAGCGCCAGCGCAACGGCCAGCGTACAGCCCCAAAACACCCGAAAAACCTGCTTCATGGTACACTTGCTCCTTTTGCTCCCGCGCAGCCGCACGGGCTTTGGAGCTAGTGTGCCCCCTGCCGGGGCAATTATGAGCGCGCCCTTACATCAACGGGCTGAGCAGGCGTAGCACGCTGTCCAGCAGGGTGCCGGGGATGCTGGTGCGGCAGTCCGAAATATGAATTTCGCGGCACTGCGGCAGGGTGGCCCGCACATCGTCCCGCAGGGCAGCCACCTGACTGTTGTGCTGCAGCAGCACGCCGCACTCAAAGTGCAAAAACAGGCTGCGGTAATCCATGTTGATGCTGCCCACCACGGCTGCCCGGTCGTCGCTCACCCAGCACTTGGCATGCAGGAAGCCCGGGGTGTACTCGTAGATGCGCACCCCTGCCTGCAAAAGCGGCAGGTAGTAGGAGCGGCTCAGGCGGAACACCAGCTTCTTGTCCGGGATGCCCGGCAGCACCAGCCGCACATCCACTCCGCGCTTGGCGGCGTTTTTCAGCGCATCCAGCATCTCTTCGCCCACAGCCAGATAGGGCGTGTAGATATACACATACTGCTCGGCCCGGGCCAGCAGGTTCAGGTACACCGTCTCCGCCACCGGCTCTTCGTCCAGCGGGCTGTCGGCGTAGGGCTGCACGATGCCGTCCTGCACCGGGTGTGCACTGTGCTGGGGGCGGAAGGCGCTGTAGTCCGTCTCACTGGGGCGGAAAGCGTTCCAGAAGTTGAGGAACATCACGGTGAAATTCCACGCAGCATCGCCCTCGATGCGCAGGGCGGCGTCCTTCCAGTAGCCGAAGCGCTGCTCCGCGTTGATATACTCGTCGGCCAGGTTCACGCCGCCGGTGTAGGCGATGCGCCCGTCGATGACCACGATCTTGCGGTGGTCGCGGTGGTTCATCACCAGCGAGAGCACCGGCACCACCGGGTTGAAGGGGATGCACCGGATGTGCGCCCGCTCCATGCGCACCACAAAGTCGGTGGGCAGGCCCAGCAGGCTGCCAAAGTCGTCGTAGATCAGGCGCACGTCCACCCCCTGCGCGGCCTTGCGCCGGAGGATGGCTTCCACGCCGTCCCACATTTTGCCGGTGTGCACGATGAAATATTCCACAAAGATGGTGTGTTCGGCCCGCTCCAGGTCCCGCAGCAGCTGGGGGTACATGGCTTCGCCGCAGGCAAAATACTGCGCGGCGGTGTTCTTCCAGGCCGGGTAGCGGCCGTACCGCGCCAGATAGCGGCTCATGCCGAGGCCGGAAGCATCCAGTCCGGCCACCTGGTCCGGCTGCTGGGCAAGGTCGGCCTTGTGGGCGTCATCCACCGCCTGCAGCTTATTACGCAGCCGCTTGGCCGGGCGCTTGTTGCCAAAGGAGAGGTACAGTGCCCCGCCCAGCAGCGGCAGCACCCCCATGAGCGCGATCCAGCCGATCTTGTAGGCGCTGTTCTCGTCCTTGCGCACGAGGTACAGCATCATAAACAGACTGAGCAGCTGCAAGCCGGCGTTGACCCACACGCGGCCGGTGGTGAGGGAGAAAAACGCCCACAGCAGCCATGCCACCTGCAGGGCCACCAGCACCACCGTGATGGTGATCCGATTGAGGATGCGGCTGAAAAATTTTACGATCGGCAGCCGGAACATCAGGCCCCCTCCTTTCGCTCTGCATTATAATATATGTCAGTATAGCGCGGTTTGTGCGGTTTTGCAAGTGATGCAAAAAAAGCCAGCCGGCAAAGCCTTTGCAGGCGGTGCCGGTTGGCATGGTTTGCGGGGTGCGGCTGCTTATTCTGCCGTTTTGCGGCGCAGCAGGCTCATGGGCGGCAGCTCCGGGGTGGGCATGGTGTATTTTTCCATGGCGTGAGGGGTGCTGTCCACCCGTTCCCCGGCCTCGTTCTCGATCCACTCCGGCGTCAGCGGGATGCTGCGGCCGTCCGGGCAGAGGGCTTCCAGCGTATCGCCCAGGCTCCACTTGCCGCGCTGCTGGCAGTGGGCCACGCCGTTCTCCCAGCGGTCCACCGTGCCCACGAACTCCCATTCGCGGATGTAGGTGGCGCTGTCGGTGGCCTGTTTGGCCTGCTCGCGGCCAAAGTAGAAGCCCGGCGAGTAGTGGCGGTGGCTGGTGCGGGTGAGCTCCTCGTAGACCTCAGCCGGCAGCTCAAAGTTGTCGTTGGCGGGGTCGGCCAGATAGGCATCCAGCGCCTTGCGGTAAGCGGCGGTCACACTGGCCACATAATAGAAGGTCTTGGCGCGGCCCTCGATCTTCAGGCTGTCCACACCGGCCTTGCAGATCAGGTCGATGAAGGGCGCGGTGCACAGGTCGTTGGCGTTGAGGATATAGCTGCCGTTCTCGTTCTCGCCGATCTCGTACAGCTGGCCGGGGCGGGTCTCCTCGCTCAGGTAGTACTTCCAGCGGCAGGGCTGGGCGCACTGGCCCCGGTTGGCGTCGCGGCCTGCCATGTAATTGGACAGCAGGCACCGGCCGGACACGCTCATGCACATGGCACCGTGCACAAAGGCCTCGATCTCCAGTTCCGGCGGGGTCTTGTCGCGCAGGATGGCGATGTCCTGCAGGGACATCTCGCGGGCCAGCACCACGCGCTTGGCACCCAGGTTATAGGCGGCGCGGGCGGCGGCCCAGTTGGTGATGCCGGTCTGGGTGGACATGTGCACGTCGATGTCCGGGGCAACGGTCTTGCAGGCATCCAGCACGCCCAGGTCGGCCACGATAAAGGCATCCACACCGGCCTTGGCGGCCTCCTTGATGGCGTCCGGCAGGCGGTCGGCTTCCTCATTGGTGGGCAGGGTGTTCATGGTCAGGTAGACCTTGCGGCCCCGGGCATGGGCATAGATGACGCCCTCGGTGAGCTGCTCCGGCGTAAAGTTGGCCGGTGCAGACCGCATGCCGAACTCCGGCAGGCTGCAGTAAACGGCATCGGCACCGTAGTTGATGGCATAGCGCAGGCGCTCCAGATCGCCCGCCGGGGCGAGCAGTTCCGGGATTTGCAGCATAGTTGATATTCCTCTCTTTTTTCAGAAAATGACGGTAGAGTTCCCTCACCCCACCGTTTTGTTCACGTCCGCTGCGGTCTGGCAGTTGGCGTTGTGTTCGCTGAGGGTGCGGGCATAGTAGTAGTTGCCCTTGAGGTCGGTGACGAAGAAATAGGCGTCCTTTGCTTCCTCGTCCGGCTCCGGGCTCAGCGCCGCCCGGATGGCAGCGATGCCGGGGTTGGAGATGGGGCCGGGGGTCAGGCCCGCCGTATGGTAGGTATCATACGCAGAGACGATGTTTTCCGGGATATTGTCCCACCCGCCGTAGTAGGGGGCCACCCAGTTCCAGAGGTAGTTGTTGTCGGCGTCGCTCTGGATGTGGCTGGACGTGTTGCTCTGCAGGCGCGGATAGGGCGAGCCCTCGGCCAGACGGTTGCGGAACACCTGCGCCACATTGGAGTCCTGGCTGTTGCCCGCTTCCTCCTGCACAAAGGAGGCCAGCGTGACCAGCTCGTTCAGGGTCATGCCCTGCTCCTTGAGCTTCGCATACATCGCATCGGTGATCTGCGCGTCGAACTGCGCATAGAACGTTGCCACATAGTTGTGCACGGTGTCGTCCTTCAGAAACTCGTAGGTCTCCGGGAAGAGATAGCCCTCGCACTTCATGAACCGGTCCGGGGCGTCCTTGTCCTCCGGCACATACTGCCAGAAGGTGTACGCACTGAAATCGCCCTCGTTGGCTTCCTTCAGAAAGTCCTCAGCGCTGCACAGACCGGCTTCCTCCATTTTCCGGGCAATGGCAATCGCCGTGGTGCCCTCCGGGATGGTGATCCGCACGGTATCTGCCTTGGCGTACTGGGAGAGAACGGCGATGATAGCATCGTAGGCGTTGGCCCCGGTCTGCAGGGTAAAATCACCGTACTGCAGCTTTGCCGCGGCCCCCTTGTGCCCCACATACCAGCGGAACAGGTAGGCCGAGCGGATGACGCCCGCGTCCTTGAGCTCCTGCGCGATGGCGGCAACGCCGCTGCCCTGCCGGATGCTCACCGTCACCTCGGTGCCGGGCTTTCCGTTGCCGTGGATCTCGTTGTAGGCAAACACCCCTGCTGCCCCGGCGGCCAGCACCAGCAGCAGTACCACTGCCAGCAAAATCTTCACGGCACCGCCTTTTTTCTTTGAGGCGGTGTGTCTCTCCTTGTGTGCCATACGCACCTTCCTTTGTTGTTTTTCTGCGTCTCAGCCTTCCAGCATCAGGCGCATATAGCTTTCCGATACGTCAAAGGGCTCCCCGTCAAAACGGATCATGCCGTACTCCTGCCGGGTGCCCTCCCCCAGGAACAGCGTCTGGGCAGCACCCACCGTGATCACGGCCTTTTCCACGATGACTTCCTTCTCGCGGGCGGCTTCCATGAGCACCTCGGCGGCGCGGTCGTCCTCGGCCATGAGCTCCACGAAATACAGGGTGTCCTCCTTGCGGAAGTACACGCCGTAGCCCCGCTCGTTGGCCACGATGGTGGCCCCGCGGGAATACAGGTCCCCCAGCACCACGGCCATGCGCTCCGGGGTGAACTGCACCGTATCGGGCCAGAACTTCTCCCGCAGCTCGCACAGCTTCTTGGCGGTAACGCTGTCAAACTCGGCCTGGCTCCACAGGTTGCGGGCCACCTCCCGCGGCAGGCAGCGCAATGCAAAGGCGCGGGCAAAGCCCTTGTCCTGCAGCAGAGCGGCCTGCTCCGGGGTGGCGGGCACGGCCACGGTAAAGCCTGCGCCCCGCAGCTTCTGCTGCGCGCACAGGTAGTCCAGCAGGCCGGCCAGGATCAAACTGCCCTGTCCGCACAGGCCGTAGAGGTAACTGCCCTGCCGCCCCTGCAGCGTGACCGGCACCGCCAGTGCCACAGCGGCAATGGCGTCATTTTCCTCGGCCACATAGACATTCTGCTGCCCTGCAAAACGCTCCACGGCGTTGGCCGCAAATTCTTCCGACTCGCCGCGCTCGCGCTGCCACAGCGCCAGCACAGCCGCCTTGTCGGATGGCTGCATCAAACGATACATCTGTCAGGATGCCCCCTCTTATCGTATTTTATGTGTATATCCGACAGGTGCGTCGGGAGTTTCTCTGAGGACCGTCCGCTGGGGTGGGACCCTGTTGCCCGTAGGGCAATAGGGCGGGCGATGGAATGGCCCGATTCGTGTCCGAAGAGAAAGCTGCCGACGTGCCAACCTGCCTTCATTTTATCATTTCAGCTGGCCCAGCACGATGCCCTGCACCTCAGTCTGGATGTCCTCGATGCTGCGCATGGCGTCGCTGTGGGTGCAGTGCACCGTGGTCCAGCCCAGATGCTCCGCGCAATACTCGGCGGCGCGGCGGCTGCGGGCCAGATACTCGGTATCTTTCTCGTGCACGTCCTTTTTGCTCTCGTCACCGTGGTAGCGGGCGGTCATCAGCCGCTGGCTGACCGCCGGGTCCACCTGCAGGTAGATGACGCTGTCCGGTGCGGGCAGGCCCAGCAGATGGAACTCGTAATCGAACAGCCAGTGCAAAAACTCCTCCCACTGCTCCGGCGGGAGCTTGGAGCACTGGTGCACCGCGTTGGAGGTGGTGTAGCGGTCGGCAATGACCACGCCGCCCTCCTCGTAAAAGCGGCCCCAGTCGGTCTTGTAGCTGGCATAGCGGTCCACCGCAAAAAAGCTGGAGGCCGCATAGGCGTTCACATCGTCCGGTTTTGAGCCGAACTGCCCGGCCAGATACATTTTGATCAGGGCGCTGGAATCGCTGGCGTAATCCGGGAAGGTGACCTCCCGCACCGGCAGGCCCTGGCTGGCCAGGTGCTTTGCCAGCAGCTTTGCCTGGGTGGCCTTGCCGCTGCCGTCCAGTCCCTCGATGACGATCAGCTTGCCCTTGCTCATACGGCGGCACCTTCCTTGATGGCGGCATATTTTGCACGCACCTCGGCGGTTTTGCCGCAGCACATCTTGCCCTCCGGGCAGGGGCCGCTCACGCAGGCCGGGCCGGATTTGGCAAAGATGTGGGGTGCCACCGGGTACACCAGTTTGAACATCTCTTCGGCAAGCTGGCGGATCTCCCACTGGGCGCGGCTGCAGCAGCGCAGGTGGAAAAAGTTCTGCAGGCTGCGGGCGTTCATGGTGACCACCATCTTGGTCTCGCAGGCGTTGGGCAGCACAAAGCGGGCGTCCTCATTGGCCTGCTTGCCGGCCTTGGCGCGGGCTGCCTTTTCCGGCATGCCCTCGGCCATCAGGCGGGCGGTGTGGCCCTCTTCCAGCTTGTGGGCAAGGTCAAGGTAGCGTTTGGCGTCCTCGTTCATGCTCTCAAGGAAAGCCGCCTTTGCCTCCGGGATGGCTTCGATCTCCGGCGGCACCACATAGCGGAAATCGTCCAGGCGCACATAGCGCTGGCTCTGCACGCTGAAGGATGCGATGCGGTGGCGGGTGATCTGGGCCAGCAAGGTACGGCTGACCCCCTCGATGCCAAAGGTGAAGCTGGCGTGCTCGATGGGGCTGGCGTGGCCCAGGTCGCTGAGCATGGTCAGGAACTTTGCCGTCTTTTCCTCGGTCAGGCCGTCCAGCAGGTCGGTGATGTGGGCGTCGGAGTAGCACAGCTTGGCGGCAGCCGCCACCACCTTTTCCGGCTCCGGGGTATGGGCGATCAAACGAACTGTCATCATTTTGTGTCATTCCTCCGTTGTGATTTTGGTCAGCGGCGCAAAATTGGCCATGGTCTTTTTGATGCCGACCTTTTCAAAGTTGATCTCCACGATCTGGTCTCCGGCCGCAGGCTTGACCTTGAGCACGGTGCCCCGGCCAAAGACCTTGTGCTCCACGATGTCGCCCGGCTCGTAGTGCTTGGAGCCTGCGGGCGCTGCCTTGGCAGCCGGTGCACCGGTAAAGCTGATCTTTGCGGCCGGGGTCTTTGCGCCCGTGCCGGAATACCCGGCACCGAACCCGCCCGAACGCGCCTTGGGCTGGGTGGAACTGTTGCCGTAGGCGGCACCGTAGCCGGAAGAGGAAGTGCCCCGCCCGGCATAACCGGAGCCGAACCCGCTGCGCTCCCCGGCGTTGTACTCGCGGTTCAGGTAACCGCCGCCGGAGCGGGAACCATAGCCGCCGGAACCGTAGCCCCCGGCGCTGCGGCCCCAGCCGGAAGGCCCGGAGTACCCGGACGCGCCGCCGGGCACGGTGTCGCTGTAGCTGCTGCCCCAGCCGCCCAGACGGGAACGCTGTTCCAGCACCGGGCTGCGGGTCTCTTCGATGTACTCCGGCTCGATCTCGCGCAAAAAGCGGCTGGGCTCGTTGCGCTGGGTGCGGCCGTAGAGCATGCGGGTGACGCTGTTGGAGATGTACAGTTCCTTTTTGGCGCGGGTGATGCCGACGTAGGCAAGGCGGCGCTCTTCTTCCAGGTCCGCCTCGGAATACTTGCTCATCTCGCTGGGGAACACGCCCTCTTCCATACCGATGAGGAACACATAGGGGAACTCCAGCCCCTTGGCCGAATGGATGGTCATCAGCACCACCTGGTCGGCGCTCTCGTTGTAGCTGTCGATGTCGCTGATGAGGGCGATATCTTCCAGATAGCCCTCCAGCGTGGCGTCCTCGCCGTGCTGGTCGCAGTAGTTCTTGACGTTGTTCACCAGCTGACCCAGGTTCTGCAGGCGGTCGGCGGCGTCCTCGTGGCCCTTGGCGGCGTCGGCTTCCAGCATGGCCTTGTAGCCGGTCAGCTCAATGACGTCGGCGGCAAAGGCGTCCAGCGTCTTGGTCTCCAGCGAATCCTGCAGGTTCTGGTAGATCTGCCAGAATTTCAGCAAGGGCATCACAGCCCGGCTGAGCTTGGCGTACTGGTCGGCGTGGCCGATGATCTCCAGCATGCTCACCCCCTGCTGGGCGGCAAGGTCTGCAATGACCTCCACCGTGGTGTTGCCGATCTTGCGGGCAGGCTCGTTGATGATGCGGCGCAGGCGCACGTCATCGCGGGGGTTGGCCACGATGGACATATAGGAGTGGATGTCCTTGACCTCTTTGCGGTCGTTGAAGCGCTGGCCGCCCACGATCTTGTGGGGGATGCCTGCACGGGTAAAGTAGCTTTCGATGGGGGCCGATTGGGCGTTCATGCGGTAGAGGATGGCGTGGTCGGCCAGATGTCCGCCCTCTTTCAGGTGCTGGCCGATCACATCCGCGATGTGGCTGGCCTCGTCCTGCTCGTTCTCGGCGGTGTACACCTGCACCTTATCGCCCTCGCCATTGCTGGTCCACAGGGTCTTGCCCTTGCGCTCGGTGTTGTGCTGAATGACACAGTTCGCCGCGTTCAGGATATTGGACGTAGAGCGGTAGTTTTGTTCCAGACGGATGGTCTTGGTGCCCGGGTAAATGCGCTCGAAATTAAGGATGTTCTCAATGGTAGCGCCGCGGAAGCGGTAGATGCTCTGGTCATCATCGCCCACCACGCAGATGTTCTTTTCCGGGCCGGTGAGGAGGCTCACCAGACGGAACTGCGCCACACTGGTGTCCTGATACTCGTCCACCAGCAGGTATTTGTATTTGGTCTGGTAGAAGTCCCGCACGTCCGGGTGCTCTGCCAGCAGCTGCACGGTCTGGTAGATGAGGTCGTCGAAGTCGAAGGCACCGGCCTCCTTCAGCCGCTTTTCGTAGGCGGCGTAGATGCGGGCCGCCAGTGCGCCCTTGGTGTCCTTGGCGGGGTTGGCAAGGGCCTGTTCCGGGCTGACCAGCTGATCCTTCCAGCGGCTCATCTGGTTGATGGCGCTCTTGATGGGGAAGAACTTGTCATCCACGTTCAGGTCCTTGTACACTGCCTTCATCACCCGCTGGGCGTCGTCGGTGTCGTAGATGGTAAAGCTGCGGGGGTAGCCGATCTCCTCCGCCCAGCGGCGCAGGATGCGCACACAGGCCGAGTGGAAGGTGGAGGCAAACACCTCGTCGCCCTCTTCCCCGCCCAGCATCCGGCGCAGGCGCTCCTTCATCTCCCCGGCCGCCTTGTTGGTAAAGGTGATGGCCATCACGTTCCAGCTGCGCACGGCGTTCTGCCGCAGCATGCCGTCCAGCCAGCCGGGCGCGGCGGTGCCGGTCATGATGGCATTGCGCAGGGCCTTGACGTCCTCTTCGGTGGCGGGGCGGGGCAGCCGTTTTGAGCCGTGGGCCGCGCCAAACCGGATGAGGTTGGCAATGCGGTTGACCAGCACGGTGGTCTTGCCGCTGCCGGCTCCGGCCAGGATGAGCAGCGGGCCGTCGGTGGTGAACACCGCCCGCCGCTGCATCTCGTTCAGGCGGCCGAACTGCTTTTCGATATAGGTGTCGCGCAGAGCGCAGAATTCTTGTGTCAGATCTGTTGCCATGGGTTCCCCTGTCTCCTTTTATTGTCAAAGAACAGTATACCACATTTTCAGGAAATTGAGAATAGCCGGTGGGTTTGCCGGCGGCATTTGCGCGGAAATTTTGCGGCCCATTTTCTGCGCAGGAGGGTCCGCTGCCGGTGCCGCCCCGGGCAGGCTGCGCAATTGCTTTTATCAGCAGGCCGGGAGGGCGCTGGATGCTGATGATCCGCACGCCCTGACTACTGTAGTAAAGCAGATGATAAAGTGACAAATATTTAATTTATTATCGTTTAAATTTATCAGTTTATCAGCTTGCGAAAGTGACCCGATTGATAAAGTGAGGTCACTTTATCAGCCCCTGTCAGTTTATCACGTTGATAAAGTGACTTTTTGGACGATGTGTGGTTGAAAATTAGTCACTTTATCAGATAGCGCTTCTCTATCAGAGCTTGCACAGTGACAAAACAAAACCCGCCCGGCAGTACAGGACCACCGGACGGGAACGTTTGTTTTTCAGGGAATGTTTAGCCGAAGATGTTGATCAGAATACCAGCAGCAACGGCAGAGCCGATAACGCCGGCCACGTTGGGGCCCATGGCGTGCATCAGCAGGAAGTTCTGCGGGTTCTCGCTCTGGCCCACCTTCTGGGACACACGGGCTGCCATCGGCACAGCGGAAACGCCTGCAGAACCGATCAGCGGGTTGACCTGGCCGCCGGTCACGGCGTACATCACCTTGCCGCACAGCACACCGGCTGCGGTGCCGAAGGAGAAGGCGATCAGGCCCAGCACAATGATGAACAGGGTACGGGTGTTCAGGAAGGTGTTTGCACTGGTGGTGCAGCCCACAGACAGGGCCAGGAAGATGGTGATGATGTTCATCAGCTCATTGCCGGCAGTCTTCTGGATGCGATCCACCACGCCGCACTCCTTCATCACGTTGCCCAGCATCAGCATACCCACCAGAACGGCGGCATCCGGAACGATCAGGGACACGATGATGGTGACCATGATGGGGAAGATGACCCTCTCGGTCTTGGAGACGGTGCGCAGCTGCTTCATCACGACGGTACGTTCCTTCTTGGTGGTCAGTGCCTTCATGATGGGCGGCTGGATAACCGGCACCAGCGCCATGTAACTGTAGGCTGCCACAGCGATGGAGCCCAGCAGCTCAGGTGCCAGACGGGAGGTAACGAAGATGGCAGTGGGGCCGTCAGCACCGCCGATAATGGAGATGGCAGCGGACTGCTTCTGGGTGAAGTCCACCAGACCGGTAGCGGCCAGCAGACGGGCACCCATGTAAGTACCAAAGATGCCGAACTGTGCGGCAGCGCCCAGCAGCAGGCTCTTGGGGTTGGAGATCAGCGGAGCAAAGTCGGTCATGGTGCCGATGCCCAGGAAGATCAGCGGGGGGTAAATGCCCAGCTTGACGCCCATGTAAAGCATATCGGCAAGGCCGCCGTTGTTCAGGATCTCGACCCACATGGGGTGTTCCAGACCGTCACCGACGAAATATTCCATGTGGATGACGCCGCTGCCCGGCAGGTTTGCCAGGATCATGCCGAATGCCATGGGCAGCAGGATCAGGGGCTCGAATTCCTTCACGATGGCGAGGTACAGCAAAAAGCAGCCCACGCAGATCATCACTGCGTACAGGTAGCCGCCGGGCTCACCGAACCGTGCAAAGCCGGAACTTTGGAAAATACCGACCAGAGTATCAATAAACTGTGTCATGTTCTTCCTCCTGTGTTAAAACGGGGCCGTGGTGTCGTTCACACCGGCCTTGCCCCAGCCGTTGGTGCCGCGGCGCACCGCCCTGAGGGTGTACTTGCCATTGCCCATTGCGTGGATGGCGGCCATGATGGCAGCCACCACATCACCGGGAATGCCTTCCTCCACCTGGGGAGCCGGAGCAGCGGCCTGCTGCACCGGGGCAGCGGGCTTTGCAGGGGCGGCGGGCTTGGAGGCAGCAGCCTTTGCGGCAGCCTTCTTCTTGCCCAGACCGTCGAAGATCTTGCCCTCCAGCGTGATGATCGCCATCAGCAGCACGAGGATCAAGAACACCAGCACGATACCGGTAACGGTAACGACGACGTCAAAACCTAAATCCATGGTTTTTCCTCCTGTTTCTCAACGATTCGCAGCCGGTGCAGGCACCGGCCGCAAAAACACGATTTGGAAATAGTATACCTTATTTTCCCATTTAATTCAACAAAAATGGACAAATTTTCTTTTTTCCCGCAACATTCTTACCGGCGGCCGATGCGCGGGGTGGCGTCGGTGAAGCCGGTCTCCAGCTTGTCGCCGATGCCAAGGCTCATGGCCGTGCCCAGGGCCACGCAGTTGACGGGGTCGGGCGAGACGGTCACTTCCACCTTCAGCTCCTGGGCCAGATACTCGGTCAGGCCGTGCAGCTGGGCACCGCCGCCGGTGAGCATGACGCCGTTGCGGTAGATGTCACCGGCCAGCTCCGGAGGGGTCTTTTCCAGCACCTGGTGAGCCGCCGTGCCGATCTGCTCACTGAGCATCATCACCGGCTCGTACAGGTCATCGGTGGACACGTTCACGCGCACCGGCAGGCCGGTGAGCAGGCTGCGGCCCTTGATCTCCATGGTCTCGTGGAAGTCGGTCTTTTGCGGGCAGCAGGCCACATGCTTTTTCAGCTCCTCGGCGGTGCGCTGGCCGATGGCGATGCTGTACTTGTTGCGCACATGCTTGAGGATCTCCTCATCGTAGTGGTTGCCGGCCACCCGCACGCTGGTGGCCTTGACCTTGCCGCCCAGGCTCAGCACGGCGATGTCGGTGGTGCCGCCGCCGATGTCGATGATCATGCGGCCGTCCGGCTGGGTGATGTCGATGCCGGAGCCGAGGGCGGCGGCGATGGGCTCGTCGATGAGGTACACCTGACGGGCACCGGCGGCCACCACGGCCTCCACCACGGCGTCGCTCTCAATGCCGGTGATGGCGGCGGGCACGCACACGGCCACCCGGGGCTTGACCATATGGGAGCTGTACACCTGCTTGACAAAGCGGCAGATCAGCTCCCGGGTCATGGTGTGGTCGCTGATGACGCCGTCCTTCAGCGGGAAGATGGCGGAAATGTAGTTGGGGGTGCGGCCTACCATGGCCAGGGCCTTGTCGCCCGCCTCCAGCACGGAGTTCTTGCGGGTGTCCATCGCCACCACGCTGGGCTGGTTGAGCACCACGCCCTTGCCCTCCTGCGCGATGATGATGGTAGTCGTACCCAGGTCGATGCCGATATCGTTCTGTGCCATAAGTCGTTCGTTCCTTTCTCTTGTGCCTCTATCGTAAAAAGCCCGCCGGGCGGGCAAAAATCAGATCAAAGTTCAGTATAACATAGTTGCGGCAAAAAGTATACAAGTTTTGCGCGTTCCGCGTTTTCTGTCATCCGATGCCGCTTGCCGTAACGACCCCTTCCGTGAAAAGGCGTTTGGAGCGGCCCGCAGGCCGCGACAAACGCGAATATAAAAATAATATTTCCGCTGAATATAGCCAGAGCAGCGCGGAGGCTATTCTAAATCGTTCACTCTGCAAAAGCAGCATCCACACGCACCTGCTCCGGCGGCAGCTCCGCCTGCAGCAGGGCGCACAGGCCGCTGTAACGCAGGTTCTGGCGCACATTGCTCATCATGCGGTTGGCCACGTCCCGCCGGCCCGCCACGATGCACAGTTTGCGTGCGCGGGTGACGCCGGTGTAGAACAGGTTGCGGTAGCAAAGGCGGGGCGGCACCTGCGCCACCGGCAGGATCACCGCCGGGAACTCGCTGCCCTGGCTCTTGTGCACCGTGATGGCGTAGGCGATCTCCAGTTCGTTGAGGTTCTCAGCCGGGTACACCAGCCGCCGGTCGTCCATGCGCACCACCATGGAGCGCTCCCTTGTGTTGATGCTCTCCACGATGCCGATGTCGCCGTTGTAGGCTCCCACGCCCTGTTCCCCGCCGATGCGCTGCCAGACGATCTCGTAGTTGTTGCGCACCTGCATCACCTTGTCGCCCACCCGGAACACCCGGGCCGCGCTCTGCAGCTGGGGTTTGCCCTTCTGCTCCGGGTTGAGCAGGTTCTGCAGCTCCACGTTCAGCGCCTGGGTGCCGGTGGGGCCCAGCTTTGTGGGGCAAAGCACCTGAATGTCCCGCACGGGGTCGAACCCATAGCTGCGGGGCAGCCGGGTGGTGACCAGGTCGCACACCAGCTTCTGGGCGGCGTCGCCGTCCGCTTCGAGGAAGAAGAAATCGTCCGTTTTGCCGCCCTTCTGCAGCGGCTCGCCGCAGATGATGTGGTGGGCATTTTCCACGATGAGGCTGCGTTTGGCCTGCCGGAAGATCTCGTTGAGGCAGACGGTGGGCACGCACCCGGAGCGGATGATCTCGCCCAGCAGGTTGCCGGGGCCCACGCTGGGCAGCTGGTCGGCGTCGCCCACCATAATGATGCGGCAGCTGTAACGCAGGGCCGTGACCAGCGCCTGAAACAGCTTGACGTCCACCATGCTCATCTCGTCCAGAATGACCACATCGCACTTGAGCAGGTTCTTGTCGTTGTGGATGAAGCTGACCACGCCGCCGGTATAGTCCACCTCCAACAGGCGGTGGATGGTGCTGGCCTTGCGGCCGGTGAGCTCGCTCAGCCGTTTGGCGGCCCGGCCCGTGGGGGCGCACAGGGCCACCCGCTCGGCCTGATTTTCCAGCAATTGCAGGATGGCGTTCACGGTGGTGGTCTTGCCGGTGCCGGGGCCGCCGGTGAGCACCAGACAGTTCTCGGTCATGGCCTTGCGGATGGCTTCCCGCTGCAGCGGCGCATAGGCAAAGCCCTGGGTCAGTTCCAGCACCTGCAGGTTCCGGTCCAGGTCACGGGCGGTGTTCTTGCCCCGCCGGGCCAGAATGGCCAGCCGGTGGGCAATGTCCTGCTCGGCGGCCAGAAGGTCCGGCAGGTAGATGTAGGGCACACCGTCGAACATCTTCACGCAGAGTTCTTCGGTCTCGATGCACTTGTCCAGCGCACGGGCCAGCTTTTCCGGCGGCTGGTGGATGAAGTTGGAGGCGGTTTCCAGCAGTTGGGCCCGGGGCAGGCAGGTGTGGCCGTTGCCCGCGTTGTGGCGCAAAGTGCGCAGCAGAGCGGCTTCCAGCCGCTGGGCGCAGTCGCCCTCCATGTGGTAATACTGGGCGATGCTGTCGGCGTGGCGGAAGTCCAGCTGCAGCGGCTCCCCGCACAGCAGGTAGGGGTTGGCCGAAATCGCCTGCATGGCCCCCGGCCCGAACGCCCGGAACACCTCCATGGCCTTGCGGGGGCCGATCTCGAACTGTGCCAGATAGGCGATGAGCTCCCGCATGCCGAACATCCGCTTGAACTCCTGCTGGATGCGGTCGGCCTTGTCCGGCGAGATGCCGGGCACCTGAGTGAGCCGGGCGGGGTCGTTGGCAATGACCTCCAGCGCCTCGGCCCCGAACAGGTCGATGATCTTGTCCGCCGTCTTGGCCCCGATGTAGGGCAGCGACCGGCTGGCAAGGAAGGCGTACACGGCTTCCAGATCCTTGGGCATGTCCGTCTCGCACTCCTGCGCGTGGAACTGCCGGCCATAGGTGGCGTGGTTCTCGTACCGGCCGCGGCAGATGACGCTTTCCCCGGCGTGCAGCTCCCCCACGACGCCGCACACCACGGTGATGACCCCGCCGCCGGACACCTCGAACACGGTGTAGCCGTTGTCGGCGTTCTCGTAGATGATATCTTCCACCGTGCCTTCCAGCTGTTCCAGCTCCTGTTCTGCCATGTGCTCACCTCCCTGTTTGCATAATTATTTATAGTATAGCCTTTTTCGGCAGATTTGTAAATAAAAAGCGGGACAGCCCCAGCTATCCCGCTCATAAGATGGATCCGTTATGCTTGTGCCCGGATTCCAGAAGCCTCCAGGTCTTTTTCTCGCTGCAGCTTCCGGCGCACCGCCAGATAGGCCGGGATGAGGAAGAAGCAGGCAAAGAACCAGGCCACCGGGTTTGCGATGCAGGCCGCAAAGTAGCCCCACAGCGGCACGAACCAGAAGCCCACCATGGCGCGGGCCACCATCTCAGCCACACCGGCAAACATGGCAAGGCCCGAATAGCCCAGCCCCTGGATGGTGTAGCGATAGATGATGAGCACCGCCAGCGGGATGTAGAACACGCTGTTCCAGAAGATGAAGCTCTGGGCGTTGGCCATAATGGCAGTCTCTCCCGGCTCCAGGAACAGGCCGATGAGGGCCTTATCCAGCACCCGGAGGATCAAAAAGGAGGCCACACTATACACGCAGCCAATGCCCAGGGCGGTGTGCACGCCCCGGTCCACACGGTCCAGGTCCTTGGCACCCATATTCTGGCTCGTGTAGGTGGTCATGGCGGTGCCGATGCTCTCCAGCGGCACGCTGAGGAACTGCGCCGCCTTGCTGCCGGCGGTCTGTGCGGCCACGATGTCGCTGCCCAGACCGTTCACGGCCCCCTGCAGCACCACGCTGCCAATGGCCGTGATGCTGCACTGCAGGCCCATGGGGATGCCCATGCTGCACAGCTTTGCACAGTGGGTGAGGCTGAGGGCCCCCTCCTCCCGGCTCCAGCGCAGCTCCGGGTAATGGTGGACGATATACACCAGACTGCCGATGCCAGCCACCGCCTGGCTGAACACCGTGGCAAAGGCTGCACCAAAGGCCCCCATGCGGAACACGATGATGCACACCAGGTCCAGCCCGATGTTCAGCGCACTGGCCACCAGCAGAAAATACAGGGGCCGCTTGCTGTCACCCAGGGCACGCATCAGGGCACTGGTCACATTATAAAGGAGGGTGAAGGGGATGCCCCAGAAGATGGTGCGGATGTAAATATCTGCAATATCGATGATGTTGGCCGGGGTGTTGGTCCACACCAGCACGGCGCGGGTGAGCGCCACGGTGACCACCGTCAGCACCACTGCAAAGGCTACCGACAGCCACACGGTGTTGGCCGTGTACCGGCGCATCTCCTTATAATCCTTGGCACCGAAGGTCCAGGAGATGGGGATGGAAAAGCCGCAGGCAATGCCGTTGACAAAGCCCAGCACCAGATAGTTCAGGCCGCCCACGCTGCCCACGGCCGCCAGCGCTTCCACGCCCACAAAGCGGCCCACGATGATGGTGTCGGCCAGGTTGTAGAACTGCTGGAACAGGCTGCCCAGCATCAGCGGCACTGCAAAGGCAAGGATCAGCTTCAGCGGGCTGCCCTGCGTCATATCCTTGGTCATAGTTTTCCTCCCATCCATGCAAAAAAGAGCCGTTGCTCTGCATTTTTGCCGTGAAAAACGCCCTGCCGGAAAGAGGCAGGACGTTTTGTACATTCATGAATGGTATTATAGCCGAGGCAAGCGCATTTTACAAGATTTGCATTGCATCAACATTTCCAGTTTTTTGCCGGAAGAATTGGTCATTCTGCGCACAGCACCACCGCGTTGCCCACGCTCTGCTTTGCGCGGTGCACTTCGTCCTGCCCAAGGCTGATGCTGACGAAGGCACAGCAGCCGTCACCGATCATGACCGCGATGGCCAGTGCCACCACATCGTGTCAATGGGTTTTGTGCGCAGACCGCCACCTGTACCGTGCATTATAAAAAGGAAGGAAAGTGTGTCAGAACTGTAAAAGATAAATTATTTTAGTTATTTTTGTTGACTTATCCAACGATTCGGCTATAATGGTCGTGTTCCGAATTACTCAAACATTTTAGCTAATTCATTCATACAACCAGAACAAAGGAGAACACTACCATGACGTTTGAAGAAATGAAGAAGATCGTTGTCGATACCCTGAACTGCGACGAGGACAAGGTGACTATGGAGGCCAGCCTGACCGAGGATCTGGAGGCCGACAGCCTGGATGCTGTGGAGCTGAACATGGCCCTGGAAGATGCCTGCGGCGTGTCCGTGCCCGACGAGGAGCTGGCAAAGCTCAAGACCGTGGGCGACATCTACAACTACATCACCGCACACATCTGAGGCAGAACACCATGAACGAGATCCGAGACCTGTTCCCCGGCCGGATGCGGGAACGCACCTTTCAGCTGAAAGCCCGGCGGGATGCCGGGGCCGTCTGGCATGAACCCCAGTTCGTGGAGTGCAAACAGTGCGGCCGCCGCGCCACCCGCACCATCTGGACCCGCAGCCTTTACGTCTGCCCCAACTGCGGCTATCACATGCCCATCGGCGGCTACTACCGGCTCAGTCTGGTGCTGGACCACGGCAGCTTCCGGGAGCTGGACGCCGACCTGCCTCCGCAGGATGTGCTCCGGTTCCCCGGCTACCCGGAAAAGCTGACCGCCGCCCAGAACAAGACCGGCCTGCGCGAAGCCGCCGTCACGGCGACCGGCCGCATCGGCGGGGTGGCCTGTGTGGCTGCCGTGCTGGACAGCCGGTTTTTCATGGGCAGCATGAGCACCGCCGTGGGCGAAAAGATCACCCGCGCGGTGGAGTACGCCGCAGCCAAACGCCTGCCGCTGGTCATCTTCTCGGCCAGCGGCGGTGCCCGCATGCAGGAAGGCATTTTCAGCCTGATGCAGATGGCCAAGACCAGCGCCGCCATCCAGCGCTTTTCCGCCAGAGGCGGGCTGTACGTCAGCGTGCTCACCCACCCCACCACCGGCGGCGTGACCGCCAGCTTTGCAAGCCTGGGCGACATCATGCTGGCCGAGCCGGGGGCGCTGATCGGCTTTGCCGGGCCCCGCGTCATTGAGCAGACCATCGGCGAAAAGCTGCCCGCCGGGTTCCAGCGCAGCGAGTTCCAGTTGGAGCACGGCTTTGTGGATCAGGTGGTGCCCCGCGACCAGCTGCGCGACACCCTGATCCGGGTGCTGCAGCTTCATGTGGGAGGAAAACACGAATGATCAAGGAAATTCTGGAGCAGCTGGCTCCGCTGGATGCACAGATCACCGCCCTGAAGGGCAGCGGCGACGACATGGACGCCATCACGGCCCACGCCGCCGAGCTGGCAGAGCTTGCCGTAGAGGAGGACGAGATCCTGCGTGCCTGCGGCCCGCTGACCGCCGAGGACCGGGTCTTTCTGGCCCGGCACCCGGACCGCCCCCACATTGACGAGACTATCTCCGCCCTGTTCACCGACTTCTTTGAGCAGCGGGGCGACCGCCAGTGCAGGGAGGACCCCGCCATTCTGGGCGGTGTGGCCCGCTTCCACGGCATGCCGGTGACCGTCATCGGTCACCGCAAGGGCTCCTCGCTGGAGGAGAATCTGGCCTGCAACTTCGGCATGCCGGGGCCGGAAGGCTACCGCAAGGCCCTGCGCCTGATGAAGCAGGCCGAGAAGTTCGGTCGGCCCATCATCACTTTCATCGACACGCCGGGCGCTTACCCCGGCAAGGACGCCGAGGAGCGGGGCCAGGGCGAGGCCATCGCCCGCAACCTGATGGAGATGAGCGGCCTGACCGTGCCGGTCATCGCCGTGGTCACCGGCGAGGGTTCCTCCGGCGGTGCGCTGGCGCTGGGTGTGGCAAACCACATCCTCATGCTGGAAAACGCCGTCTATTCGGTGCTGAGCCCCGAGGGCTTTGCCAGCATCCTGTGGAAGGACGCCTCCCGCAGCGGCGAAGCCTGCGAGATGATGAAGCTGACCGCGCAGGACCTGTACCGGGACGGCATCGTGGAAGAAGTGATCCCGGAGCCGGTGGGCGGTGCCCAGCGCGGCCACACGGTGCTGTTTGAGCAGCTGGACGCTGCCCTGTGGGCACACCTGAAAACGCTGTGCCGCATGAACGGCAGGGCCCTGGCCGACCAGCGCTACAAGAAATACCGCCAGATCGGAGAAATGAGGAACGCATGAAGGGCTTCCAGCTGATAGCCACCGGCGGGGCGCTGCCCGGCCGGACGGTCACGAACGAAGAGCTCAGCCGCACCGTGGACACCAATGACGCGTGGATCACCTCCCGCACCGGCATCCGCACCCGGCACTGGTGCACCGCGGACGAATCCGCCGCCACCCTGGCCATTGCCGCCGCAAAACAGGCGCTGCAGCGCAGCGGCCTTGCCCCGGCAGACATCGCCTGCTGCGTGTGCGCCACCCTGTCGGCTCCGGATGCCACCCCCAGTGTGGCCTGTCAGGTACAGGCGGCGCTGGGCCTGCCGGAGAACCGGCCCGCGCTGGACGTCAACGCGGCCTGCTCCGGCTTTTTGTACGGCACTGCTGTGGCGCGGGGCCTGCTGGCCACGCTGGGCGGGCAGTACGCCCTGGTCATCGGGTGCGAAGCCCTTTCCCGCCTGATGGACCCCGCCGACCGCTCCACCTGCGTCCTGTTTGGCGACGGCGCGGGCGCGGCCATCTTCCGGCTGGCCGACACCCCCTTTGCCCTCACGCTGGGGGCCCGGGGCAGCGACGTCCTGCACGCCGGTGGGCCGGACCGGAACGGTTCCGCCCCCATCACCATGGACGGCAAGGCAGTGTTCCGCTTTGCGGTGGATGCCCTGCCCCGCTGCCTGCACACGGTGCTGGACGAGACCGGCAAGACGCTGGACGAGGTAGACTGGGTGGTCTGTCATCAGGCCAACAGCCGCATCATCGACCACTGTGTGCGGGCTCTGCACGCCGACCCGGCCAAATTCTACAAGAACATGGACCGCCACGGCAACACCAGCGCCGCCAGCATCCCGGTAGCCCTGAACGAGCTGGCCGAGACCGGGCAGCTGCAGCCGGGGCAGACGATCGCCTGCATCGGCTTTGGCGGCGGCCTGACCTGGGGCGGCATGATCGTGGAATACGACCCTCTCAGGCGCTGATGCGCCAGCTCCCCCGAAGGGGGAGCTTTATGGGCGGGTAGGGTCAGTGTGCCTTCCAAGAGAAGGTCCAGCTGACAGAAAAGCAGAAAAAAGCTCCCCCCTCGGGGGAGCTGTCAATGCCGGAAGGCATTGACTGAGAGGGTTTTTCAATGAAACTTTTAAATGAAATTCTAGGCACAAAATACCCCATCATTCAGGGCGGCATGGCCAACATTGCCACCGGCGAGTTTGCCGCCGCCTGCTCCAACGCGGGTGCGCTGGGCATCATTGGCGCGGGCGGCATGAACGCCGACACCCTGCGCCAGAGCATCCGCCGCTGCAAAGAGCTGACCGACAAGCCTTTTGGCGTGAACATCATGCTCATGCATCCGCAGGCAGATGAGTTTGCCAAGATCGTGGTGGAAGAGGGCGTGCCCGTTGTGACCACCGGTGCAGGCAACCCGGGCAAATATATCCCCGCGTGGAAAGCGGCAGGCATCAAGGTGATCCCGGTTGTCGCCGCCGCCGTGCTGGCAAAGCATCTGGAGCCGCTGGGCATCGATGCTGTCATTGCTGAGGGCACCGAGAGCGGCGGCCATGTGGGCGAAATGACCACCATGGCGCTGGTGCCGCAGGTGGTGGATGCCGTAAATGTACCCGTCATTGCGGCTGGCGGCATCGCCGATGGCCGCCAGCTGGCAGCAGCTCTGGCTCTGGGTGCCTGCGGCGTGCAGGTAGGCACCTGCCTGCTGGTGAGCGAGGAGTGCCCCATCCATGAAAATTACAAAGCCGCCCTGCTCAAGGCCAAGGACAGCGATACCATCGTGACCGGCCGAAGCGTGGGTGCGCCGGTGCGGGTGCTGAAAAACCGAATGAGCCGCGAATATGTCCGGCAGGAAAACGCCGGTGCCGACAAGATGGAGCTGGAAAAGTACACCCTTGGCAGCCTGCGCCGCGCCGTGTTTGAGGGCGACACCACCACCGGAAGCCTGATGGCCGGTCAGGTGGCAGGCATGCTGCACGAGGTGCGCCCGGTGGCAGATATTCTTGCAGACCTGTGGAACGGCGGGAGGCAGCGCATTGCCGCGCTGAGCACCGAATGCTGACCCTCGGCAGAAAGACCCTGTCTGTGCCCATCCTACAGGGCGGCATGGGTGTGGGCGTTTCCCTCGGCGGGCTGGCCGGTGCTGTTGCAGCCTGCGGCGGCATGGGGTGCATCTCCACCGCCGATGCAGGCTACCGGGAGCCGGACTTTGCCCGCGACCCGGCAAGCGCCAACCACCGTGCACTGACAGCGGAAATTAAAAAAGCAAAGCAGATTGCAAAGGGCGCGGGCATGGTAGCCATCAACGCCATGGTGGCAACGCAGGATTATGCGTCCGCGATCCGCACCGCTGTGGAAGCGGGCGTGGACGCGGTGGTGTCCGGCGCGGGCCTGCCGCTGGAGCTGCCCGGCCTTGTGGGCACGCGGGAGGTGGCCATTGCGCCCATCGTGTCCAGCGCACGGGCCGCTAAGCTCATCCTGCGCCGCTGGGCCAAGGAGTTTGCCCGCACCGCCGACTTTGTGGTCATTGAGGGCTGCAAGGCAGGCGGGCATCTGGGCTTTGCCGAGGCCGACCTGCTGGCAGACCACTGCCAGTCTCTGGACGAAATTCTGCCGGAAGTGCTGGCCGAGGTACAGCCCTATGAGGCGCAGTTCGGCCATGCCATCCCGGTATTCGTGGCGGGCGGCATCTACACCGGGGCCGACATGGCCCACTATACAAAGCTGGGGGCCGCCGGGGTGCAGCTGGCCACCCGGTTCATCCCCACCTACGAGTGCGATGCCAGCCAGACCTACAAGGACGTGCTTCTGGCCGCAAAGCCGGAGGATGTGCGCATCATCCACAGCCCGGTGGGCATGCCGGGCCGGGCGCTGAACACCCCGCTGGTGCAGGCACTGGCCAAGGGCAAACGCTTTGCGCCCCGGCACTGCGCCCGCTGTTTAAAGACCTGCGACCCCGCAAAGGTGCCCTACTGCATCACCCACGCTCTCATCGAAGCGGTGAAGGGCAATGTGGAAGAGGGGCTGTTCTTCTGCGGGGCCAACGTGGGCCGACTGGACCGGATGTACACCGTCCGGGAACTGATGAACGAATTGACCGCCGAATGGAGGCATAACCTATGAAACTTGCTGTTCTGTATGCCGGTCAGGGTGCCCAGCACCCCGGCATGGGCAAAGAATTTTACGAAAGCTCCCCCGCCTTCCGGGCCGCCTTCGACAGCGCGGCGCTGGATTTTGACCTGCACCGCATCTGCTTTGAGGACCCGGACGGCGTTCTGAATCAGACCGAATACACCCAGCCCTGCATGGTGGCCTTTGCCTGCGGCGTCACCGCCGTGCTGGCCGAGCATGGCGTGCAGCCCGCTTACGTGGCCGGACTTTCGCTGGGCGAATACTCCGCGCTGGAAGCTGCCGGGGTGTTCACCGCCAAGCAGGCCATTGAGCTGGCCGCCTACCGGGGCAAAGCCATGGCCGATGCGGCCAAGGGCATCGACTGCGGCATGACCGCCGTGCTGGGCCTGGACCGCACCGCGCTTTCCGCCTGCTGCGAACAGGCTTCGGCGCTGGGCTGTGTGCAGATCTGCAACTACAACTGCCCCGGCCAGCTGGTCATCGGCGGCGAGAAGGCCGCTGTGGATAAGGCCGCCGAACTGGCCAAAGCCGCCGGTGCCCGCCGCTGCCTTCCGCTGAAGGTGAGCGGCCCCTTTCACACCCGGCTGATGGCCCCCGCCGGAGATGCCCTCGCCGAACGGTTCAAGACCGAGCGGTTCCGTGAGATGCAGATCCCGGTGCTGTTCAACTGTCTGGGCCGCGAAAAGGCCGACGCGGACACCATCCCGGCGCTGCTGGTGAAGCAGGTGCAGAGCAGCGTGTATATGGAGGACACCCTCCGCCGCCTGGGCGAACTGGGTGTGGACCACATCCTGGAAGTCGGCCCCGGCAGTGCCCTGTCCGGCTTTGTGAAAAAGACCCTGCCCGGCGTGCCGTGCGCTTCGGTGGAGACACCGGAGCAGCTGGACGCCGCGCTGGCCGCATGGAGGGACGAAGCATGAGCGAAGAGACTGTGACCCGCGCGGCGGTGGTCACCGGCGGCAGCCGGGGGATTGGCCGGGCGGTGTGTGTGGCACTGGCAAAGCAGGGCTGCAACGTGGTGGTCAACTACTGCCACGGCGCAGAGCCTGCGGAGCAGACGGCAGCGCTCTGCCGCGCCGAGGGCGTGGACGCCGTGGCCGTACAGGCCGATGTTTCCACCGCTGAGGGCTGCCAGAAACTGTTCGAGGAAGCCGTCAACGCCTTTGGCCGGGTGGATGTGCTGGTGAACAACGCGGGCATCACCCGTGACGGCCTGCTCCTGCGCATGTCTGAGGCCGATTTTGACGCCGTGCTGAACGCAAACCTCAAGGGCGCATTCCTCTGCTGCAAGGAGGCCGCCCGCCGCATGGTGCGCCAGCGGCATGGCCGCATCATCAACCTGTCCAGCGTGGTGGCCCTGCGGGGCAACGCCGGTCAGGCCAACTACGCCGCCAGCAAGGCGGGGCTCATCGGCCTGACCAAGAGCCTGGCCAAGGAGCTGGCAGGCCGGAACATCACGGTGAATGCCGTGGCCCCCGGCCTGATCGAGACCGATATGACCGCCGCCCTGCCGGAAGCCGTCCGCACCGGAATGCTGCACAGCATCCCGGCGGGCCGGGCCGGAAAGCCGGAGGACGTGGCAAACGCCGCGGCATTTTTTGCCGCAGAACAAAGCAGCTATCTCACCGGGCAGGTGCTCTGTGTGGACGGCGGCATGGCAATGTAAAGGAGAACGTTTTCATGGAAAAACGCAGAGTGGTCGTTACCGGTCTGGGCACTGTGAACCCGCTGGGCAACACCGTGGCCGAGAGCTGGGCCGCCGCAAAGGCCGGACAGTGCGGCATTGCCCCCATCACCCAGTTCGATACCGCTGGGTTCAAGTGCAAACTGGCGGCTGAGGTGAAGGGCTTTGACCCGGAAGCTGTCGTGGACAAAAAAGAGGCCCGCAAGATGGCCCGCTTTACCCTGCTGGCACTGGCTGCCGCAACCGAAGCCATCCAGGACAGCGGCCTTGATACCGAAGCCAACGCCAAAACCACCGGCGTCATCCTGTCCAGCGGCATCGGCGGGCTGCCCACCATCGAGGAGCAGCACACCCGCGGCGAGGAAAAAGGCATGGAGAAGGTCAGCCCCTACTTCGTGCCCATGTCCATCGCCAACATGGCGGCGGCCCAGGTGGCCATCCGCTTCGGCCTGAAGGGCATGTGCACCTGCCCGGTCACGGCCTGCGCCGGCGGCACCAACGCCGTAGGCGATGCTTTCCACCGCATCCGCGACGGCTACGAGGACGCCATGGTCTGCGGCGGTGCCGAAAGCTGCATCAGCCCGCTGGGCATCGGCGGCTTTACCAGCATGAAGGCCCTTTCCACCGCCACCGACCCGGATGCGGCCAGCCTGCCCTTTGACGCACGGCGCGGCGGCTTCGTGATGGGCGAAGGCAGCGGTGTGCTGGTGCTGGAAGAGCTGGAGCACGCCAGAGCCCGGGGCGCACACATCTACGCCGAGGTAGTGGGCTACGGTGCCAACTGCGACGCCTACCACTTCACCGCCCCGGCTCCCGGCGGCGCGGGTGCCATCGACTGCATGAAGCAGACCCTGGCCGACGCCGGCATCGCCCCGGAACAGGTGGACCACATCAACGCCCACGGCACCGGCACCCATATGAACGACTCCTGCGAGACCGCTGCCATCCACGCGGTGTTCGGGGAGCACGCCAAGGAGCTGACCGTCGTGAGCACCAAGAGCATGACCGGCCACCTGCTGGGCGGCGCGGGCGGCGTGGAAGCCGTGTTCACGGCACTGGCCCTGCGGGACCAGTTTGCCCCGCCCACCATCCACTACCAGCAGCCCGACCCGGAGTGCGACCTGGACTATGTGCCGAACGTGGGCCGCGCCCAGAACATGACCTACGCACTGAGCAACAGTCTGGGCTTTGGCGGGCACAATGCCTGCATCGCCCTGCGCAGATGGGAGGGCTGACCCATGGCAGAACCCCGTACCGTGCGTGAAAACGCCAACGCCCTGACCAGCGAACAGATCGCCACCATCCTGCCCCACCGCTACCCCTTTGCCCTCGTGGACCGCATCCTGGACTACGAGCCGGGCCAGTGGGCCATCGGCCGCAAGTGCGTAAGCCGCAATGAAGAATTTTTCTGCGGGCACTTCCCCGGCCAGCCGGTGATGCCCGGCGTGCTCATTCTGGAAGCGCTGGCCCAGACCGGTGCCGTGGCCGCCCTCAGCCTGCCCGAAAACAAGGGCAAGCTGGCCCTGTTCGGCGGCATCAAAAATGCCCGCTTCCGCAAGCAGGTCACCCCCGGCGACGTGCTCACCCTGCACTGCGAGCTGGTGGAACAGCGCGGCCCGGTGGGCGTGGGCAAGGCCTCGGCCTATGTGGACGGCAAATGTGCCGCCACTGCAGAGCTGACCTTCGTGCTGACCGACGCACCGTAAATCAAAACAAAAAAAGGCTCCCCCTTGCGGAGGAGCCGGGACGCAGGCCTGCGGTGCGGGTCTGCGCTTTTTTATTCGGAATAGTGAGCCAGGAAGCGGCGGGTGCGCTCTTCCTGCGGGTGCTCGATGAGCTGCCGGGCCGGGCCCTGCTCCACCACCACGCCGCCGTCCATGAACAGGATGCGGTCAGCCACGTCACGGGCAAAGTTCATCTCGTGGGTCACGATGATCATGGTGGTCTTGCGGTCGGCCAGGTCCCGCAGAACGCGCAGCACCTCGCCGGTCAGCTCCGGGTCCAGCGCGCTGGTAGGCTCGTCGAAGCAGAGGATATCCGGGTGCAGGGCCAGGGCGCGGGCAATGGCCACGCGCTGCTGCTGGCCGCCGGACAGCTGATGCGGGTAGTGGCCCGCCCGTTCCGACAGACCCATCTGGGCCAGAAGTTCCCGGGCCTGCTGTTCCAGCTGCTGATGGATGGCCTTTTTGTTGGCCTTGTAGTCCGGGCGCTCCTTGGCCAGCAGCTCCCCGGCCAGCATCACGTTCTGCAATGCCGTATACTGCGGGAACAGGTTGAAGTTCTGGAACACCAGACCGAAGTGCAGGCGCTTTTTGCGCACCTCGCTCTCCCGCTGGGTGGCGGGGTCGGCGGCGTCCCACATGGTCTCGCCGTTCACCTTGATGACACCGGTGTCCGGCCGCTCCAGAAAGTTCAGGCAGCGCAGCAGGGTGGTCTTGCCGGAACCGGACGAACCGATGATGGCCAGCGCCTCGCCCTGTTCCAGGGTCAGCGAGATATCCTTTAAAACGTGTGTCTCTCCGAAATCCTTCCCGATGCCGGAGGCTTCCAATAATGCCATGATTCAAAACCTCCTCAGCAGCGGAAATAATCCAGCTTTTTCTCAAGCCAGCCAAACAGCAGGGTGAGAGCCCCCACGAACACCAGGAAGAAGATCGCCGTGGAGAACAGCGGCCAGATCAGGCCCTTTGCGCTGTACTCCTTGGCCATCATGATGATCTCCTTGTTGGCGATGGTGTTGGCCAGCGAGGTGTCCTTGACCAGGGTGATGATCTCGTTGCCCATGGGCGGCAGGATGCGCTTGATCACCTGCAGCAGCGTCACCTTGAAGAAGATCTGGGGCTTGGTCATGCCCAGCACCTGCCCGGCCTCGGTCTGGCCCTTGGGCACTGCCTCGATGCCGCCGCGGTAGATCTCGGAGAAGTAGCAGGCATAGTTGATGGCAAAGGCCACCACCGCCGCCACCATGCGGCCGCCGGAGCCGGAGGGCCAGGGGTTCGCCATACCCAGCAGGCCCGGGCCCAGGTAGATGACGATGATCTGCAGCATGAGCGGCGTGCCGCGGATGACCCACACAAAGGTCTTGACCGCGCCGGACAGCACCCTGCAGCGGCTCATGGAGCCAAAGGCCACCACAAGCCCCAGCGGCAGCGCAAACAGCAGGGTCAGGGCAAACAGCTCACAGTTGAGCAGGAACGCGCCGGAAAGGCGCCCAAGGATCACAGACACAACAACACACCCATTCCATCCGATTTTGCGGTTTCACTCGGCCAGGGCCAGATCGTACTTGTCGGCCAGGGCCTGCATGGTGCCGTCCGCCTTCAGCTCGTCAAAGGCGGCATCCACGGCGGCGGCCGCGTCGCTGCCCTTGCGGAAGGCCACGCCGTACTCTTCGGCGTTCAGCTCGTCCACGATCTTCAGGCTGGCGTAGTCGGTGCCCGCGCCGATCATGGCATTGGCCAGGGTCAGGTCCAGCACAGCGGCATCGGCGGTGCCGGCGGCCACTTCCATCAGGCAGTCGGTCTGTACGCTCTTGGAAACGTAGTCGGCCTTGGACAGGTTCTCGTCGCCCTGAATGGCGGCTTCACCGGCGGAACCGGCCTCAGCCACCACGGTCTTGTCCGCCAGATCGGCGGTGGAGGTGTAGTCGGTGCCGTCCTTCACCACAACGACCTGTGCGTTCTTGGCGTAGGCCTTGGTGGTGGCGGTGTTGGCCATGATGTCCTCGGTGAGGGTCATGCCGTTCCAGATGCAGTCGATGCTCTTGGCGTCCAGCTCCACCACCTTGGTGTCCCAGTTGATCTCCACGAACTCCGGCTCCACGCCCAGCTTCTCGCACACGGCGGTGGCAAGCTCGGTGTCAAACCCGGTAAAGTTGCCGTCGGCGTCGGTGTAGTTCATGGGCTCGTAGACGGTATAGCCAATGACCATCTTGCCCTTGCCCTTGATATCGTCCAGGTCGCTCTCCGCTGCGGCGGTGCTGCCGGACGCGGCAGAAGATGCAGAAGCGGCGGTGGAAGCGGATGCGGCACCGCCACAGGCGGCAAGACCCAGAGCGGCCACGCCGAGACCGGCGGCCATCAGAAAGCTGCGACGAGAAATGTGTTTCATATACAGGTTCCTCCCTCAATGTTCCACCGGGCTGTGCTCCGGCGGCTCCCTCTCATTTATCACTTTGCAGTGCTAAAGCGTTAAACTGTGGCTATAGAATACCTCATTCCGGGCCGTTTGGCAAGAGGAAATGCACAATTTTTGCAATCTGACGGTTCCGTCCGCCTGCAAAAGGGTGTTTTTGGCAGTTCTGTGCAAAAAGAAACGCAAAAAAGCCATCGTCTTTGCATTTCTGCATCAACGATGGCTTCATGTTGGAGCGGCCGACGAGGCTCGAACTCGCTACCTCCACCTTGGCAAGGTGGCGCTCTACCAGATGAGCTACGGCCGCATACTGCAGTTTCTTTACCCTGAAACTGCAAAACAGGTGGTGCCTCCGATCGGAATCGAACCAATGACACGGGGATTTTCAGTCCCCTGCTC
>ENA-OUPA01000134-OUPA01000134.1-human-gut-metagenome-genome-assembly--contig:-NODE-134-length-58009-cov-12.3354_pt1 | contig 58009 bp, 47 predicted proteins | sample MGYA00237939_ERZ548770 | MGnify/ENA primary metagenome ERZ548770 (study PRJEB26490, sample SAMN05356877) | human gut metagenome | biome: terrestrial biome; feature: human-associated habitat; material...
TCCGGGTATTGATCTGGTTGCGGAGACAGGATTTGAACCTGCGACCTCCGGGTTATGAGCCCGACGAGCTACCGAACTGCTCCACTCCGCGATATAAACTTGACCCTCAAGGCTCATATACTATAACATATGAGCCTTGAGTTGTCAAGTGCTATTTTAGCGCTCAGAAGCGGAAGATTCTTCCTTTTCTGAGGCGTCCAGCGTTTCGGCCGCCTCTGCGCGGCCGTTTTGCAGCTTGAGCTCGGCGAGAATGTCTGCCAGCAGCTCGTCCGTGGTGGGCTTGGCCGGAGCCTCCGGCTCGGGCTCCTTTTCCTTCTCGCGGTTGAAGCGGTTGATGATCTTCACCATCCAGAACACGACCAGCGAAATGCACAGGAAGTTGATGATGGACATGATCAGATCGCCGATCGGGAACACGCCGATGTTCAGGCCGGAGAAGTCCAGCCCGCCGATGATGAGTGAGATGAGCGGATTGATGATATCGTTGACGAGCGCGGTGACGATGGCCGTGAACGCACCGCCGACAACGACGCCGACGGCCAGGTCAATGACGTTGCCGCGCGAGATGAACACCTTGAATTCGTCGAGCCAACCGGGCTTTTTCATGATGCTGCCTCCCCTGTTTTCTCTGTGTTTTCAGTGCTTCGGCACGAGGACTTCCGTGCCGCCCATGTACGAGCGCAGTACCTCGGGAATGACGACACTGCCGTCGGGCCGGAGGTTGTTCTCAAGGAACGCGATGAGCATGCGCGGCGGGGCGACGCAGGTGTTATTGAGTGTGTGGGCGAGATAATTCTTGCCGTCCTTGCCCTTGATGCGGATGTGCAGGCGGCGGGCCTGTGCATCGCCGAGGTTCGAGCAGGAGCAGACCTCAAAATACTTCTGCTGGCGCGGGCTCCAGGCCTCGATGTCGCAGGACTTGACCTTCAGGTCAGCGAGGTCGCCGGAGCAGCACTCGAGCTGGCGCACCGGGATGTCCAGACTGCGGAAGAGTTCAACGGAGTAGCGCCAGAGCTTCTCGTACCAGTCCATGCTCTCCTCCGGGCGGCAGACGACGATCATCTCCTGCTTTTCAAACTGGTGGATGCGGTACACGCCGCGCTCCTCGATGCCGTGCGCGCCCTTTTCCTTGCGGAAGCAGGGCGAGTAGGACGTCATGGTCTGCGGCAGCTGGTCCTCGGTGAGGATCTGGTCGATGTAGCGGCCGATCATGGAGTGCTCGCTCGTGCCGATGAGATAGAGATCCTCGCCATCGATCTTGTACATCATGGCGTCCATGTCCGTCTGGCTCATGACGCCCTCGACCACGTTGCCGTGGATCATGAACGGCGGGATGCAGTAAGTAAAGCCCTTGCCGATCATGAAATCGCGCGCGTAGGCCAGCACGGCCTCGTGCAGGCGGGCAATATCGCCCATGAGATAGTAAAATCCGTTGCCGGAGACGCGGCGCGCGGCGTCGAGATCGATGCCGTCAAAGCGCTCCATGATCTCCGTGTGGTACGGAATCGGGAAATCCGGCACAACGGCTTCGCCGAAGCGCTGCACCTCCACGTTGCAGCTGTCGTCCGGGCCGAGCGGCACGCTGGGGTCGATGATCTGCGGGATGGTGAGCATGATCTTGTGAATTTTTGCCTCGAGCTCCTCCTCCTGCTTTTCAAGCTCGGCCAGACGCGCGGCTTGCGCAGTGACCTGCGCCTTGACGGCCTCGGCCTCTTCGAGCTTGGACGGGTCCTTTTTCGCCTGGCCCATGAGCATGCCGATCTTTTTCGACAGGCTGTTGCGCTCTGCGCGCAGGTTCGACGCCTCGTTGATGGCGGCGCGGTTGGCTTTGTCGAGCTCGATCACTTCATCGACGAGCGGGAGCTTGGCGTCCTGAAACTTTTTGCGGATGTTTTCCCGCACGAGGTCGGGGTTTTCGCGAATCAGTCGAATGTCAATCATGATGTCTCTGTCTCCTCAATATTCTATATGTATCAGTTTCTGCGGCCGATGGCCTCGAGCGCCTGCAACAGCGCCTCGCGGTCGTCCGCGTCGTAGTATTCCAGTTCGATGCGTCCGGTTTTGCGCCCCTGCGTCATGCGCACCTTGCGGCCGAGCACCTGCTCGAGGTGCCGTGCGCATTCACCGAGATAATCCACACCGGTGGGCTTTTTGACCGGCTTTTCCTGCGTATCTTTCAGTAATTGCGCGGCCAGTGCCTCCGCCCGCCGGACGGACAGGCCCTTCTCGATCACGGTTTTCGCCGCGGCGAGCTGCATTTCCGGGTCGCTGAGTGGTAGGAGCGCACGCGCGTGCCCGGCGGACAGCGTGCCGTCCTCGACCAGCTTTAATACCGGCTCTGACAGGGCCAGCAGCCGTGTCGCGTTGGCGACGGCGGGGCGTGATTTGCCCACGCTCTGTGCAACATCATCCTGCGTCATGCCGTAGACATCTTGCAGGGCGCGGTAGCCTTTGGCCTCCTCGATGGGGTTCAGGTCCTCGCGCTGGAGGTTTTCGACCAGCGCCATCTCCATGGCGCGCTGCTCGTCCGCCGTCAGAATGCGCACTGGCACTTCCTTGAGCCCGGCCATGCGGCTGGCGCGCCAGCGGCGCTCGCCCGCGATGATCTGATAAAATCCGCTGTCAAGCGGCCGGACCGTGATCGGCTGGATGAGCCCGTAGGTGCGGATGGACTCCGCGAGCATTTCCAGCGCTTCGGGGTCAAAGCGCTTGCGCGGCTGGTCGGCGCGCGGCTCGATCTTTTCAATCGGCAGCATGTCGGACGCTTTTTCGGCCCGTTCCGGCTGCGGGGCCGGATATTCCTCGCCGAAGAGCGCGCCGAGGCCCATGCCGAGACCTTTCTTTCCGTCTTTACCCATGTTTCACCTCCGCTGCGGCGGCCGCTGCGGCGGCCGCAGCCGCGGCCTCCGCCGCTTTTGCCGCCTTTTCCTCGCGCTTGATGAGCTCGCCCGCCAGATGCAGGTACGCCCGCGCGCCCTTGGACTCTTTGTCATAGGCGATGGCGGGTTTCCTATGGCTCGGCGCCTCGGACAGGCGCACGTTGCGCGGGATCATGGTCTTATAGACCTTTTTGCCGAAGAACTTGCGCACTTCGTTCACGACCTGGTCGGACAGCTTCGTGCGGCCGTCATACATGGTCATGACGATGCCCTGCACGGTCAGCTCCGGGTTCAGGCGCTTGTTGCACATCTTGATGCTGCGCATGAGGTCGGCAATACCCTCGAGCGCATAGTATTCGCACTGCACCGGGATGAGCACGCTGTCGGCCGCGACGAGCGCGTTGATCGTCAGCAGTTCGAGCGACGGCGGACAGTCGATGAGAATGAAGTCGTAATCGTCCTGCACCGCGGCGAGCGCGGTTTTCATGATGTATTCCCGCTGTTTGGAGCTCACGAGCTCGACGGAGCAGCCGGAGAGATTCATATTTGCCGGCAGCACGTCGCCGTATTTCGTGCTGTGGATGCAGTCGGCGGCGGCCGCGCCGTTCATCAGCATGTCGTAGCAGTTGGGCGTTGCGGTTTTGTCCACGCCCATGCCGGAGGTGCTGTTGCCCTGGGGGTCGCAGTCGACGAGGAGCACGCGCCGCCCGCGCTTTTTGAGCGCGCAGGTCAGATTCACGCATGTGGTCGTCTTACCGACTCCGCCTTTCTGGTTGGCGACGGCAATGATTTTGCCCATGATTTGCCTCCCTGAATTGTGTTTGCAGTTATTATAACAGCGTGCGGCCGCGTTTTCAACCGCTTGGAGGCGCTGCAGCGAATTTTTGTGATGTTTCACGTGAAACAATGCGAAACGCGGCGGGCATGTTTCACGTGAAACATTGCCTCAGGACAGGAACATATCCACGTCGCCGATGGTCAGCCCGTCGTGCAGCGCGAGATTGATGCCGTAGCCGATGAGCTTGGCCGCATCGCGCACTACGGTGTCAATGTCGCGCGGTGTGACGAACATCTGCGCCGCGCGTGGGTCGTCCGAAAAGCCGCCCGCGTCGATCACGGTCGGCAGGCCGATGGCTGCGACCGGGATGCCGAGTGTATCGCGGCTGAGGCCGGCGCGGTCGTTGCCGACGCCGCTGCCGGGTGTGATGCCGGTGTCCGTGAGCTGGACGGTGCGGCCGAGGCGGTCGAGCTCCGCGCAGGCGAGTGCGTCCACGGCGATGATGGCGTCCGGGTGCAGGTGGCCTGCGAGCGCGCGGATCATATCGGCGGACTCCATGCCAGTCGTACCGAGCACGCCGGCCGCGAGCGCGGCCACGGACCGGAACTGCCCGAAATGCTCCGGGAGCTGCTCGCGCAGGTGCCGCGTGACCATGACGCTGTCGATCGCGTCGGGGCCGACGGCGTCGGGCGTGATCGCCCGGTTGCCGAGGCCGACGACGAGCACGGACGCGTCCGGCATCAGCGGCAGCACGCCGCGCAGCAGCTCGGCGAGCGTCCGCGCCGCGTTCTCAAATGCGTCGTCCTCGCGCCGCAGCAATGGGTCGAGCGCAAGGGTGTAGTAGTCACCAATTGGTTTACATAATGCATTTTCGCCAGCGACATCGAGCACGTGCACCTCGGTCACGGCAAAGCCGCGGCGCTCGGTCTCCTCGGCGCGCACGCCGGGCAGCTCCGTCACTGCGGCGGCGCTGCGATGGATGGCTTCGGCCTCGACGGCGAGGTCGGTGCGGGGGAAATTCGGCATAACAGGCTCCTTTCTGACGCCACATCTTGTGGCTCACAGGAAGCGTTGCCACAAATGGATACAATTATAATGAAAATTGAAAAAAAGGCTTGCAATTTGCAGGGTTTGATGATATCATCAACACTTGCAGAACATTGCACGGTCATATCCATGACTGAATTTTATAGGAGGAGGTGGCGATTGAGAAATGCCGAACATCAAGTCCGCAATGAAGAGAGACGAAAAGTCCAAGCTGCAGAATCTGAAAAACAAGGCTGAGAAATCCGCCCTGAAGACCAACCTGAAGAAGTTTGATGCGGCTGTTGCCGAAGGCAACCGTGACGCAGCCGTCAGTACCTATAAAGTTGCTGTCCAGGCTGTTGACCGCGCGGCCGGCAAGGGTCTGATCCACAAGAACAACGCAGCGCACAAGAAGTCTGCGATGGCTCAGAAAATGAACGAGCTTGGCTGATCACAGAATCTCGGGGGCATGGCAGTTTGCCATGCCCTTTTTGCTACCCTGACAGGAGGCTGACTATGAAAAAACGTATGATGCTGATCATCAACCCCATGGCCGGACGCAGCGGCTACAAGACCGGCTTTGGCGAGGTGATGAACATTCTCGACAGCGGCGGATACCTGACGACGGTGTACTTCACGCAGGGCCGCGGCGACGCGACGCTATTTGCGGCGCAGCACGCGGCGGAGTATGACACCGTGGCCTGCATCGGCGGCGACGGCACGCTCAGCGAGGTCGTCTCGGGTCTGATGCAGGTGCCGAACCCGCCCCCGCTGGGCTACATCCCGATGGGCACGACCAACGACGTGGCCTCGACGCTCGGCCTGCCGAAAAACGCGACGGATGCGGCCCTGCGCATCGTGACCGGCACGCCGACGGCGTTTGACGTCGGCAGCTTCGGCGACCAGAGCTTTTTCACCTATGTGGCGGCGTTCGGCGCGTTTACGGCTGTGAGCTATGAGACACCGCAGAACGAGAAGCAAGCGCTCGGCCACCTGGCATATGTGCTTGAGGCGATGGGCCGGCTCAACAGCATCGACCATTACTGCGCGCACGTGGAGTATGACGGCGGCACGGTCGACGGCGACTTCATCTTCGGCGGCGTGTCGAACTCGACCTCCGTGGCCGGCATGGTGCGCCTGCGCAAGGACCTCGTGAGCCTGGGCGACGGCCTGTTTGAGACGCTGCTCATCCGCCGCCCGCAGCAGTTCGGCGACCTGAGCCGCATCATCTCGGGCGTGCTCAACCAGAACTACGACAACGAGAACGTCATCCTCGTGCAGTCCAAGACGCTGCGCTTCACGTTTGACGAGCCCGTGGCCTGGACGCGCGACGGCGAGGCCGGCGGCGTGACGACGGACGTGACGCTGCGCAACAACCACGCGGCGATCCATATCATCGCTTAATGGCGGAAAAGATACGCAAAACCGGCGGAAAATCCGCCGGCTTTGCGTTTACGCGCGCAAGAACCGGTTGAAAAAACCGCGCCGAGTGCGTATAATAAAGAAGTTATTTTGAAAAATCCATCGGAAACGAGGCTGATGATATGAAAAGACAGCACATCGCCGGCATCTACGCATCCCCGGAGACCTTCGGCGGCCAGACCCTGACCGTCTGCGGCTGGGCGCGCACGATCCGCGACATGAAGAATTTCGGCTTTATCGAGCTCAACGACGGCAGCTGCTTCAAGAGCCTGCAGGTCGTGCTCGAGCGCGGCAAGCTCGAAAATTACGACGAGATCGCCCGCCAGAACGTCGGCGCGGCGTTCATCGTGCACGGCGAGCTCGTGCTCACGCCGGACGCCAAGCAGCCGTTCGAGCTCAAGGCCGACAGCGTCACGGTCGAGGGCGCGTCCGCACCGGACTATCCGCTGCAGAAAAAGCGCCACAGCGTGGAGTTCCTGCGTACGATTCAGCACCTGCGCCCGCGCACGAACCTCTTCAGTGCGACGTTCCGTGTCCGCAGCGTGGCCGCGCAGGCGGTGCACACGTTCTTCCAGGACCGCGGCTTTGTCTACGTCCAGACCCCGATCATCACGGGCTCCGACTGTGAGGGCGCGGGTGAGATGTTCCGCGTCACGACGCTCGACCTCGACAATATCCCGCGCACGGCCGACGGCAAGGTCGATTTCTCCAAGGACTTCTTCGGCAAGAGCACGAACCTGACCGTGTCCGGCCAGCTCAACGCCGAAAACTTCGCGCTCGCCTTTGGCGACGTGTACACCTTCGGCCCCACGTTCCGCGCCGAGAACTCCAACACCCAGCGCCATGCCGCCGAGTTCTGGATGATCGAGCCGGAGATGGCGTTTGCCGACCTCGACGACGATCTCGAGTGCATGGAGGCGATGGTGAAGTTCATCATCAACACCGTGCTCGAAAAGTGCCCGCAGGAGATGGAGTTCTTCAATTCCTTCGTGGACAAGGGCCTGCTCGAGCGCCTGCACAACGTGGTGGACAACGACTTCGGCCGCATCACGTATACCGACGCCGTGAAGCTGCTCAAAGAGTCCGGCCACAAGTTCGACTACCCCGTCGAGTGGGGCATCGACCTGCAGACGGAGCACGAGCGCTACCTGACCGAGCAGGTGTTCAACAAGCCCGTGTTCGTCACGGATTATCCGAAGGAGATCAAGGCGTTTTACATGCGCATGAACGACGACGGCAAGACCGTCGCTGCGGCGGACTGCCTCGTGCCGGGCATCGGTGAGATCATCGGCGGCAGCCAGCGCGAGGAGCGGCTCGACTTGCTCACCAAGCGCATGCAGGAGCTCGGCCTGCGCGAGGAAGACTACTGGTGGTATCTCGACCTGCGGCGCTACGGCAGCTGCCGCCACGCCGGTTTCGGCCTCGGCTTTGAGCGCATGGTCATGTACCTCACCGGTGTGAGCAACATCCGCGACGTGGAGCTGCACCCGCGCACGGTCGGCAACGCGGACTTCTGATCTCGATTTTGAACAAACGACACCCCCGGGAGCGATCTGCTTCCGGGGGCGTTTTGCTGCAAAAAACAGGCCCCCGCACCCGCGGGGGCCTGCTGCGTATGGGGTCAGTACGCCTCGATCTCCTGAATGGTCATGTCGCGGCCGGAGAGGGGCATGAGCTTTTTCCCGCCGCAGTCCGGGCAGGAGAGATCCTCGACGTCGGCGACGAACTCCGCCCCGCAGTCGAGGCAGCGGGCGCGGCCCGCCTCCGTCTCGACGCGCAGCGGCACGCCGTCATACTCCGTGCCGTCGGTCACGGCGGTCCAGCAGTCGGTGAGAAAGCGCGGGACGACGCCCGAGAGCGTCCCGACGCGGACCGTGATGCTGCGCACGCCCGCGAGCGCCTGCTCGCGGGAGATGTCGCGCACCATTTTGAGCATCGCGTCGCACAGTGCCAGCTCGTGCATTACTTGCTGACCGCCTTTTTCACGATGCTGCCCGCGCGCTTGACGACGCCCTCGGCGACCTTGATCGGCATGGTCTCATACGAGCCCGCGTGCCAGTCGCGCACCTTCTTGAGGTGGATGGCGTCGAACTTGCACTTCGTGGTGCACAGGCCGCAGCCGATGCACAGATAGCTGTCCACCTTCGTGGCGCCGCAGCCGAGGCAGCGGGCGCACTCTTTGCGCACCTGCTCCTCCGTGAACGTGACGCGCGCGTCGGAGAAGGTCTTGGCCTTGGCGGCGTTGTAGCCCGGCGTCTGGCGGTGATCCTTATCGAAACCGGCCGTCTCGATGAGCACGTGGTCCTTATCGAGCGCCTTGTACACTCTGCGGTCGCGGCCGGCAGTGAGCGTCTGGCCGGGGTGCACATAGCGGTGCAGGCTGATGGCGGCCTCCTTGCCGGCAGCAATGGCGTCGATGGCAAACTTCGGGCCGGTGTAGCAGTCGCCGCCGACGAAGATGTCCGGCTGCGCGGTCTGATAGGTCAGCGCGTCGGCCTCGGCGGTGCCCTTCTTCGTCGTCACGAGTGCGCCGGTGTCGAGCGAGCCCCAGTCGACCGTCTGGCCGATGGCGCCGATGACGGAATCGACCGCGATCGTCTCGAACTCACCGGTGCCAACGGGCTTGCGGCGGCCCTTCTCGTCCGGCTCGCCGAGCGTCATGCGCTCGACCCGGATGCCCGTGACCTTGCCGTCCGCGCCGAGGATCTCGACCGGAGCGGTCAGGAAGCGGAACTGCACGCCCTCTTCCATCGCCTCTTTGACCTCTTCTGGGTCGGCGGGCAGCTCTGCCTCGCTGCGGCGGTAGAGCACGTACGTCTCGTCCGCGCCGAGGCGCACCGCGCTGCGGCAGACGTCCATGGCCACGTTGCCGCCGCCGATGACGGCGCAGCGCTTGCCGATATGCGTCTCCTGGCCGAGGTTCACGGCGCGCAGAAAGTCCACGCCGCCGTAGACGCCCGCGAGCTCCTCGCCCGGGATGCGGAGCTTTGCCGACTTCTGCGCGCCGATGGCGACATAGAAGCCCTTGTAGCCCTGTGCGCGCAGCTGCTCGATGGTGACATCCTTGCCGACTTCGACGCCGCAGCGGAATTCGACGCCCATCTCGCGCAGGATGTCGATCTCGGCGTTGAGCACGTCCTTTTCCAGGCGGAAGCTCGGGATGCCGAGTGTGAGCATGCCGCCGGGCACCGGGTTGCGGTCGAACACGGTCACGGGGTAGCCCTTGTTGGCGAGGTAGTAGGCGCAGCTCATGCCCGCGGGGCCGGCGCCGATGACGGCGATCTTCTCCGTGTACGGGCGGCCGATCTGGTTGAGCAGCTTCGGCACGTAGCGCGTGGCCTCGTGCAGGTCGTGGTCGGCGATGAAGCGCTTGACCTCGTCGATGGCGACGGCCTCGTCCACGTCGCCGCGGGTGCACTCGGCCTCGCAGCGCTTGTTGCAGATGCGGCCGCAGACGGCCGGGAACGGGTTTTCTTTCTTGATGAGCTCGAGCGCGTCCGTGTAGCGGCCCTGCGCGGCGAGTTTCAGGTAGCCCTGCACGGGGATGTGCGCGGGGCAGGCGGTCTTGCACGGGGCGGTGCCGGTGGGCACGACATCCTCGTGGTCCTCGCGGTAGTTCGGGTCCCAGCTGCGCTTCGGGCGCAGGGTCTCGGAGAGCTTGACGTAGTCCGGCTTCTGTGTCAGGTCCTCGGTCGAGCAGAGCTTCTGGCCGAGCTTGAGCGCATTGCCGGGGCAGGTCTCCACGCACTGGCCGCAGGCGACGCACTTGGCCTCGTCTACCTCGGCGACGTAGTTGGAGCGGATCGCGTCGCGCGCGCCGTACATCAGGCCCACGCGCAGGCCGAAGCAGGCGCAGGCGCAGCAGTTGCAGATGGCCGCGCTCTCGCCCGGCTCTTCAATGTTGACCATGTCGTGCATGAGGCCGTTTTCTTCCGCGCGCTTGATGATCTCAAGTGCCTGCTCGCGCGTGATCTCCCTGGCGCGGCCGGAGCGGATGTAGTGCTCGGCGCCTTTGCCCATCTGGATGCACATGTCCTCATCGAGGTGGCCGCAGCCGTCGCCGATGCTCGTGCGTGATGCGCGGCAGGAGCACGGGGACACGGAGAAGCGGTCGTACTTGTCCAGATAGTGCGAGATGCGCTCAAACTCGTTCACGCCGGGGATGCCCTCGAGCGCGCTCTCGACCGGGATGACGCGCATGAGACCGTAGCCGTCGGGGATCATGGCGCCCATGTTCGCCGCGAGGTTGCGGGTGTACTCCTCAAACGCGCGGCCGACTTCCGGATGCGTTTCCAGCAGGTCCTGCTGGTTGACCATCATCTCGAGGATGCCGGGCGCGAAGATCTGCATGTAATATGTGTCCTCGCCGAGCGTCTCGTTGCGCGAGCGGCGGAAGATGCCGTAGTACACGAGGTTGTCGAGCAGGGGCTGCACCTCCTGCACGGTCTTGCCGACCTTCTTGGCCAGGTAGGCCGCGGTGCGCTCCTTGCGCAGGCCGGCCGCGATGGCGACATCCGCTTCTTCGTCGGTCAGGATGCCTGCCATGCAGTAGTATTCGGGCGCGTTTTCGTCGATCTTGGTCGTGATGCCGGTGACGCCCCCAATGATTTTCGCCAGCTTCACGATCTTCGGTCTGAGTTGTGCCATGGTCTCTCCTCCTTCATGTTGTTGCGCTGAGATTGCCACTACTATAACATATGCGCACGCACGTGGGGAAACAAAATTTCCCACTTGTCGCAATATGAAACAAGTGATGTGCAAATGTGTCGGATTGTGCGCAAAAACAGGCCCCCGGAAAGCAGCGGGGGCCTGTTGCGGTGCATGTGTCAGAACTTGACGAAGCCGGTGGTCGTGCCCATCGGGTAGCCGAGCGTCCACTCCTGTTTTCCGCACTGGGGGCAGACCTCACCGCGGGCCTTGAGCTCGTCGATGAAGGCCTCGGCGCGCATGATGTACATATTCGTCTTGCGCACGTGGCGGCAGTGCCCGCAGAAGACCACATAGGTCGCGAAGCTGTCGTACACGCCGCGGGCGCGGTTTTCCTTTTCCTCGGCGGTCAGCGGCCGGGGATTGACATTATGATTGACTGCCATGGTTTGCTCCTCCCCTGTCAGATCTGGTGCTCGCGCTTGACGCTGTCATAGTGCTTGTTCAAAAACGGCACGACGACGGAGCGCATGAGCTTCATGTCGAGGTTATAGTAATAGATCACGAACAGCACGGCCAGCGCGCCGCCGGTGATGCCAAAAGCTCGGAACAGGAACTGCGCAAATTTGCATTTCATATCGGTGGACCTCCTTTACCAGCCCATGCTGTCGTCAAAGTCGAGCAGCGACGGATCGACCGGCTCCTCGTGCATGACGTTGATCATGTATTCGTTGACGGTGCGGCGCGCCTCGGCCGGCGAGACGATGCGGTGATCCATCAGCGAGTGCGGCATCCACACCGTGTGGAAGCGCTCGTCGTGCTTGCGGATCTCCTCCTCGATCAGGCCCTGCGCACCGGCCATGCCCTTGCAGCCGATGTCGTCGTACATGAGGATCATGTCGCAGTTGAACTTCTCCGCCGTCTCCCACATCTGCATGATGTGGCGGTTGCCGCCGACGGTGTGCGTGCGCATCGGGGTGCGGGCGTGCCAGTCGGCCACGTCGCTCATCATGATGTCGCGGTCCTCGGTGTCGACGATGTTGTGGCCGGTGAGCGAGTCCATGTTGATCAGGCACAGGATGCCCCAGCAGTTATACAGCCACTGCACGCCGTGCGCATAGTACGTCGAGCCGCAGCTCCAGGCAATGGCGCGGTGGCGCGTGAGCGGGAAGGTATTGATGTTCTTGCGCACGCATTTATCAAAGATGCGCATGAGCTTGTGCGAGGCCTTGAGGAAGTACTCGTTGCCGCCCTGCTGGTAGAAGTAGATGCGGAACAGGCCCTGGCACACGGGGTTGAGCGCGCCGTTGTTCGTCTTGGCATAGACGTCCCAGCGCTCGGTCTCCTCGCGGTTGAACTGGTTGGTGTTTTCAATGTGCTGGATGAACGTGTCCCAGTTGAACGGCTGGTGGAACTGCTCCTCGAGGAAGTGGATGGCGTCGTACACCTCGTGCACGCCGAGCTCCTTGCAGGTCGGGTCGTCATACATGAGCGGCGTCGTGAACGGGTGCACGGCCTTCTTGCCGTCGCTCGAGAGCGCACGGTACATGGCGACGTTGTCCATCATGTTCGCGTCGCAGGGGTTGTTGGTCGTGAGCCAGCAGTTGCCGATGTCGGGGTACTCGCCCTCGACGGCGACACCGGTCTCTACGAGCGGCAGCGTGCACATGTCGCCCGGGATGCCGCAGCTGACGGCCTGGTCGACGTAGTACGAGCCGAGGTTCTTGTTCAGGATCGGCACCATGAACGCCGCGTGCTGCTGGATGTTGATGCCGTAGTAGCCGGGGAAGCCGTAGATGATGTGCTTCGGCAGCGTGTAGTCAAAGGCGATCGTGCGCTCGGTCCACTTGTTCTCGCCGAAGCGGCGGTCGGCGCGGATCTCGCGCCAGAGCGTCGTGATGGAGTCGGACACCATGCAGTCGATGGCCGTCAGGTCGGCGCGCAGGACCATGCCGCGGTCGCCCTCGATCCATTTATCGACCATCATCGGCGTGGCCAGATACGCGCTCAGCCAGCGATACTTCCAGAAGGCGCGGATCATGCGCACCGGGTCGCGGCCGATGAGCCCGGCCATCTTGCCCCAGGTCTGCAGCCAGCGGGCGAAGGCATAGGCTGTGTCCTTCACGCCGCGCCACTCGCGGTGGAAGTAAAAGTTCGTTCCCTCGATGTACAGGTCGCCGAGATAATGACACGCGTTGTCACCCCGCAGGAAGTGGCCGAGCGTGCCGTATTCTTCTTTGAGCGTGCGTTTGCGTTTCCACATAGTTGAGCCCCTCCCTTATTGCTGCGCCTGGATCTTTTTGATCTCCAGCGACTCGATGAACGCCTGGAACCGGGTACGCAGCTGGCCGGAGGCGGCGCTCGTGTAATCCTTCTCGATCTGGCACACAGGGATGCTGCGCGGCAGCTCATAGCCCTCGTAGAACCACATGCCGTCCTGCGCGCGCTCGTAGCCCCAGTATTCGCAGAACTTCATGTTCTCGACGATGATGCCGTCGGCGCGGTATTTCTCCGCGAGATCGAAGATGTATTTCTTGCGCGCGATGATGTTCTCGGGGCCCATGGCGCGCGGGCACTGGTTGCGCCACATATAGTAGTCGGCGATGGACTGCAGAACGTCCTTGCCCTCCTCGAGCGGGATCTCCTCGCGGCCGGGCATCGAGCCGAAGCAGTAGCGGTCGGCCACAACGAGTCCGCCGGCCATCTCGCACATTTTCGTGAACTCGGGGTCGTCGATCTCGCTGCCGGCGATGAGCACACGCGCACGGTACCACGGCTTCGGGTCCGGCTCGCGCGTGCGCAGCTCCTGCAGCGTCTCGCGCAGGTACGGCAGGATGAGGTCCTTCGGGCACGTGAGCGTGCACAGCTGGATGACGTGGAACTCATACCCCGTGATGACCGGGTTGTCCGCCATGCGCATTTCGTTCATCTCCGTGATGATGCGGCACACTTCGTTGAACTGCTCGACAGCCTTGCGCAGCTTTTCCTCCGAGAAGTCCACGCCGTAGACCTTTTCGAGCGGCTGGATGATCTTCTGCTCGATCTGGCGGCGGTAGTAGCCCGCATGCCACTCGGTCTTGCGCAGCGGCATATCGAGATATGTGCAGAAAAATTTCTCGTTCGGGATCAGCTCGCAGTATTCAAAATACTGCTCCATGCGGTTCATCGTCGTGCAGCACTCCTGCCCGATGAGCGCGGAGATAAAGTTGTAGCCGCCCTCGAACGCGCGCTCGAGGATGCTCTTGGAGTACGGGCACGAGCGGTTGGTCATGTAATAGGTAGCCATGTCGGGGTTGGTGCAGTTCGGCGCGCGCAGACGCACGCCAAAACACTTGTCCGTATCCAGCAAAACCTCCGGTATGTACGAACAGTTCCATGCCAGCGCCAGCCGCCCGTCCCCACAGGCGGCCTGAACCAGGTCGTTGTTTGCCTGCTGCAGCAGGTTTTCAAAATAGATCAGATGCTTCAGGTCTCTCATTCGCGTATTCCCTCCTTCGATGCACAGATTCCGCGCAGTCGATGAAAATTCGACATTTTGCACAAGCGCAGAATGTTAACGCATATTTATTATAGAACTTTGTCCGAATCATGTCAATATGTGTAACAAATGATTATTAACGGACATTTCGCGTTTTTCTGCCTGAGAGGCGGAAGAAAGGACTTGCTAAAAGATAAACAAAGTGATAAAGTAAACCTGTATATGCAAAAATTTTGCCGGAAAAACCGGTGCTCGGACGCGCGCGGGGGAAGCGCCGTTCGCAGGAAAGGGGAACGAAGAAGATGGGTTACATGAAGTATCTCAAGCTCATGAACCGCATGAACGCGGTCACGCAGGTGCCGCAGCCGCCGGTGCCGCAGTTTGAAAAATACTGCAAGCTGTTCGTGACCGACGAAGAGTACGACATCATGATGGGCATGAAGCTGCGCGGCAACACGGAGGCAGAGCTGCGCGCGCTCTACACCGGCAGTGACTGGGCCGGCACGCTCTACGACATGTGCCGCAAGGGCTTCCTGCTGAAGATCTATGACGGTGCCGAGCCGACGTATGACCTCGCGCCGATGCTGCCGGGCTGGTTTGAATTCCCGCTCTCGACCGGCGAGGACAGCGACACGATCCAGAAGGCGTCGGAGCTGTTCACCTCGGCCATCAACATGGTCACGACGCTCAACGTCGAGCCGCTGCGCACGGGCTACGCCGCCATGAACAACCTTAAAAAGCTGCAGGGCGACAAGGGCCACATGGAGGTGGCGCTCCCGCTCGAGGGCAAGGCCGCCGGCAAGGTCGTGCACGTCGACCGCAAGCTCTCCAACGACACGACGAGCGTCGTGCCGAGCTACCAGCTCGAGGCGTACCTCGACAGCCTGCCGGATGATGCGCCCATCAGCGTCATGCACTGCTTCTGCCGCAACATCCGCCGCAGAGAGGGTATGCAGCCCAAGCACCCCACGCCGGACGAGGTGTGCCTGTGTGTCGGCAACATGGCCAAGCAGATCATCGAGTTCGGCATCGGCCGCCAGGTCAGCAAGGCCGAGGCACGCCAGATCCTCGTTGACTGTGAGAAGAAGGGCTGCGTCCACCAGGTGTTCCACTACGCCTGCAACATGGACGAGGAGACGACCGCCATCTGCAACTGCGACACGCAGTGCTGCGAGATGCTCGGCTCCTACACGCGCGGCGGCATGCAGCCGCTGTATATGCGCGCACACGCAAAGCCCGTCATCGTCCACCCCGAAAACTGCAACGGCTGCAACATCTGCAACCACTTCTGCCCGACGGTGGCCACCGGCTTCAACGCGCAGAGCGGCAAGGTGTTTGTGGAGTACCAGCGCTGCATCGGCTGCGGCGTGTGCGTCACGAAGTGCCCGAAGGACGTGCGCAAGATGGTCGACGGCGACCGCGTGCTCTTCTGCAAGCCGCTCAAGAAGGATCTGGTGCGCGAGCGCAATGTCCGCCGCCAGCCGAAGAAAAAATAAATGCACGAGGCGGCCATTGCCAAGGAGGTCTTTGACATCGCCCAGCAGGCGATGGCGGAAAACGGCCTCACGCGCCTGACGCGCGTTGTCATGGATATCGGCGAATACTCCGCCGTCGTGCCCGAGCAGCTGCAGCTCGTGTTCCGCATTGCGGTGCACAACACCGCCATGGACGGCTGCGCGCTCGAGATCCATGATCTGCCCGGCGAGCTGGGCATGTACGTGCGCACGATCGAGGGCGAGTAGACGCATACATATAAAATTAATAAACAACGCGGCACGCCCGCAGGAACGCTGGTTCCTGCGGGCGTGGTTTTTATTTGACGGGAAAACGGCACCGATCTGTGCCACGAAAACGGAAAATTCGTCCGGCGCGCATATCCGCACGCAAATCCGCCGACAATAACCGGGAAGCAAATCCCGTAAACTGCGGCTTTGGAGGAATGGATATGTACAAAAAAGATTTTATTGACACCAACGATTTCACAAAACAGGAACTGCTGGACATCATCGACCTGTCGCTCGCCATCAAGCGCGCCATCCGCCGGGGTTATTATCCCCCGCTGATGAAAAATATGAACCTCGGCATGATCTTTCAGCAGTCGAGCACCCGCACGCGTGTGTCGTTCGAGACGGCCATGAGCCAGCTCGGCGGCCACGCACAGTATCTTGGCCCCGGCATGATCCAGCTCGGCGGGCATGAGACCATCGGCGACACGGGCAAGGTGCTCTCGCGCCTGGTCGACGTGGTCATGGCCCGCGTCATCGAGCACAAGACCATCGTGGAACTCGCCGACGCGTGCACGATCCCGGTCATCAACGGCATGAGCGATTATAACCACCCCACGCAGGAGATCGGCGACCTGTGCACCATCAAGGAGAACCTGCCCGAGGGCAAGCGGCTGGAAGACTGCAAGGTCGTCTTTGTCGGCGACGGCACGCAGGTGTGCGCGTCCCTCGGCTTCATCACCACGAAGCTCGGCATGCACTTTGTGCACTACGGCCCGGAGGGGCATCAGCTCAATGCCGACCATAAGCACATTCTCGAGGCCAACTGCAAGCTTTCCGGCGGCAGCTGGGCCGTCACGGACGAGCGCGACGCCGTGCGCGGCGCGGACTTCATCTATACCGACGTCTGGTACGGCCTGTATGAAAACGAGATGCCGAAGGAAGAGCGCGTGCGCGTCTTTGCGGATTATCAGGTCAACCGCGAGCTCATGCAGCTCGGCGCGCTCGGCTGCAAGTTCCTGCACTGCCTGCCCGCCACGCGCGGCGAGGACGTGACCGACGAGGTCGCCGACTCCGCCGCCTCCCTCTGCTGGGAGCAGGCCGGCAACCGCCTGACGGCCATGCGCGGACTGCTGGTGTATTTCACGCGCTGCCGCCGCTGCCCGTCGGAGCTGGAGCTCGCCGCGGCGCAGGAGGAGCTCGACACCTTCCTCAACGCGCGGCTCGGCGGCTGCTGACCGGCTGCCAAAGGAGCAGACACCATGGAAGAACGAAAAAAATTCCGCCTTGCGGACGTCGTCCTCTCGGTCATCTGCGTTGTGTTCGTGGCGGAGGCGGCGGCACCCGTCGCCTCCATCGGCAACAGCCAGTATTTCTGGTGGGTGTTCATGATGATCGCCTTCCTGCTGCCGTACGGCATGATCTCGTCCGAGCTCGGCACAACGTACACCGGCGACGGCGGGCTCTATGACTGGATCAACAAGGCGTTCCCGCGCGCAAAGTGGGGGGCGCGCGCCTCGTGGTACTACTGGATCAACTTCCCGCTGTGGATGGCCTCGCTCGCCGTCGTGTGTCCGGAGCTGCTGAGCGTGCTCACGGGACTGCAGTTCGGGTGGCTGGCAAAGCTGCTCATCGAGCTGGCCTTCATCTGGATCGTCACGTGGATCGCGTTTTACCCCGTGTGCGACAGCATCCTCATCCTCAACATCAGCGCCGCCATCAAAATGATCCTCGCGCTGACGGTCGGCGTGCTCGGCATCGTCTACGTCGTGAAAAACGGCTTTGTCAACGACACGGCCTTCCGCACGTTCCTGCCGGGGTTTGACCTGCACAGCCTGTCGTATATCTCGGTCATTATCTTCAACTTTCTCGGTTTCGAGGTCGTGTGCACGTATGCCGACAACATGCGCGATCCCAAGCGCCAGATCCCGCAGGCCATCATCACCGGCGGCATCGTCATCGCGCTCATCTACTTGTTTTCGGCCTTCGGCATCGGCGCGGCCATCCCCACGCACGAGATCAGCGAGGACTCGGGCCTCATCGACGCCGTCTCGCTCATGACCGGCCGCACGAGCGGCCTGTTCGTCGGCGCGGTGGCACTGCTGTTTCTCATTACCCTGTTCGGCAACATGATCTCATGGTCCATGGGCGTGAACTCCACGGCTGCCTACGCCGCCGAAAACGGCGACATGCCCGCGATTTTTGCCCGCCGCTGGGCGAAAAACGACATGCCCATTGGCTCCGCACTCACGAGCGGCATCGTTGCGAGCGTCGTGTGCATCCTCGGCATCATCATCGAGCTGCTCTCGCCGGACTCGTCCCTGTTCTGGAGCTTTTTCGCGCTCAACCTCGTCATGCTCCTGCTGAGCTATGCGCCCGTGTTCCCGGCGTTTTTGCGTCTGCGGGAGATCGACCCCGATTCCGAGCGGCCGTTTCGCGTGCCGGGCGGGCGCGGGATGCTGCGCGTGCTGGCCTATGTGCCCATGGCGCTCATCCTCATCTCGATCTTCTTCACGGCGGTGCCGCTGTCATTCGACAGCGAGACGCTCTCCGGCTATCTGCCGATCACCGTCGGGTCGATCCTCAGCATCGTCATCGGCGAAATTCTCATCGCGGCGCGTGCGCGCCGGCATCATTCTTAGGAGGAACCACTATGGCAAAACGAATCACCGGCTCCACGCCGAAGCTCGACGGCTACCGGATGCCTGCGGAGTTTGAGCCGCAGGCCGGCGTCTGGATGCTCTGGCCGGAGCGCAACGACAACTGGCGCGACGGCGCCAAGCCCGCGCAGAAAGCCTTTCTGGACGTGGCGACGGCCATCTTGCAGTTTGAACCCGTGACGGTCTGCGTCTCCCCGGCGCAGTACCAGAACGCGCGCGAGCGCCTGCCGCGCGAAGTGCGCGTCGTCGAGATGGCCAGCAATGACGCCTGGATCCGTGACTGCGGGCCGACATTCCTCGTCAACGACAACGGCGGCGTGCGCGCCGTGGACTGGACGTTCAATGCCTGGGGCGGGCTGGTCGACGGGCTCTATTTCCCGTGGGATCTCGACGATCAGGTCGCGCAGAAGGTCTGCGAGATCGAGCACGTCGATTCCTACCGCACCGAGGGCTTCGTGCTCGAGGGCGGCTCCATCCACGTCGACGGCGAGGGCACCGTGCTCACGACTGAGATGTGCCTGCTGTCCGAGGGGCGCAACCCCGACATGGACCGCGGCGCCATCGAGCGCATGCTCTGCGACTATCTCGGCTGCGAGAAGGTCCTCTGGCTGCGTGACGGCATCGATCCCGAGGAGACCAATGGCCACATCGACGACGTGGCCTGCTTCATCCGCCCGGGCGAGGTCGCCTGCATCTGGACGGACGACCCGCAGAATCCGTTCTATCAGCCGGCGCGCGATGCATACGACATGCTCTCGCAGGCGACGGACGCCAAGGGCCGCAAGCTGAAGGTGCACAAGCTCTGCCTGACGCAGCAGCCCTGCCTGCTGCAGGGCGCGGCGACGATCGACGCCGTGGAGGGCACCATCCCGCGCGAGGACGGCGAGGTCGCCATCGCGTCGTATATGAACTTCCTCATCGTCAACGGCGGCGTCATCCTGCCGCAGTACGGCGACGCGAACGACGCGCTCGCCGTGCAGCAGGTGCAGGCCATGTTCCCCGAACGCCGCGTGGTCGGCGTGCAGACGCGCGAGGTCGCGTTCGGCGGCGGAAACATCCACTGCATCACGCAGCAGCAGCCCGCGCCGCAGCACAGGTGACGCCATGGCCAGAATCGTCATTGCACTCGGCGGCAACGCGCTCGGCAACACGCCGGCGGAGCAGCGCGAACGCGTGGCTGCCGCGTGCCCGGCGCTCGTCGGGCTCATCCATCAGGGCCACGAGATCATCATCAGCCACGGCAACGGCCCGCAGGTCGGCATGATTCAGGCGGCGTTCGACACTGCCGCGAAAACGAACCCCAAGGTCGCACCCATGCCGCTGCCGGAGTGCACGGCCATGAGCCAGGGCTATATCGGCTATCATCTCCAGCAGGGCATGCGCCGCACGCTGCGCGCGAGCGGCATGCCCTGGCAGGTGGCGACGGTCGTCACGCAGGTCGTCGTCGACCCGGACGACCCCGCATTTGACGAGCCGACGAAGCCCATCGGCGCGTTTTATGACGAGGCCGCCGCGCAGCAGATGATGCGCGACGATCCGTCCCTGCGCATGAAGGAGGACTCCGGCCGCGGCTGGCGGCGCGTCGTCGCCTCGCCGAAGCCGGTGGACATTGCTGAGCGGCGCTCGATCCTGAACCTGCTCGACAGTGAGTATATCGTCATCGCCTGCGGCGGCGGCGGTGTGCCCGTCGTGCGCGATTCGCACGGGGACTACTACGGCGTGGACGCTGTCATCGACAAGGACTTTGCCTCCGCGTGCCTGGCTGAGGCCGTCGGCGCGGACTATCTGTTCATCCTCACGGCGGTCGACCACGTCTGTCTGAACTTCGGCACGCCGGAGCAGCGGGAGCTTGACGAGCTGCACGTGGACGAGGCGGAGACCTACCTGCGCGCCGGGCAGTTCGGCGCCGGCTCCATGCAGCCGAAGGTGGCCGCGGCCGTGCAGTTCGTGCGCAGCGGCTGGCGGCGGCGCGCCGTCATCGCTTCGCTCGAGCAGGCCCCGGCCGCCATGCGCGGCGAGAGCGGCACGCGCATCGTGCCGTAAAAAAACGAAGCAAACAGAAACCCGGCCCTTTCCTTTGCAGGAAGGGCCGGGTTTTTCTCAACCGGGCAGCTCCAGGATCGCCATCTCGATGAAGGTGCTCGTGAGCTTTTGCACCATCTGATTCTCTGTCTCCGTCTTGCCGTGCTCGACCCAGACGGTCAGCACGCCGATCATGGAAGATGTGATGATGGCGACGAAATAGTCAAACCGCGCGGGATCGTCCGCCATCGGCTGCAGCGCCTCGATCAGGCCGGAGCTGCGGCGCAGACTGTCGAACAAAATGTCCGTCCGGTGGATCTGCACGAGCGCCTCGAGCACCGCGCTGTTGCGAAACCAGTACTGAAACACCGCCTTGGCCAGACTGCCGCGCTGCTCGGGCGGCAGGGCGTTGTACTCGGTGAACACGGCCTGAAACCCGCGGTCGCACAGCAGCGCCAGCACGTCCTCGAGGCAGTCGAAGTTGCGGTAAAACGTCGAGCGGCTCACCGTCGAGGCGCGCTGCACGTCCGTGATCGTGATGCGCGCAAAGGGTTTTTCTTTCATGCAGGCCAAAAGCCCTGCGCAAATGAGCTCCGAGGACGCCTGCGCACGTTTGTCGTTCTTGATGTGGTACATTTTGGCCTCCAGCGTTCTATATTTTACGGTACTATTGTATCGCAAAAAGGCTTGATGTACAATAGGGACAATCAAAATTTAAGGGAGTGTTTCACATGAGCGAAAATGTGATCTTCTGCTACTCTGGCACCGGCAACTGTCTCGACATGGCGAAAACCATTGCCCGGGAGCTGGGCGATACGGACATCATTCTCATGCGCAAGGAGCCCGCGGTCACGGATGTGCGCGATGCCAAGCGCGTCGGCTTCGTCTTCCCGTGCTACGGCGGCGGTCTGCCCGGCGGCGTGGAGGAATCCTTGCGCAAGATTCAGGTCGGCTTCACGGCGTACACGTTCGGCGTCTGCCAGTATGCGGGCTATATGGGCTCCGGCCTGCACAAGCTCGACAGCATCATCCCCCTGCGCTACTGGACGGCCGTGTCGCACCAGTGCACGTGCATCTGGCTGCTGCCGCACAGCGTGATGCTGCCGCCGGTGACGCCCGCCATGGCGCAGCGCCGCGCGGACAAAAAGGCAAAACAGATCGCGCAGGACGTCCTCGCTCGGACGGTCTCGCCCAAGGCCCCGCCGAAAAAGCCCCTCAACCAGCTCGAGAGCAGCGTCTGGCCGAAGATCGTGGCCGGAAAGGCGCAGAAGTTCGCCGTCAGCGATGCGTGCGTTGGCTGCGGCCAGTGCGCCACGCTCTGCCCGCGCGGCAACATCCGCATCGAGGGCGGCCGCGCCGTCATCGGCGGCAGCTGCATCCAGTGCCTGAGCTGCCTGCAGTACTGCCCGCAGCAGGCAATCTCGATCGGCAGGATCACCGACCGCCGCGAGCACTATCACAACCCCAACGTGACCGCCGCGGAGCTGACCGAGTCGGTCATCCATGTCGACTGAGACAGGCCTTTTCTTTCTACATAGCAGCCCGCCCGCCGGAACTCCGGCGGGCGGGCTTTCTGCTTGAGCGAATGCTCAAACGTGCACGATGTAGTTTTCCTTGCGCGGGGCGGCCTCCGGTGCGGGGCCAGCGGCGTAGCCGAGCGCGGCCGCGCCGACGCCGCGCAGCGTCTCCGGCAGGCCCCAGTCGCGCAGCAGCGCCTTGCCGTCCGGGCTGTCAAAGATCTCGCGCTCGCGGTTGACCCACACGGTGCCGAGGCCCTCGGCGTGCGCGGCCAGCATGAGGTTTTCGAGCACGCAGCTGCCGTCGGCCAGATAATTTGCGCTCTCACCGTCGCCGAGCACGACCACGATCACCGGCGCGCCGTAGTAGGGGTCGACGTCCTTGCCGATCACGGCGGCGTTGAGCTTCGCGAGCCGGTCGCGGTAAGCCTTCGTCTCCACGGCGACGATCGTCGCCGACTGCTTGCCCATGGCGGACGGGGCGTAGGTGCCGGCCTCGAGCACGCGCGCGAGCACGTCCGCGGGCACGGCGTCCGGCTTGTAGGCGCGGATGCTCCGCCGGGTCATTATGAGTGTCAGAAAATCGTTTTTCATCGGATAGCCTCCTTAATATATTTATTTAAAAATGTTTTAAATAAGCATACCACATTTTTCGCCGATGTGCTATAATATTCAATTGACTCTAACCATTGGTTTTTTGCTTTTGACTACCTGCCGGCGCGCGAAAGGAGTTTCTCAGGCCATGCAGAAGATCGCAGCTTTCATCGTCAAAAAACGCAAGCTATTGCTTGTTGTCATGCTGGCTCTGGCGGTGGTCTGTGCGGCGCTGATGCCCTTCGTCGGCATCAACACCGACATGACCAAGTACCTGCCGGACAGCTCGCAGATGAAGATCGGCATGGACCGCATGAACGAGGCCTTCCCCGACGTGGCGGAGACGTACACCATCCGCGTCATGTTCCGCGGGCTGGACGCGCGCGACAAGCTTGCCATCCGCGAGCAGATGGCGGAGATCCCGAACGTGGACAGCGTGGCCTACGAGCCGGACAGCGACGACTATAACCGCGGCGACGCCACGCTCTACAAGCTCACGACGCAGTATGATTACAACTCCGACGAGGAGGCGCAGATCGAGCGCGACGTGGCCGACCGCTTCGCCGACTACGACGTGGCCGTGCGCAGCGACGACACCTCGACGCCGGACATCCCGCCGATCGTGTTCATCCTCTCGATCGTGCTTGTGACGACGATCCTGCTCATCGCCTGCCCGTCATACTTTGAGCCGGTGCTGTTTTTGCTGACGATCGGCGTGGCGGTGCTGCTCAATCAGGGTACGAACATCATCCTCGGCGAGACGTCGGACGTCACGGCGAGCATTTCGGCCATTTTGCAGCTTGCGCTCTCGATGGACTATTCTATCATCCTCATGAACCGCTACCGGCAGGAGCTGCAGGCCGACCCCGACCGCGAGGCCGCCATGACGCGCGCGCTCACGGCGGCGTTCGGCTCAATCACCGGCAGCTCGGTCACGACGATCGTGGGCCTGCTGATGCTGGTGTTCATGCGCTTTAAGATCGGCATGGATCTCGGCATCGTGCTGGCCAAGGGCGTGCTGTGCAGTCTGCTGTGCGTGTTCACGGTGCTGCCCGGCCTGATTCTGTGGGCAGACAAGCTCGTGCGCAAGACGACGAAAAAGCCGCGCGCGCCAAAGCGCGCGCGCCGGAGCGTGCTCGCGGCGCTCGGCCGCTTCAGCTACCGGTGGCGCGGCGCGATCGCGGCGGCGTTCGTGCTGCTGTTCGCGGGGACGTACGTCCTGCAGCTGTCGACCCAGATCGCCTACACGCTCACGGATACCGACCCGGTCGCGGAGGTGTTCCCGCCGGATAACCCCATCGTCGTGCTGTACAACAATGCCGACGAGGACGCCGTGGCCGCGCTGGCGGACCGGCTCGAGGCCGACCCGAACGTCAAGAGCGCCATGTCCTACTCCACCACGCTCGGCAGGCAGTACACCGCCACGCAGATGGCCGACATCGTCGGCGCGCTCGATGCCAGCATCCCGGTCAGTGCCGATATGCTGGGCATGATCTATTATGATGTCTACAGCGGCGGCCGCGCCGTGACTATCCCGGCCGGGCAGTTTCTGCGCTTTCTCACGGAGCACGTGGCGAATAACGCCGCCTTTGCGCCGTATCTCGATGCGGGCATGACGGCAAACCTCCAGACGCTGCAGAAATTCACCGACCCTGCCGCGCTCACGCAGCAGCGGACGGCGGAGTCGCTGGCGGACTTTCTCGGCATGGATGCAGCCGATGCCAAGCAGCTGCTGCTCTATTACTACACGCAGCACGGCGACGCGAGCACCGGCGGCATGACGCTGCCCGTTTTCTCGGACTTCCTCGTCAATGAAGTGCTCACCGACCCCACCATGGCGGGCATGATTGATGCCTCGGCGCGCGAGCAGGCGGCCATGCTGCAGACGTTCACGGACGTGAGCGCCATGACCACGCCGCGCGGCTGCGGCGAGATCGCCCAGATGCTCGGCATGGACGAGGAGACGGTGCGGCTGCTGTTCGTGGCGTATCATGCGGCCAATGTTGACCTGATCACGGGCGGCTGGGACGTGTCGATGCAGGACCTGGCAAACTTCCTCGCCGACCACAGCGCCCTGCTCGACAGTGCGCAGGCGCAGCAGATCACAACGCTCAGCTGGATCATCAACGGCTCTGTTTACGGCACGAGCTACTCGGCGCCGGAGCTTGCCGCCCTCCTCGGCATGGACGCCGGGCAGATGCGCCAGCTCTACCTGCTCTATATCAGCCGCCACGGCGACACGAGCGGCTGGACGCTCTCGGTGCAGCAGTTCGTGGACTTCCTGTGCCAGGAGGTGCTGCCGGACGCGCGCTTTGCTTCCCAGCTCAGCGGCGTGGACACCAGCCAGCTCCAGTCGGCGCGCACGGTCATCGACGCGGTCGCCTCCGGCCGGAGCTATACGGCTGCGCAACTGGCAAACCTGTTTCAGGGCCTGTCCAGCCAGCTGAACCGCGGCACGATGGAGCTGCTGTTTCTCTACTATGCCAGCGTGTACAGCAGCGATGCCTCGTGGACCATGTCCATGCAGGAGCTGTTTGACTATCTGCAAAACGACCTGCTCACGGACGCACGCTTTGATTCCTTCCTGACCGACGACATGCGCGCGCAGATCACCGACGCGCAGACAATGCTCACCGACGCCGTCACGCAGCTGCGCGGCAGCGACTACTCCCGCCTCGTGCTCACGATGTCGCTGCCGGGCGAGTCGGACGAGACGAGCGCGTTCATCGCCCAGCTCACGCAGGATCTTGACGCCGTCACGACCGGGGACTACTACCTCATCGGCAACAGCGTCATGGTCTACGAGATGGAAAACAGCTTTGACAGCGAGCTGCTGCTCATCACGTTGCTGACGGCGGCGTCGATCTTCCTCGTCGTCGTGTTCACGTTCCGCTCGCTCGTCATCCCGGCGCTGCTCGTGCTGATCGTGCAGTGCGGTGTGTTCATCACCGTCACGGTCGTCGGCCTGCAGGGGCTGGAGATCTATTACCTCGCGCTGCTGATCGTCGAGTGCATCCTCATGGGCGCGACCATCGACTACGGCATCCTCTATACGAGCTATTACCGCGAGATGCGCGAGACCATGTCCGTGCGCGACGCACTCATCGCCGCCTACCGCGGCAGCATCCACACGGTGCTGACGTCCGGCTCGATCATGGTGCTCGTCACGGCGGTCGTCGGAAAATTTTTCGGCAACCCGACCATCGAGCAGATCTGCCGCACGATCTCCATCGGCGCGTTCTCGGCCATTCTCCTCATCCTGCTGTTCCTGCCCGGCATGCTCGCCCTGCTCGACCGCTGGGTGCTGCCGCGCGACCTGCGCCGGCGGCTGTATCCGCCGAAGGCGCCCAAGGCGCCGAAAGCCCCCAAACCGCCCAAGGCGGCGCGGGCGCCCTGGCCGTAAACAAAACGATAGAAAAGCAGCGGAATGCAAACGCATTCCGCTGCTTTTTTCTTGTGCGGGTCAGCCCCAGTTGCTGGCCCAGTTGTCGCCCCAGTCGTCGGCGGGGTCGTAATAGGGCATGTCCCAGCCAGCGGCGAAGACATTGCCCGCGCCGTCATAGGCGAGGCCGTCGGCCGCGACGGCGTACGTATCCGGCAGGAAGAAGATGTTCTCCCCGTCGTAATAGCGCAGGTGGCCGTCAGACGCGTAAAACTCCGCATCGTCAAGCTCTGCATAGAGGTCCGCGTCGCCGTTGCGATAGAACACGCCCTCGTACGTGCCGTCCGGCGCGTTCGTGTCGCTGGCCTCGAAAAACAGCGTAAAGCTGTTGCCGTCGGGGCTCACGGCGAAGTAGCCGCGGCCGTTGAGGAAGAGGTACACGCCCAGTCCGTCGCCGCCGTCGCAGATCGTGCCGCCGGTCATGCCGTCGGGCGAGTAGGCCAGATACTCCATGCGGTCAGTGTCGATGACGAGCGTCTCGCCCAGCGCGTCCTGCCAGATGCCGTCGAGCGTGGTCAGCTCGGGCGCGTACACGTCGCTTTCGCCGGGGCCGAAGCGCGCGCCGTCGAGCCCCGCGCGGTCGGACGCGCCGTTCTGCCGCAGGAGAAAGCCGTCGCCGTCGGCCTCAAAATCGTAGTAAAATCCGTCGTATTCGATCATGGGCCGGTCGTCCACGATCTCGAACGGGCCAAAGCCCACCCGGCCGTACCACGTCCGGTAGTCGTAGGTGCTCGTGTCGGGGTCGATGACGAGCTGGTTGCCGTCGTCGTCCACCCAGCCGCCGGTCAGCTCCTCCACGGTCATGGGGGTGAAGTCGGTCAGGTCGGTGTCGTCATCGTCGTCCGTGCCGCCGCAGGCGGCCAGACTCAGCGCCAGCAGCAGGGTCAGCAGCAGCGCTGGGAGCTTTTTGAGAGATTTCTTCATGCCGTCCTCCTGATCCGGTCAGCCGATACGGAAAAACAGGCAGTTGTGCGCATCGACCGTGGTGCAGTTGAGAATGTCCGCCTCGGGGCAGATGCTGTCGAGCTGGTCGCGCTTGCCGGAGTCGCGGAAGTTGTCGGGCTGCGGCTCGGCGGCAAAGACCAGACCGTCATACCCCTCGGGCAGGTAGACGACGTAGCTCTTGGTGAGCACGTTGTTCCAGTCGCCGGTCTTTTCCCAGCTCGTGGAGTAGAAAAATTCGATCTCGTAGGTCTCGCCGTTCCACGAGACGGTGTGGATGTAGTGGTTGTCCCCGCGCTCGGTGTTGTTGTAGGCGGTCGAGGCCGTGAGCCACATGCCGGTGTAGTAGTCGTACAGCTCGCTGCTGGTCACGGAGATGAACTCGGTCGTGAACGCCGGCACGGATTCGTCCGGGACGTAGCAGTAGGCGTCAAACTCGATCTCGCGCATACCGTCGTGCGTCTCGTCGCGGGTCTTGGTCACTTCCCAGTAGACATCGCCCACGGCATAGCCGTCGCCGGTGCCGTGGTAGCTGCACACGCCATTGGCCAGCACGTAGGTGCCGCCGTCCACGCGCGCGTTGATGTCCAGATTGTTCGCCTCAAAATACGGCGTGCCGCTTGTGACGCTCGAGAACGCGGGTTCAAATTCAAAGCCCGTGTCGTCGTACCAGAGCCAGACCAGCTCGGTCGTGCTGCCGTCGCCATGGTCGAAGATCATGGTCACGTCGCTCTGGCCGTCGCCGTCCAGATCGTCGAACGACGTGCTGCGGTAGGCGGTCAGCGCGTCGGCGAGTGTCATGGGAAACTCCACGCCGTCGAACCAGACCTGCTCGTCCTGATCGTAGTAGAAGCCGGCGTTTTCCGTGCTCAGGCAGATGCACACGGGCACGCGCTCGCCGTCTCGGGTGATCGTGCCGTAGTCGTTCACGACGCCGGAGGCGCGCCAGTCGTCGCCGGTCGTGTCCTTGCCGCAGGCGGCCAGACCCAGCACCAGCGCGGCGGCCAGCACCAGCGCCAGACATTTGCTCAGATGTTTCATGCTTTTCCTCTCTTTCTCGCGGGCGGTCGCCCGGGTGTGGTTTCGCCTCAGCTGTGTTCGGCCATGGTCAGAAGCTCGTCATGGCTCAGCTCCACGTTGCCGAAGCGGACGAAGATGCCGTTGGTCACGGCACTGCGCCAGATCTCCGGATCGGAAAGCGGCTGGAACCGGAGCTTGTCCAGATAGGGCTTCATGTCCAGAAGCAGACGGCTGCCGGACACGAAATCCACCTGCAGGACGTGGTCGCTCAGCGGTTGGACGGCCGCAATGTATTTCCGGTACATGTGCGCTTCCCCCTTTCCCGGAATGAAAAGATCCACTGTACAAGGCCATTGTACAGTGGATCTGTGAGAAAACCATTCACCGGCGGTTAGGGTTTTGTATGCCATTGGTCGATCAGCTGCTGCCGCTTCGACTTCGCGTCGCCCGTGAGACCGAGCTTGGCGTAGATCTGGTGGACGTACTGCTTCACACTGCCGTCCGAGAGGAAGAGCCTGCGCGCGATCTCGCCGTTGGTCAGGCGCGCGGCGATGAGTGCCGCGATCTCCCGCTCGCGCCCGGTCAGCCCGGCGAGCGCCGCCAGGCCGCCGCCGGGCGCGCACAGCGCGGCGCAGCGCGCCTCATAGGCCGCGATGCAGTCCGCTGCCCGCTGCGGAAAGTCACCCAGGTCCGCCTCCCACGCGCCGCTGGACAGCAGGGGGCGCAGGCCGCGGCCGTTTTCCGCAAACGGCAGCAGCAGACCGTCGGGAGCGGCGGCGCGCAGCGCCTGGCCGAGGAGGCTGCGCGCCTCCGGCCGCTTGCCGAGCGCGGCGTAGGCCGCGGCCGTCTGGATGCGCACCTGCAGCGCGACGAGCGCATAGTGCTGCTGCGCGCACTGCGCCAGCAGCCCCTCGCTGCGCCCGATCACCCGGGCGCAGGCGCCCTCGGCGAGATAGACCTGATTTTCGATCATCTCCATCATGGGGCGGCACGGCGCGAGAAAGTGCACCGTGTGCAGCGCGTGGTCGCGAAACAGTGCGGGGATCTGTTCGGTCTGCCCTGTCAGCGCGGCGCAGTAGGCGCAGGCGCTGTCGAAGATGCGCAGCCACATCGTGTCGTGCTGCGCGAGCAGGGCGGCGCGCTTGTGCGCCGGGGGCTCGGGCGGGGCGGTGTCCACGCACAGCGCAAGCCGCCGCTCCAGAAAGTCGCAGCAGAGGGCCATGTTCTCCTGCCCGTTTCCGGCGATGGCGGCGCGGGCGCGCTCGAGGAAGATGGCCGCGTCGGCAAAGCGGCCGCGCAGCAGGGCGGCCTCGGCGTCCATAATCTGCTCCGCGCCCTGCCCGTGCCCGTTCGTGAGCCGGTAGTAGTGCGGCATGCAGGCGTTCATGACGTCGAGCTCCGCGTCCAGCTGCCCCGGCGCGCGGTGGAACATCATCAGCACCGATGGCGAGCCGAACGTCCAGCTCCCCTCATTGCGGATGCTGATGGCGGGACGGGTCATGCGCGCGGCCGCGCTGCGGTGCAGGCGGCTCATGGCCGCGATGTCGTTATACTGCAGAAAGCTCATGATAAGGTCGCACTCGCCGAGCAGATTGTCCCGCTCGGCGTCCGGCAGCTCGGGGTGTGCCTCGATCCCGGCGAGCAGCAGCGCGCGCAGCTCCAGCATTTTCGGGACCTGCTGCCAGGTGAACATCCGCCGCATCAGCACGAGCAGCGTCAGCGGGTGCGCCTGAAGCGTATCACGCGGGCACGCGTCCAGAAACGCCAGCACCTCCTCCGGGCTGAGCGCCGCGAGCAGGATGCCCGCATCGTCCTGGATCACCTGCAGCACCGCGTCGTAGTCCTCCCCCTTCCGGTAGGCGGCGAGCGCGTGCAGATACTGCCCGTGCGCGGCGTACCACGCGCCGTAGCGGCCGTGATACGCGCGGCGCGTCTGCCCCGGCAGCGCGGCGAACGCCTGTTCGGCACAGACCTTCATCATGTGGTGGAAGCGGTAGCTCACACCGTCCGGCAGGCGGGTGACGAAGGCATTCTGCTCCGTGAGCATGGTCAGGATGCGATCGGTGTCCGGGTCGCCGGTGACAAAGCGCGCCATCGGCGCGGTGAACTCATCCGCCAGCCCCATGACGGCCAGAAATTCCTGCTGCCGGGGCGAGAGCGGCTCGATCATGGCGGCGGAAAACATGGTGTAAATGTCCGAGTGCTGGTCCGGCAGCGCGCCGCGTTCAGAGAGCGTGCGCAGGTTCAGGTACACGGCCGAAAACCACCCCTCGCTCGCATGCAGCAGCGTTTCGACCTGCGCATCGGTCAGGTCCGTACCGCAGCGGTGCGCGTAGATGGACAGCTCCGTGTGGTTGAGCCGCAGATGCTCCGCCCCGATCGGGTAGACCCGGCTGCCCAGCCGCACGACGGCGTCGCCGGGGAGGAAGCGGTCGCGGCTCGCCACGATCAGGTGCACGTTCTCCGGCAGGCGGTTGACGAGCGTGCACAAAAACTCCGTGATGCGCCCGTCGGTCAAAAGGTGAAAATCGTCGATGAAGATGTACACGCTTCCGCGCCCGGCCAGCCCGTGGCAGAGATCGTCCGCCAGCAGGCTCGCACCGGCGGCATCGTCCGGGCAGGCGTAGCCGCGCAGCAGCGGAATTCTCGCGTGTTCGAACGCGTCCTGCACGCTTTTCCAGAAGATGGCCAGATGGTCGGAATAGACGCTGATGCGCACGATGGCCGCGTCCTCGGCCTTTGCCCGCCCGGCGAGATACCAGTTCACGGCCGTCGTCTTGCCGTAGCCCATGGGGGCGACCACGGTCGTCAGCGCGCAGCGGGAGATGGGGCGCAGCCGCTCCTGCAGGCGCTCGGAGATGTAGATCGTGTTCAGGGTCCATTTCGGCCTTGGCATAGCAGAACTCTCCCTTCCGGAGCATTCCATATTGATTATTTTTATTGTACCATGCCCGGCGCATGCATGGCAAGCGCGGCAGTCCATTCGGACTGCCGCGCTCGCGCGTTTTGGGTCAAGAGTGGTGGAAGATAGAAAGCTCAGGCTGCGGCAGCGCTCGCTGCCGGTCTGCGTGCGCCGCTGCAGCGCCGGGATGCGCAGCAGCTCGTTGTCATCGACCGGCTTGATGAGACAGTCGAGCGCGGCCTGACCGGTTTTCACGGCCGTGGTCTGGTAGCCGTTTTTGACCAGCAGGTGAAACAGCCGCCCGGCCGGCGCGCCGTCGGCCTCCGCCAGCAGGATCTTTATGGCGTTTCCCCCTTTGCTTCCGACGTGAAGGAATTCCACAGGTGCTCAAAGACGGTGGTCATCTCCGCTGTCAGCGCGTCCGGGTCGAGGTTCGGCTCGGTCAGGTAGCGCTTGAGGTTCTGAATGAGCCCGCCGACGGTGAACGTCGCCAGCGTGTCGGCCAGCGCGGGGCTGTCCGTCACGGCGCCGCAGTAGGCGCGCACGCGCCGGCTGGAGCTGGCGAAAACATGCTCGCTGATGATCTCAAAAATGATCGGCAGCGACTTGCTGCGCAGGCCCATGCGGATGAGCGCCGGGTGCTCGTCTATAAAGGCGATGAGCGCGCGCCACGAGCGCTGAAAATGCTCGACCGGCGAATCGGTCGCGGCGTCGGCCTCGCTCTCGATCTGCCACTGGATCTCGTTGAGGTAAAAGCGCAGGAAGTCGTACTTATCTTCAAAATGCGAGTAGAACGTCGGGCGGCGGATGAGCGCCCGGGCGCACAGCTCGTTGACGGTGATGTCGTCGAACGTCTCCTCGGCCATCAGCGCCTCAAACGCCGCCATGAGCGCGCTGTAGGTTTTCTGCACGCGCAGATCTTTCTTTTTTTCCATGATTCCGCACTCCTTTACGCCCATCGTATCATATCGAACAAACGACACGGGAAGAACAAGCGATAAATATCTTACATAATCACGATAACTGACATTTGTAATTTATCATGTTTCAGCTTATCTTTCTGTTATCAAAAAGTCAACTCCCGCGTTTTTGTCGGGGCAAGGAGTGGTGATCCCATTATGAACAAGAAACCGTCCCCGCTGCATCGTGCATCGGAATGGATCGTCGACCATTACCGGCTGTTTTTCATCGTGTTCGCCGTGCTGCTGGTCTTTTCCGCGGTCGCGTCCGGCTGGGTGAAGGTCGAAAACGACGTCGCGGCCTATCTGCCGGCCGATTCCGAGGTGCGGCAGGGACTGGACATCATGGAGCAGGAGTTTCAGACCTACGGGTCGGCAAAAATTCTCCTGCGAGACACGGACGCGGACGCCGCCGCGGCCAAGGCAGAGCAGATCCGTGCGGTCGACGGGGTGGACAGCTGCACGTACACGATGAATGACGCGGGCAGTGCGCTGCTGTCCGTCAGCCTGTCAGACCTCGAGGGCTCGGACGCGTGCGCGCAGACCGTGCAGGCCCTGCGCGACCTGCTCGACGGCAGCGGCGCGTACATCTATTCCACCGAAGGCTACAGCATCTCCGACCAGATCAACGGCGAGGTGCGCGGCCTGCTCGTCATCGTGGCGATTATCCTCGTCACGGTGCTCACGTTCACGTCCTCTACGTATGCCGAGGTGCCCATCCTGCTGATCACGTTCCTCGCGGCGGCGCTCATCAACAAGGGCACGAACTTCGTCTTCGGCACGATCTCGTTCGTGTCCAACGCCGTGGCCATCCTCTTGCAGCTGGCCATGTCGGTGGACTACGCCATCATCTTCTGCAACCGCTATAAGCAGGCGCACGAGACCCTGCCGGTGCGCGAAGCGGTCATCGAGTCGCTGGCCAAATCCATTACCGTCATCAGCTCCTCGAGCCTGACGACCATTGCGGGCCTCGTCGCCATGACGTTCATGAAATTCGGCCTCGGGCGCGACCTCGGCATCGTGCTCATCAAGGCGATCTTGATCAGCCTGATGACGGTGTTCCTGCTCACGCCGGGGCTGCTGCTCAAGCTTGGCCCGGCCATGGATAAGACGAAGCACCGCAACTTCGTGCCGAAGATCTCGGGCGTCGGCCGTCTCGCGTGGCGGACGCGCCGCGTGGTGCCGCTCGTGTTCGCGGCCGTGCTGGTCGTGGCGTGCATCGGCGCCAACCATGTGAGCTATGTCTACAGCGAAGCGCCGCTCAAAACGCACAACGCGGACGCCAACCGCACCGCGTCGCAGGCGATCACGGCGGACTTCGGCGACGAGACGGTGCTGGCCGTCGTCGTCCCGGCCGGGGATTATACCCAGGAGGCCGCGCTGCTCGACGCCCTCTCGGCTCTGCCGGAGGTCAAGAGCGCCGTCGGCATTGCGGGCACGGAGGCGGCCGGGGGCTACCGACTGGCGGACGCGGTCGATTACCGGACGTTCGCGCAGCTCAGCGGTGTGGACAGCACGAGCGCGCAGGCGCTCTTCGCGCTCTACGCGGCCGAAAACGGCGCCACGCAGACGGCCGCGCAGGATCTGAGCGGCTATCAGGTGCCGCTGCTGAAGCTGTTCGAATTCCTGAATGACAAGATCGCCGACGGCACTGTCACGCTCAGCGACGCGCAGGCGGCGCAGGTCACGGCGCTCAGTGATCAGCTCGCGCGCGCCAGCGCACAGCTCGAGGGCACGTCGTACCACCGGCTCGTGCTCACGCTTGCCGCGGCCTCGGACGGGGACGAGACGTTTGCCCTGCTCGACCGCATCCACGCCGTCGTGCACCAGTACTACCCCACCGACAGCTATCTCGTCGGCGACGCCATGTCCGCCTACGGGTCCGAGCAAACGTTTACGCAGGACAACGTCATGGTCAGCGCCATGTCCATCCTCATGGTCATGCTCGTGCTGCTGTTTGCGTTCCGCTCGCTCGGCATGCCCATTTTGCTCACGCTTGTCATTCAGGGCAGCATCTGGATCAACTTCGGCATCACGGTGCTCACGGGCGAGTATGTGCTCTTCATGGTCTATCTCGTGGCCAGCGCCATCCAGATGGGCTGCAACGTGGACTATGCCATCGTCGTCGCCTCGCACTATACCGAGGCGCGCAGCGAGCAGGGCCCGCGCGAGGCCATGATCACGGCGCTGAACCTCGCCTTCCCGACCATCATCACCTCCGGCACGATGCTCATCTCCGCCGGCCTGCTCATCGGCGCGCGTGTCTCGTCCGGCGCGGTGGCTGGCATGGGCCGGTTCGTGGGTGTCGGGTCGCTCATCACGGTGTTTCTCGTGCTGTTCGTGCTGCCGCAGCTTCTGCTGCTGGGCGATGCCTTCGTGCGCCGGACCGCGCTGCCCGCGCAGCGCCGCCTGCCGCTGACCGCGGCGAGCCGCGCGGCCCGCTGGGTGCTGCTCGCGGCGGCCGTGTTCGTCATGGCCGTGTCGCCGTGGAGCGCTGTGCGCACGCAGCAGGAGCGGGCCGACCGCGTGGAGGCTGACACCCAGCTGTGCGACAGCGCCCGCTCGCTTGGCGAGCTGGCGGCCTCGCTCGGCGCGCAGCAGGAGACGTATGACGCGCTCAAGCTCTCGTTTGCCACGGGCGTCGTGACGGACAACGTCGGCCAGAGCCAGCTCCAGAGCGGGCAGGCGGAGTATGACGCCGGCAGCGAGAAGCTCGCCGCGGCCAAGGCACAGTATGCCGCCGGGCAGGCGCAGCTCGAGCAGGGCAAGGCGGACTACGCCGCCGGACAGGAGCAGCTTGCCGCGGCGAAGGAGGAATACGCCGCCGGGCAGGCGCAGCTCGCCAGGATCCAGCCGGTGTACGATGCGGTGCACCCGGCCTACCAGCGCTATCTCGACCGGCAGGCGGAGTATGACGCGGCGGTCGCGGACGGTGACCTTGCCAGGGCCGCGCTGCTCTGGCCGGGCGTGACGGCGCAAAAGCAGCTCTATGAGACGCAGCTGCTCGGCACTGGGTACTCCATCGAGTCGCTCGTGCAGGCGTATGAGGCCGGGCAGGCAAAGCTCTCTGCCGGCGCGGTGCAGATCGCCGCGGCGGAGCAGCAGCTGCAGGATGCACAGGCGCAGCTCGTCGCCGGGCAGCAGGCGCTCGACGCTGCGGCGGCCGAGATCGCGGCCGGGCAGAGCAAGCTCGACACGGCGGCGGGCACTCTGGCCTCCGGCCGTCAGACACTGGCGGCGAACCGGCAGCAGCTGGCGCAGGATCTCGCAGAGCTCGCCCCGTATGAGGACGACACCGAGCGGCTGGAGCAGGGCATCGCCGTGCTCATGCAGGGCGAGGCGCTGCGCACACGCGCCGGTTCGTCCGCGAGCTATGGTGACATCTGCGCGCTCGCGCAGGACCTCTACACGGCGGAGATGGACACCGCGCGCACGGAAGCGGCGGTCTGGACGGGCATCTGCATCGTGCTGTTCGCGGCCGGTGCGCTCGCGCTTGTGAGTGTGTGCCTCGGCCGCCGGAGAGGAAAGGCCGTGGCGTGGTGCACGGCGCTGGCGGCGATCCTGTCCGTCGGCTGCCTGATCGCCATGCTGGCCGCCGGTCACGGCGCGCTGCGCACGCTGTGCCTGTGCGCGGCGGTGGCGCTGCTCGTGCTGGCGTTCGTAGCTGCGGGGCTCACGCTCCGGCAGCGCGCGGCCAAGGCGCAGTAAGGGCGTAAGGGAAAGAAAGAATCGGGGCGCAGGCAGCTGCCTGCACCCCGAGTTTGCTTTTGCGCTGCGGTGTGCTATAATGGGCCATCCCGGTCGAAAGGAATTGCGATCCCAATGGTCAAAGTGCTCTTTATCTGCCACGGCAACATCTGCCGCAGCCCCATGGCGGAGTATCTGCTCAAGGAAATGGTGCGGCGGCGGGGGCTTGCGGCGCAGTTTCAGATCGCCTCGGCGGCGACGAGCCGCGAGGAGATCGGCAACGACGTCTACCCGCCCGCGCGCGCCGAGCTGCGCGCCCACGGCATCCCGGTCGGCCACCGCGCCGCCGTGCAGGTCACGCCGCGCGACTACGATGCCTACGACTGGCTGCTGACGATGGACGAGAACAACGCGCGCAACCTCCGCCGCATCTTCCCGCACGACCCGGACGGGAAGATCCGCCCGCTGCTGTCGTTCGCGGGGCTGCAGCGCGGCATCGCCGACCCGTGGTATACGGACGATTTCGGCACGGCGTATGACGATCTCGTGCTCGGCTGCACGGCGTTTCTGGACGCGCTGCGCCGCCGCGGCGATATTTAAAAGAATGACCGCCCCGGATGGGGCGGTCATTTTCTCATGGGATGCATTCACACCGACCAGTGCCGGCGGTCAAACAGCGCGATCGTCACAGCGACGGCGGCGGCGAAAAACACCAGCGCCGGCCACGGCAGCCCCAGCACCCGCGGCAGCGGGGCAAGGCACGTGATGGCTGCGCAGAACAGCAGCGAGCAGTCCAGCAACGCAAAGATGAGCCGGTTCAGCAGCTTCGACTGCGCGGCGCGCGCCGCGTCCGACCACGACTTTTTCACGTTGACGGTCAGCTGCCCGGCGTTGGCCTTGCTCAGAAATGCCGACAGCTGCGTCGGCAGCACCGTGAGCTTTTCGCCCGAGCGGGCAAGCTGCTGCGCGAGCGTTTTGACCTTCTTTTCAATGTGTTCGCGGCTCAGGGCGGTGTTCTTGACGTACTCCGCCACGATCTCGATGACGTTCGCGTCCGGCGACACGCTCGTGAGCATGCCCTGAATGACGAGCAGGCTGCGCCCGAGCATCGTCAGCGAGGCGGGCACGGACACGCCGTATTCGTTCAGGATCTGCACGAACTCATCCACAAGCACGCCCATGTCCATATCGGCCATCGGCATGGACTCGTACTTGTGCAGGAAGATGCCGATGCGCTCCGTGAGCGCCTGCTGGTCGGGCGCGCGGTCATACCGGCCGAGCGCGAGCAGCGTCTGCGTCAGGGCGGGCACGTCCTGGTCATAGATCGTGCGGATGATGCCCATGTACAGCTCCGCCTCGCGCGGGCTGATGCGGCCCATCATGCCGAGGTCGAGCCAGATGATCTTCCCGCCCTGCACGCGGATATTGCCGGGGTGGGGGTCTGCGTGGAAGAAGCGGTAGACCGTGATCTGGCGGATATAGTTGTGCACGAGCTTGACGGCGATCTCGTTGAGATCATAGCCGTCGGCGCGCAGACCGTCGGCATCGTCGATCTGGTGGCCGGCGATGTACTCCATGACGAGCACGTTTTTCGTGCACCACTTCGGGAACGTGGCCGGGCAGTCGGCGTAGGCCACACCGTCATTGAGCCGTTTGAACTCGGCGATGTTGTTCGCCTCGATCGTAAAGTCAAGCTCCTCCTGCACGGTGCGCCACATCTCATCGAGCACGGCGTGAAAATCCAGCGCGCTCGCGAGCGGTGTGTACTTGAGCAGCGCGGCGGCGCGCTTGAGCAGGCGCACGTCGCGGCTCATGATGTCGTACAGGTCCGGGCGCTGCACCTTCACGACCACGCGCTGGCCGTCCGTGAGCGTCGCGGCGTGCACCTGCGCGATGGAGGCCGAGCCGAGCGGCCGGATGCCGATGTCCGAAAAGACCTCCTGCCACGGGCGGGCATAGGCCTGCGTGAGAATGTCCTCCACCTCGGTCAGCGGCATGGGCGTCACGTCCGTGCGCAGCGTCTCGAGCGCGGCACAGTATTCTTTGGGCAGAATGTCCGAACGCATGGACAGAATTTGTCCGAATTTGACAAACGTCGGCCCGAGATCCACGAAAATATCGCGGACCTTCTCCGGCGTCAGCCCCTGGACGAGGTGGTGCTTTTGCAGAATGGCGACGATCTCGGCGAAGCGCTTGGCCTCGTCGAGCTGCGCGGCGGGGCCGGCCATCAGCCCTCTTCCTTCATGGCCAGCAGCTTCTGCAGCAGCGCCTCACGCTCGTCGGCGCTCATGGCGTCCACGTCCACGGCGGGCTTTTCGGCCTCGTCTTTCGCCACGGCCTGCTTGCAGGTGCGCTTGAGCTCCTCGTTGAGCACGCGGCCCTTCTCCACGGTCACTTCGCCGCGGGCGACGCACTCGTCGAGCAGCTTGCCGAGCTTTTCGCAGCCGAGGTCGGCCGCGCCCACGGAGGCGACGATCAGCTTGCGCAGATAGCTTTCGATAGAATCCATAACAATACACTCCTTATCCTGTGTTGGTCGATTGATTTATGACAGCATGCCTGGTCACGGGCAGAGCTTGCGAAGGTCAGTCGGCCGCGGCGGCTGCATCGAGCAGCGCCATGACCCGGCGGTAGAACAGGCGTGTGCGCACGACACCGGTGTTCATCACGCCGCCGATCGCGGCCAGATGGTCGAGATTCTCGACCGGCAGCACCTGCCACACGCCGCGCGCCGGCGTCTGCCCGGGCACAAAGTCCGCGTGCGGCGCACCGCCGGGGTGCCGGGCGGAGATCGTGTTGACCAGCCCGTCGTTCGGCAGCCAGCTGCGCGGCATGCCCGCGCCATCGCGCCCCATTGCGGTCGAAAACGGCCAGAGCAGCGGCGTCATGGCCGTGTCGGGCTTCTGGTCGTGCGTGAGCAGGCGCGGCAGCGTCCGGCAGCAGGGGATGGAGAAATACCATGCGTCCGGCAGCGTTGCGATGCGCGCATTGAGCGCGCGCGCGCCAGCGGGGCGCAGGTCGTCAAAGGCGTTGTCGCCTGCCGGCAGCGGGTTTTGCGCCAGCATGCGCAGCGCCGCCGTCGTGAGCGGCTCGTCCGGGTCGCGCCGGATGCCGAACTGGTCGAGCCGGAAGTCATACACGCCCTTGAACGCCGAGATGCCGAGCGCGCGGGCCGCACCCAGAAACAGCGTCGAGAGCGCGTTGGCCGCGTCCGGCTGCACGTCGAGAAACGTGGACCCGTCGTGCGGTGCGGCGATGGCCACCAGCGCGTGCACCCAACCCGCTTTGCCGCCGGTGAACAGCGGCGAGGGCGCCTCACCCGCGGCCTCGGCCGCCTGCACTTCCTCCGGGCAGCCGTCTGCAAGCAGCTGTAGGAGCAGCCGCGCCGTCGCGCCGCCGAAGCTGTGGCCCACGAGGTCGATGGGCCTGTCCGCGCCCCAATCGGGCACGAGCGGGGCCGGATACGCCGTGCCGAAGCGCGCGTGGCCGAAGTGCTGCGCGTGCGCGATGCCGTAGTCGGCGGTGCCGCCGGTGAGCTCGGCATAGAGCTCGCACGCGCGGTCCCACGCGCTCGAGATGATGCCCACAGAGGCGGCGCGGCAGTCATACCCGCAGGCGTTGAGATAACCCAGCACGTCGCCCGCCGCGAGCCCCCAGTAGGGCACCGCGCGGTAGAGCGCGTCGCGCGCGCCCCAGCCCAGCAGGCCGTGCACGAACACGGTTGGGTACGGTGTGCGGCCGCCGGATGCTGCGTCCGGCAGCAGACACGCGCCCACTTCCAACGTCTGCTGCAGCAGCTGCTGCGGTGTCTTCATGGCGCGCCTCCTTCGAAAGCAAATATACTCAAATATACTATTGTTTAATATAGCACACCTGCCCGGGAGCGTCAATGCCGCGGCACGGCGGCGTAAAATGACGGAAATGCACAGGCACGCCCCAAAAGAATTGTGCACAAATGCCAAAAGTAAAAAAATTCTGAAAACGGGGTTGACTTCACCGGCTAAAAGCGCTAAAGTAGGCACATCTTCAGTACAGGAGGCCGCAAACATGCGTCTGGTCCGATTTGCAAGCGCATATTCCTACTATTACTTTATCGAGGGTAATAGTCGTTTGTGCTGCAAAAATACCAGAACCATCTGAGACTTCCCGATCCGGTTTTGACAAGGCTGCACAGACGACTGTGTGGCTTTTTTCTTTGCCGGAACTTACATTTAGGAGGAGAAAACACATGAACATCAAGAAAATCACTGCTCTGCTCTGCGCCGTGGTCATGGTCCTCTCTCTGGCTGCCTGCGGCGGCAGCGGCGACAAGGCCGAGAATAAGCACTACACCGTCGGAATCTGCCAGCTTGTGCAGCACGACGCGCTCGACGCGGCCACCAAGGGCTTCCGCGACGCCATCACTGACGCCCTCGGCGCCGAGAACGTCACCTTCGATGAGCAGAACGCCGCCGGCGACAGCGCCACCTGCGCCACCATCTGCAACGGCTTTGTGTCCAGCGGCGTGGATCTGATCCTTGCCAACGCGACCGGCGCGCTGCAGGCTGCGGCCGCCGCCACGAAGGACATCCCGATCCTCGGCACGGCCGTCACGGAGTACGGCGTTGCGCTCGGCATCGACAACTTCTCCGGCACGGTCGGCGGCAACATCTCCGGCACGTCCGATCTGGCCCCGCTCGATCAGCAGGCGGCCATGATCACGGAGCTGTTCCCGGATGCCAAGAACGTCGGCATCATCTACTGCTCCGGCGAGCCGAACTCCGTCTACCAGGCGGACGTCGTCAAGGCCGCGCTTGAAAAGGCCGGCTGCACCGTCACCATCTACACCTTCGCGGATACGAACGATGTCGTCTCCGTCACCGGCACGGCGAGCGACGCCAACGACGTCCTCTACGTCCCGACCGACAACACCGCCGCCTCCTGCGCCGAGGCCATCAAGGGCGCTGCCACGAAGCCCATCGTCGCCGGCGAGGAGGGCATTTGCAAGGGCTGCGGCGTTGCGACGCTGTCCATCGACTACTACGAGCTCGGCCGCACCACCGGCGAGATGGCCGTGAAGATCCTCAAGGGCGAGGCCGACATCTCCACCATGGCCATCGAGTACTACCCGAACCCGGTCAAGAAGTACAATCCCGAGATGGCGACTGCCTACAACCTCACCATCCCGAGCGACTACGCGGCCATCGGCTGATCATTCGAACAAATTCCCGGCTCCCTGCCGCAGTTTCTGCGGCAGGGATACTCTACACGATGAGGTAATTTTATGAATTCACTGGTTCTTGCGTCCCTGAGCCTGCCGAATCTGGTTTCGCGTCTGCCCGGCGGCGTCGCCCAGGGCATCATCTGGGGCATCATGGCCCTGGGCGTGTACATCACGTTCCGCCTGCTCGACGTCGCCGATCTGACGGTCGACGGGTCGTTCACCACCGGCGGCGCCGTGACGGTCATGCTCATCATCGCCGGTTGGCCGGCGTGGGCGGCGCTGCTCGCGGCCGTGGTCGCGGGCCTGCTCGCGGGTCTCGTGACCGGCCTGCTGCACACGAAGCTCGGCATCCCGGCCATCCTCGCCGGCATCCTGACGCAGTTCGCGCTCTACTCGATCAACCTGCGCATCATGAGCATGAAGGCCAACACCCCGGTCAACCCGGATAAGTACAGCCTGTTTCTGACGCTGCGCAGCGTGCCCGGCGCGATCTGGAAGGGTCTGCTGCTCGCGGCCGTGCTCATCGCGCTCCTCTACTGGTACTTCGGCACCGAGCAGGGCAGCGCCATCCGCGCCACGGGCGCCAACCCGTCGATGAGCCGCGCGCAGGGCATCAACATCAATGCCATGAAGGTGCTCGGCCTGTCGCTCTCGAACGGCATGGTCGCGCTCTCCGGCGGCCTGATGGCGCAGTACCAGGGCTTTGCCGACATCAACATGGGCCGCGGCGCCATCGTCATCGGACTCGCCGCCGTCATCATCGGCGAGGTGCTGTGCGATGCGTTCTTCCGCAAGGGCTGCAACTTCTCCGTGCGCCTGAGCTTTGTCATCCTCGGCGGCATCGTGTATTACCTCGTCATGGTGCTCATCCTCTGGCTCAAGCTCGACCCGAACGACCTCAAGCTCTTCACCGCCGTGATCGTGGCCGCGTTCCTGGCCGTACCGTATCTCAAGGGGCAGGCCAAGAGCTCATTCCACCGCCTGAAGAAGGGAGACAAGTGATATGTTGACATTAGACCATATCTCCAAGACCTTCAACCCCGGCACCATCAATGAGAAGCGGGCGCTCGACGGGCTGTCCCTGCACTTGAATCCGGGCGATTTCGTGACCGTCATCGGCGGCAACGGCGCCGGCAAATCCACCATGCTCAACGCCGTCGCGGGCGTCTGGCCGGTGGACTCCGGCCGCATCATCCTCGACGGTGTGGACGTGACCGCCATGCCGGAGTACCGCCGCGCGCAGTACATCGGCCGTGTGTTCCAGGACCCCATGATGGGCACGGCTGCGAACATGCAGATCGAGGAAAACCTCGCCCTCGCCGCGCGCCGTGGCAAGAAGCGCACGCTGCGCTGGGGCGTCACGAAGGCAGAACGCGAGGTGTATCATGAGAAGCTCAAGAGTTTCGGTCTCGGCCTGGAGGACCGCATGACGGCGAAGGTCGGCCTGCTCTCCGGCGGCCAACGCCAGGCACTGACGCTGCTCATGGCCTCCCTGCAGAAGCCGAAGCTGCTCCTGCTCGATGAGCACACTGCGGCGCTTGACCCCGCGACGGCGGCTAAGGTGCTCGAGCTGTCGGACCGCATCGTGCACGAAAACCAGCTCACCGCCATGATGATCACCCACAACATGAAAGACGCCATCGTGCACGGCAACCGCCTGATCATGATGAACGAGGGCCGCATCATCCTCGATATTGCAGGCGAGGAGAAAAAGAAGCTCACGAAACAGGACCTGCTCGAAAAGTTCGCCGAGGTGGCGGGCACGCAGGTCGAGTCCGACGAAGTGCTCCTGAGCTGACACGCAGACATCCCGGCCCATCGGATATTAAGAAAAGAGAAGCATCTCCGGCGCTGAAACGCACAGCGCCGGAGACTTTTCTTTTCCCGGCACTTTTTGCCGTGCATTTTTGCCCGTGCAGCAGCACCCACGAAAACCACCAAATAACGGGCAGAAAGTTTGTGCAGTTTTTTTGTCGGAAAATGCACACAAATGCCGAAATTTATGCTACCCTTTTCATGCGAAATTTTTTGTTTTTGCAGGTTTGTCGAGGGTTCAGGAGGATAGGGTCCGTGGTTTTCAGCAGCCTGTCGTTTTTGTTTTGCTTCTTTCCGGCGTTTCTGCTGGTGTATTATCTGACACCGTCGCGCCCGGCCGGCGCGCGCAATGCCGTGCTGCTGGTTGGGAGCTGTGTGTTTTATATCATTGGGCTGGACGGTCAGTGGGCGTACTTTGCGCTGCTGGCCGCATCTGTGCTGGTCAACTACGGGCTGGGGCTTGCCATCACGCGCGACAAGCCGCGCGCAAAGCTGTGGCTCATCGTGGGCCTGTGCTACAATTTCCTGTGGCTGTTCCTATTTAAATATCTCAACTTCCTGCTCACCGGCGTCAACGGTGTGCTCGGCTGGGTGTCCGGCGGCAAGGCGGCCGTGCCGCTGCTGGGCTGGGCGCTGCCGGTCGGCATCAGCTTTTATACGTTTTCCGCCGGCGGCTATCTCATCGACGTTTACCGCGGTACCGTCGCACCGGAGCGCTCGCTGCTCACGTTCGGTACGTACCTGACCATGTTCCCGAAGCTCGTTTCCGGCCCGATCGCGAGCTATGCGCAGCTGCAGCCGGAGTTCGGTGCACGCGATGTGTCGCTGCGGCAGGCGGTCGACGGGCTGAAGCTGTTCGTGTTCGGCATGGCGCTCAAGATCCTGCTCGCCAACCAGCTCGGCGGCCTCTGGAGCGATGTGACCACGATCGGCTTTGAGAGCCTCTCGACGCCGCTGGCGTGGATGGCCGCGTTCGCGTACTCGTTCCAGCTCTATTTTGACTTCTGGGGCTACTCGCTCATGGCCATCGGCATCGGCCGGATGCTCGGCTTCCACCTGCCGGAGAACTTCCGCTGCCCGTACCTCGCGCTGAGCATGACGGAGTTCTGGCGCCGGTGGCACATCACACTGGGCACGTGGTTCCGCGAGTATCTGTATTTCCCGCTCGGCGGCAGCCGCTGCAGCCGCAGGCGCATGATTTTTAACCTGCTGGTCGTCTGGGCCGCGACCGGGCTCTGGCACGGCGCGCACCTGAACTTCCTGCTCTGGGGCCTCGGCCTGTTTGGAATCCTCACGGTCGAAAAGCTCTGGCTCAAGAAATATCTCGACCGCTGGCCGGTGCTCGGGCACCTGTACATGCTCGTGCTCATTCCGCTGTCGTGGGCGGTGTTCTCCGTGTCGGACCTCGGGCAGCTCGGCGCGTATTTCGGCCGGCTGCTGCCGCTGTTTTCGCACGCGGCGGCCTACCCGCTCGATTTTCTCAAGTATGGTAAGACCTACGGGGTGTTCCTCGTGCTCGGCCTCGTGTGCTCGACGTCGCTGCCGGCATATGTGTACCGCCGGCTCAAGGGCACGTGGGCCGGGGCGGTCATTCTGGCCGTGCTGTTCTGGCTGTGCCTGTTCTGCCTGAGCAAGGGCATGAACGACCCCTTTATGTACTTCCGATTCTAAGGAGCGCTGACGTATGAAACGTATCAAACCGCAACATTTCCTCATCCTGCTGCTGGTGGCCGCCATCGCGGCGGCGCCGTTTCTCATCCGCGGCCTGATCGACCGCAGCAGTGTCGGCAAGCAGCCGGCCGCGGCCGTCACGGCGGCGCCGGAGGAGACTGCCGAGCCGACGCCCACGCCGGAGCCGACGCCGCTTCAGTTCACGACAGTGGATGCCTCGTATTTTGACGACGCGCTCTTCATCGGCGACTCGCGCACCGTCGGCATCGCCGAATACGGCAGCCTGAAAAACGCGACGTATTTTGCCGACGTCGGCCTGAATGTCTACGTCGCACAGACGAAGGCCATCGCCGTGAAAAATGTCGGCACCGTCACGCTGCCGCAGCTGCTGAGTCAGAAGACGTTCGGCAAGGTCTACATCATGCTCGGCATCAACGAGCTCGGCAACGACCTCGACGACATCACGGCCAAGTTCTCCTCGCTCATCGACACCGTGCGCGCCGCGCAGCCGGACGCCATCATCTTCGTCGAGGCGAACCTGCACGTTGGCCCCTCGCGCTCGAGCACGGACGCAACGTTCAATAACCCCCGCATTGACAAGCTCAATGAAAAGCTCGCCGCCCTCGCCGACGGCAAGACGATCTTCTACATCGACATCAACGAGCTCTTCGACGACGAAAACGGCAATCTGCGTGCCGATGCCAGCGGCGACAGCACCCATGTCTATGCCAAGTATGACCTTGACTGGTGCGACTGGCTGTGCACGAAGGCGATCGTTCGCTGAAAAAAATAGGACAAAGGCCAGCCGGAAACCGCTTCCGGCTGGCCTTTGTCGTGATAGATCTGGATACATCACTTATGTTCTCCGTTTTTTCTCCCTCGACGCGGTAGCGCGCATCAGCGCTTGAGGATGTACCATACAAACGCGCCGCAGGTAATGATCATACCGCCGCCAACTGCTGCAAAGATCATGTGACTGCCTCCTTTCCCCCGATGTCCCGGCCGGGGTCCGGACGGGATCTGTGAAGATACTTTATTATAAGGAATCTATGCGCTAAGTTTCCGGAAAACAGCGGCCCAAACGCTGCGCAGCCGTTAAGAAGGCGGAAAAGAATGCGCCTGAGGCTGCAAAGACCGTCGCGTTTGGACAGACAATGTGCTATGCTGACAGTGGAGCCGAGACGGCTGTTCGGAAAGAGGGGTGCTTATGCAGAAAGCATGGAAGCGCATGCCGCAGTGGTTGCGCGATATGATCATGTTCATTTTCATCATGGGCTGCGCCGTCGGCGTGTGCGAGCTGCTGTCTGCCTGCTATGACGACAACAACCCGTTTGCCACCTCTGTGTTCATTCTGGCGGTGGTGCTCGTCTCGCGCTTTACCACAGGGTACTGGCCAGGCATTCTGGCGTCGGCCGTCGGTGTGGTGAGCGTGAACTATCTGTTTACCTACCCGTTTCACGAATTCAACATGTCGATCGATGGCTACCCGCTGACATTTGCGGTCATGCTGGTCGTGAGCATTCTCGTGAGCACGCTCACGACGCAGATCAAGCGGCAGGAGCAGCTGCGCTACGAGGCGGAACGGGACCGCATGCGCGCCAATCTCCTGCGCAGCGTGTCGCACGATATCCGCACGCCGCTGACGGCCATCATGGGCCTGAGCGCGACCGTGGAGGAAAACGAGGCGCTCACGGACGAGGGGCACGGCATGGTCGAGGAGATCCACCAGAACGCGCAGTGGCTGCTGCACCTGTCGGAGAACATCCTGTCCGTTACGCGCTTTTGCGATGAAGGCGTCGTGATCGAGAAATCGGACGAGGTCGTCGAGGAGATCGTCGGCAGTGCGATTCGGCGCTTTCGCAAAAATTGCAAGACCGATATCCCCATCACGGTCTCGAAGCCGGAGGAGATCCTGCTCGTGCCGATGGACGCCACGCTCATCGAGCAGGTGCTGCTCAACCTGCTGGAGAACGTCGCCAAGCACAGCCCGTCGGCGACGGAGATCTTCATCGAGATCCGCAAAGATGCCCGCCGTGTCTGGCTGACCGTGGCCGATAACGGCGACGGCATCCCGCCGCAGCTGCTCGGTGTGCTCTTTGACGGCTATCTGCCGCTCGGCGCGGTGGAGGCGTCCGACCGCAGCCGACATATGGGCATCGGACTGAGCGTCTGCCGCGCGATCGTGCGCGCGCACGGCGGCGAGATTTATGCAAGAAACAAGATCGACGGCGGCGCGGAGTTCCGCTTCTGGCTGCCGGCGGAGGAGGAATCGAACACATGATCCGTGATAAAATCATCATCGTCGAGGATGATCCCGGCATCAGCAAGTACCTGCAGGCGGCGCTGCGCTCGCACGGATATGATATCCTGCTGGCGCCTGACGGTAAGACCGCGCTGGAGATGATCGCCTCGCACTGCCCGGATGTGCTGCTGCTGGATCTCGGCCTGCCGGATATGGACGGCAGCGAGATCATCCGCTCCGTGCGCACCTGGAGCCGGATGCCGATCATCATCATCTCGGCCCGCAGCGCGGAGATCGACAAGGCGGCCGCGCTCGATATGGGCGCAGACGATTACCTGACCAAGCCTTTCGGCACGGTGGAGCTGCTCGCACGCATCCGCACGGCGCTGCGCCACACGCGCACCGACGGCACGAGTGACGGCCTGGCCATGACGGGCGAGTACCGTGTCGGCGACTTGTGCATCGACTACAACAAGCACCGCGTCTTTCTCGCCGGCGAGGACACGCACCTGACGCCGAACGAGTACAAGATCGTGGCGCTGCTCGGCCGGCACGCCGGGCAGGTGCTCACCTACAAGTCCATGATGAAGGAGCTCTGGGGCCCCGGCGTCGGCGGGGACAACAAGCTTCTGCGCGTGCACATGGCGAACATCCGCCGCAAGATCGAGCCGAACCCGGTCGAGCCGCAGTATATCTTCACGGAGGTCGGCGTCGGCTACCGCATGGCCGACAGCCATTAAGTCCATAATAAAAAGCTCCCGGAGCGTGCTCCGGGAGCTTTTTTGCAGTTTGCTGGGGTTTAATCCGCCGTGATCGTCACGGTGCGGGAGATGGACTTTGCCATGTCGTTGCCGCCGAAGATATAGGCGGTCTGGCGGTAGGTGCCGGCCTCGGTGGGCGCCTTGCTGCTGACATAGAGCTTGTGCCCGGCCGTGAAGCCGATGTAGCGGTAGTGCACGCCGTCCTGATTGCCGGCGGCGCTGTCACCGCGCATGAGCGTGGCATTGAGGGTATCGGCCTTGAGCGCGCTGGCGGCATAGGTCGTCTCGCTGTTGTTCCAGCTCAGGCTCGCGCCGGAGGTGTGCATCTTCACGACGAGCACGCCGGTGCCGACGCCGGGGTTGTAATTCGGGTTCGAGGCGATGGCCGTCACGAGGTACATGCCCGCACGGTTCGGCGAGCCGAAGGCCACGCGCGTGCTGTCAAACACGCTGGGCAGGCTGTTGAGGGTGTCGACCAGCTTCGTGAACGCAGTGATATCCACGCCGATGAGCTTCAGAAAATCGGCCGCGCCATCCAGCAGTTTTTGATTGTCCTTCAGGAATGCACGCAGTTCGCCGACGGTCGTGCCGTCCTGCAGCGCTTCGGCGAGCGTTTTGCCGAGAATGGGCTTGACGATCGGGTCGAGCATTTTCAGCGCGGTCTCGGATACCATACTCTCCGGGAGCTGCACGTAGACGATGCCGGACAGGCCGCTCGTCACGCCGCTGTAGACCTTGAAGATGCTGAAGGTGTCCTCCGGGTTCGTGGTCACATACTGCTGCGTGGTCAGGGTCTCACCGGCGGAGATGGCGGCCGCCTGCACCTTGACGCGCACATTGGCTTTGTCGACCGTGAGCGTGCCCTCGGCTGCGTCACAGCCGTGGTAGTCCGCCGTGGTCGGGAAGCTCGCGCGCACCTGCTGGTTTTCACCGGCGCCGATGCTCGACGCGGTGTAGGTGAGGAGCCCGACGTTCACACTGCCGCCCTCGATCGGGAACCAGAATTCCGGGGAGAGTTTGTTCGTGCTTGTGTTCGGCAGGTAGCCTTTGGTCTTATATTCGATGACCATGCTCTTGGCTGCGGCTTCCTTGCTCACGGTGGTCTGCGACCAGTCGACGAGCTTGTCGAGGATCTGCGTGCGCATGGCGGCAGCGTCCTTTGTGTAGGTGACGGACACGCCCTCCTTGAGCACGATCTTTGCGTCCGCGCGCGCGTCAATCAGCTTCACGGTGACGATCGTGTCGGTGCCATTGGCGGTGAGCTTCAATGTGTAAGTGCCTGCACCGACGGCCGGGACCGATATAACATTGGCAACTTTGCCACCCTCCAGATCGATCCAGTGCGCTTTAGATATAGATGTAGCTTTGTATTGCTGCGTCACGGTCACGGACGCGGCGTCCGCATCGGGCAGCACGGCGGCGACGATGGCGGCGCGCAGCGCATCGAAGTCGATGGCGCCGTTCGCCGTGTAGGGGATGTTGACCTGATAGGTCTTGCCCGCAGTCTCCGGCACATCGGCCGGTTCCTCCGGCGTGTCAGCCGGGGTGGTGTCCGGGGTCTGCGCCGGCGTATCGGCCGGGGTATCCGTGTCCGCATCCACGGGCTGCGCCAGCTTCGTGAACGTGTAGACCTCCGTCGTGCCTTTCAGGCGCACGGCGTAGTCCTGCGCGGGAGACTGGCTGTCCAGCGCGGGATAGCTCACGCCGAGCACATCCAGCGCGGGGAAGCCCGCCTTGCCCGCCGTGAGCGCGGGGATGATGCCGGCAGTGGTGCCGGTCACGGACACCCATTTGGTCGCGCCGCCGGACAGCGTGCTGGTCGCTTTGTACTCCCATTCCTGGCAGCCGACGTCGCTGTAGTTGCTCAGCAGCGTCTGGCTGAGCAGGTCATTGACGTCTGCGTCGTCGGGGATGTAGGCCGCACCGTCGTGCACATCCGGCACGACGTCCGCGGCAAAGGCCGGGATCTGGAACGCGGCGAGCTGGCCGAACAGCAGTACGGCCAACAGGACCGCAAGGATCCGTGTTATGTTTTTGTGGGTTGTCATTGCAAAAAACCTCCTGTCTGTGGTCTTTGAGGACAGCCTGTATTATAGGACGTATTTCGACAAATTTCAACATTTCTGATAAAAATGTGACACATTATCTCACCTGTATAAAAAATCCTCGCCCGCAAGTGCGCGGACGAGGAAAATGCTTGATTATTCAGGATTATTTGCCCAGTTCGGCGAGCATTTTGCTGCGGATGCCCTCGGTGAGGTCGGTCGTTTTTGTGGCCTTGACGGTCTCGGCCGGGATGATCTCGCGGATGCGCAGGTACACGTGCGTGCGCCGCCAGGGGACGTTGTGCGCGATGCGCTCCGTGCCCTCGATCGTCGCAACGACGATGGGCACATTGGCCTTCTGCGCGATCTTGAGTGAGCCGGCGTGCCAGGGCAGCAGCTCGCCGCTTTTGCTGCGCGTGCCCTCGGGATAGATGGCAAACGAGCACTCGTGCGCGCGGATGAGGTCGGCCGCGGCGTTGATCGTGGTCAGGGCATTGCGCGCGTTCTCGCGGTCGATCGGCAGGAAGCAGCACCGGCGCACGAACGGGCCGATGACGAACTTGCGCATGTTCGATGGCTTGGACACGAACGCCAGCCGCCAGCGCCGCAGCACCCACCACTGCACCATGGGGTCAAAGTTCGAGCGGTGATTGCTCACGAACAGATATTCCGTGTCCGTCGGCACCTTCTCGAGCCCCTCCACGTGGATCTTCACGCGGCAGAGCGCGAGGATCCACCCGTCGAGCGCCATGGTCAGCGCGTGATAAAACGGGCTGATGTGCGTATACATTTTGTTCGGCCCCGCAAACCACGTGCAGATAAACATCAGCAGCACGTACACGAGGTTTGCTGCCACGAAGCAGCCGATCAGGATCGGCAGCAGCCACCAGTAGCTCAGCGCGGGGGATAAAAAATAAATCCACGCTGTGCTGAGCACGGCGGGAATGAGCAGCAGATAATAAAGCACGAACGGACACCTTCAAGCATATTAAATATTAAAATATTGCCAATAGTCATTGACGATAAACTTCCAAATACATTATAATTGCATCGGAATACCGTGTCAATGAACGAGATGTAAACTTGTACGGATTCCGAAAACATTCCGATTGGAGATAGGATGGGATAAGATGATCGTATTAAAATGGGTATTCCCGGTGTTCCTGGCGGTGCTCGCCATCGTGCACCTCATCAGCTGCTGGCGCGGCGATGACGACCTGCGCAAGCCGACCAAGGTCGCGCTGATGCCGGTCGTCGCGTTGGCCTACCTCGCCTTTGCTCGCATGCCGTCGCTTTGGGTGGTCGCCGGTCTGCTGTTTGGCTGCCTGGGCGATCTGTTTCTGCTCTGGCCGCTCAAGAAAAAGTTCTTTGTCCTCGGCACGTCGTCGTTCTTCCTGGGTCACGTGTGCTACCTGATCTTTATCTACACGCACTATGCCATTCGCGTCGGCTGGGTCTGGATCGTCGTGATCAGCGCGGTCTACGCCGCCGGTGCCGCGTTTGTGTACGCCAACAGCCGCAGAAACATTCCGCGCGCGCTGCGTCCGCTGTCGCTGGCATATATGCTCATGCTCTGCGTGCTGAGCGTGAGCCTCATCCTGCCGCTGCTGACGGCGTTCTGGTGGGGCAAGCTCGTGGCGTTTTTCGGGGCGACGTTCTTCCTCGCGTCCGACGGCGTGCTGTGCGACATGCTCTTTGTCAAGAAGGCCGAGCCCACGAAGCAGAACTTCGTCGTCATGCTCACGTACATCCTCGCGCAGGTGCTGCTGGCCGTCGGCTTTGCAGCCTGCCCGTGATTGTTAAAAATCTAGGTATTTCAAAGAAACGGGACGCTCCGATGCCGGAGAGTCCCGTTTGTTGTACAGTGATGGGAAAATCTTAAAAATTTTGTTATTTTCTCTTTACACCGGGCGGAAAATGCAATACAATGCGTGCATCTACAGGAGGTCTCGGGGGGAAAAAGAGAACATGACGAAAGAGAAGGAAACGGAAAACAGATCGGAACGCGAGCGGTTTCTTGACCGGATGCTCAAGGAAATCCTCAGCGGGCAGCGCAAGCCGGGCGACCGGCTGCCGACGGAGAGTGAACTGGCCGAGCAGTATGGTCTGCGCAAGACGAACGTGCACCTCGGTCTGCAGGAGCTGGAGCGGCTGGGTTTTTTGCGGGTCGTGCCCCGGCACGCGACCTATGTCGCGCCCTACTGGGAGCAGGCGAATCTGGAGACGCTGGCCGCCATCATGACGCACGGCGGCAAGCCGCAGCCGGAACTGGTGGATGCGTTTCTGGAGCTGCGCGAAATGGTCGCGCTCGGCTGGTTCCGCTGGATGGGCCGCAACCCCAAAACGGAGCAGATGCGGCACCTGTACGGGCTGCTCGAGCGGATGGAGGCCATCGCCTACGCACCGGACGGCGAGAAGGACAAGCCGGAATTTCTGGACCTGGTCAATCAGTTTCTGGTGTGCATGTTTGCCGAGTCGGACAACATGATCTTCCGCGTCCTGCTGCGCTCGTCGCGCGAGCTTGCGCACGTGACGTATTACATCGTGGCGTACACGCTGGACATGCGCGAGCTGTGCAGGACGTACCGCACGGTGCTCGACGGGCTGACAAGTGGGCACGCATCGGAGGCGATCGACTACTGGTGCGGCTGGAGCGACAAGGTCACGGTGCAGTACCGCGAGGCCCTGCTGCGGCTCGAAAGTGAATAAGCAATGCCATACCCCGGCGGGACGAAGAACCCCACCGGGGTATGGCGCTATTTGTGAACTTTTCGCGCCGCGGTTGCGCTCCCCGTACGCTTGTGTTAAAATCAGGGAAAGAAAACCGGAAGGAGCGAGCCCATGAAGCTGACATTTATCCGCGCCGACCACGAGGTGACCGGCAGCTGCACTCTGCTTGAGATCGGCGGGCACTACGGCCTGATCGACTGTGGCATGGAGCAGGGACGCGACCTGTTTGAGAACATCGCCATCCCCGTCCCGGCGGCGCAGATCGAGTTCGTGCTCGTCACGCACGCGCACATGGATCACACCGGCCACCTGCCGCTGCTGTATAAGCAGGGCTTCCGCGGCACGGTTTACGCCACGGAGGCGACATGCGACCTGTGCGGCATCATGCTGCGCGATGCGGCGCACATCCAGATGTCCGAGGCCGAGTGGAAGGGACGCAAGGCCGCCCGCGCCGGCCAGCCGGCACCCGAGCCGCTGTATACGCTCGAGGACGTGGAGGGCGTGCTGCGCCTGCTGCGCCCGTGCGGCTACGGCAAGCGCATCCAGGTCGGCGAGAACATCATCATCCGCTTCACGGATGTCGGCCACCTGCTCGGCAGCGCGTGCATCGAGGCATGGCTCACCGAGGGCGGAGCGGAAAAGAAGATCGTCTTTTCCGGCGACATCGGCAACACCGACCAGCCCATCATCCGCGACCCGCAGACCGTCTCGGGCGCGGACTACGTGCTCATCGAGTCGACCTACGGCGACCGCAGTCACGGCCCGCGCGTGGATTATCTGGCCGCGCTCGCGGACTGCATCCAGCGCACGCTCGACCGCGGCGGCAACGTCGTCATCCCGTCGTTCGCCGTCGGCCGCACGCAGGAGCTGCTGTATTTCATCCGCCAGATCAAGGACGCCGGCATGGTGCACGGCCACCCGCACTTCCCCGTGTATGTCGACAGCCCGCTCGCCAACGAGGCCACGCGCGTTTTCCTGCAGACGGACACGAGCTTTCTCGACGACGAGGCCTGCGCGCTCATCCGCAGCGGCGTCAACCCGCTGTATTTTGACGACCTGCACACCGCCGTCACGAAAGAGGACTCCATGGCGCTCAACACCGACAAGACGCCCAAGGTCATCCTCTCCTCGAGCGGCATGTGCGACGCCGGCCGCATCCGTCACCATCTGAAGTATAACCTCTGGCGGCCGGAGTGCACGGTGCTGTTCGTGGGCTATCAGGCGGTCGGCACGCTCGGCCGCAAGCTGCACGACGGCGCCGAGAGCGTGAAGATATTCGGCGACGAGATCGCCGTGCACGCGGAGATCACCGTCCTGCCCGGCGTGAGCGGCCATGCGGATAAGCAGGGGCTGCTCAATTGGATCAACGCCATGGAGCAAAAGCCTGCGCACGTGTTCGTCAACCACGGCGACGACGATGCCTGCACGGCGTTCGCCGCCTGCCTGCGCAGCGAGTACGGCTATGACGCGGACGCGCCCTACAGCGGCAGCGAGTTTGACCTCGCCGCGGGGGCCTATACGTATGTAGCCCCGCCGCGGCCCATCCATCATGACGAGGCGCGGCAGGCCGCAGCTGCCGGCAAGCGCCGCGAGAGTCCGGCTTACGCGCGGCTGCAGCGCGCGCTCGGTGAGCTCACGGCCCTTGTGCGCCGCTGCGCCGGCTGCCCGAACAAGGGACTGAACGCCTTTTCCGAGGAGCTCGAGCGGCTCACCGCCCGCTGGCGCGACCGCCTCGCCCCGTGAGCATGCAATCCATATAGACCAGATATGTAGCGACCGCCCTGCCGGACACCTGGCAGGGCGGTCTTGCACTTAAATTTTCCCGCGCGCCCGGCCGACCAGATACATCCCGACCGTGCCGATGCCCAGCAGGACGATGTTTACGACCGGCACGACATCTGTCTGCAGCGCGTCGGTTTCGAACGCGTTCTGCGCCAGAAACAGCGCGCCCGCTCCGGCCGCCGCTGCGCACAGGAGCACAAGCGCGGGCGGGTTTTTCTGCGCGAACAGCCGCCCGTCGTGCGTTCCCGCCGCGCGCAGACAGTTGACTGCCAGCGTCAGCAGCATCGACACGAGCACAAAGTCCGGCAGCACCCACAGCCCGATCACGAGCGCGCCGAAGCGTTCGACCGCGTGAAACAGGCTCACGTTGCGCAGCATGGTGAAAAACGGGTGGTTGAGCTTGGCCGTCAGCTCCGCGCCGAGAATGTCGATCGTGAACGCGCTCAGCAGCGTCACGAGCACGCAGATGCGCACGCACCACCGCACGGCCGCGCGTCCCCGCCCGGGGGCGGGCGGCGTGCGCCCGCCGGTGAACGCGCCGAAAAACAGCACCGCCGCCCCGATGCCGAACACCGTCAGCCCGCTGCGCGCAACGCCGGGGAGCTCCTGCGCCGTTACGGGCAGCAGATTTTTCACGTCCAGCCCCGGTACCGCGAACACCAGCACCAGCGCCAGCACGAGCATCAGCAGCGGCAGAAAGATTTCCGAGGCGCGGAAAAGCGCCTTCGTGCGCCCGAGCGCGCCGCAGACCGCCATGGCCAAGATCGTCACCACGAACGGCCACGGCCGGCTCAGCGGGAACACTGTCTCGATGAACCGCTCTGCCCCGATGCGCAGCGCAAACGCGCTGTAGAGCAGAAACCACAGCGCGTAGACGCCCAGCAGCACGCGCCCCGCGACCGGGCCGAGTGCGCGCAGCGTGATCTCGCCGATGCCCTCGCCCGGCCGCCCGCGGTGCAGAATGCCCTCAAGCATCCACGCAAACAGCAGCAGCGGCACCAGTGCCGCCAGCGCACACAGCCAGCCGCCGCAGCCGGCCTCTGCGGTCGTCTTGCGCGGTACGAGATGCAGCAGCGGCGAGAGCAGCACCATCGTGCACAGCGCGTAGTACTGCCGCCGCGTGAGTTGAAGTCCCGTCATGTTCCGCCTCCCGATGAGTCGATGCCGTCGCGCAGGTCAAACGTCCGCCCCACGTCGGCACTGACCGTCACGCGCACCGGCACGCTCTGCCACACGGCCGGCCAGTCGTCGCGGATGGCAGCCCATCTGCGCCCGCCGCCGATGGCGAGCGCCTGCCCCACGCCGAGAAAGTCCGCGCCCAGCGCCTGCGACGCGGCGATCACGTCCTCCGCCCAGCCGGTCACGAGGGCGGCGAGTGCCGCGTTGAGCTCGTCCTGATATTCCCGCGCCGTGATCCGGCGCGGCACGCGCAGTTCGGCGATGCCCGCGCGCAGCTTCAGCGCCACGTCCACGCGCGCGAGCGTGCCGTCGTCATCCCACACCGGGTGAAAGTCCGTCTTGCACGAGTCGAGCGTGAGCATGACGGTGCTGCCGTCACGGTCCGTGACGGCGAGGTCGCCGTGCCCGGCCACGCCGAGGAGCATGCTGGCCCCGCGCGCCGTCTCCGGCTCGATGCTGCCGACATAGTCCCCGTCGCGAAAGATCGCATACCCCGCCGGAGCGAGCGCCAGCTTGCCGCCCTCGCTCTCCGGCGTGCGTACGCACGCCACGGCGCCCACCACGGCGCAGCCGCTGCCCGCGAGCGCGCGGGCGATGTCTGTGCAGGAGTAGGCGTGGCTCGTGCCGTCGAGCGTGATGTCCTTTTCCAGCGCGGCGAGCGCCTCCGTCACGTCGGTCTTGTCGTCGCCCGTCTCCATGACCGCCTGCTGCGCCGTGCCGCCGCGCACGATGAACAGCGGCGCGCTCAGGCGCATGTCCGGGTCGCGCGCGATGAAGTCCAGCAGCGGCGTGAGCCCGCCCGCGGCGGCTGCCTCCTCACCGAGGAGCAGATAGCTCGTCTGCGCGTAAAATAGCCCCGCGCTCGGCGTGCGGTCCTGCAGCTGGTCGAGCGCCGCGAGCATCGACACGCCGGACTGCGTCATGCGCTTCGGCGCCTCGTTCTCGCACGCCTTGCCCGTCGCCGCACTCAGGCACACGCCCTCCGGCGCGCGGTCTACGCCGATCGTCTGGATCAGCTCCAGATCCTCGACCGCGCGGTAATTGCTCGAGATCGCGCCGGTGCTGCACCCGCTGCACAGCATGCCCGCTGCCAGCAGCAGCGCCAGCGCCCGTCTGTGCCGCATGGACCATCCCTCCTTATATTATATGGTGTGCCCTATCTCTGCCGCCGGCGGTTTGGGCTGCCGTATTCCGGCGGGCGGAATTTTTCGTCCGGCTGCGGCCGGCGCAGCAGCGTGCGGAAGATCGCCGGCCGTTCGCTGTCCACGAACGGGGCCATATACGCCACGCCGTCGCTGTCGATCGTGCACAGATACCAGATCGCGAGCCCCAGCAGCGCCAGAATACCGAACAATCCCGCCAGCGCCGCCGCCAGCACCAGCCACAGCCGCAGCAGACGCACGGCGTTGCTCAGTTCCTGATTCGGCAGCGTGTAGCCCGCGATGCCCGCCAGCGCTACGACGATGATCGCCACCGGGCTGACCACCTTCGCGTCCACGGCTGACTGGCCAACGAGTAGCGCCCCGATGATCGACACCGTCTGGCCGATCGAGTTCGGCAGCCGCAGCCCGGCCTCCTGCAGCAGCTCGAAGGCGATGAGCATGAACAAAATGATCGTCGGCACCGAAAACGGCACCTGCTGCTTGGCCTGAATGACTGACAGCAGCAGCTTCGCCGGGACCATCTCCTGGTGGTACATCGCCACGGCCACATACAGCGCCGGGAACGTCAGTGAGATCGCCAGCGCAAAGTACCGCAGCACGATCAGCGCCGAGGCCAGCAGGTAGTGGTGTGATTCGTCCTCCGGCGCGTGCATCAGCAGCTGGAACGTCGTCGGCAGCAGGTAGCCCATCGGCAGCCCGTCCACCAGCAGCCCCACGCAGCCGTCGAGCAGCGCACCGGCGAATTTGTCCGGGCGCTCCGTCTGGCCCAGCTGCGGCAGCAGCGCCCGCGGCCGCTGCGTCAGATACGGCTCCAGATCGCCGCGGCCGAGCAGCGCCTGCTCGTCGATGGTGTCGAGCTTGTCGAGGATGCGCTGCACGCGCGCCGGGTCGGCAATGCCGTCCACATACAGCACCGCAACCGTCGTCTCCGACTGCCGGCCGACGACCGTCTGCTGCAGCTTCAGCGCCGGGGTGTGCAGCTTGCGCCGCACGAGCGAGGTGTTGATGCGCAGCGTCTCGACGAAGGCGTCCTTCGATCCGCTGACGGATTTTTCGATCGTCGGCTCCGACACCGCGCGCACATTCGACGTGCGCACCTCGAACGTGACGGCCTTGCGCTGCGCATCGAACACGAGCGCCACCGAGCCGTTGGTCAGGTCGCCGACCGCGTCGTCCATCTTCGCGCGCGTACGCGTCGAGCAGCTGTAGACCGCGCCCTGTTCGATCCGGTGCACGGCCTCGCGCGTGGAGGTAATGTCCGCCAGGCGGCCGCCCTCCGTCAGCGGGCGCAGCACGTCCGTGGACACGTCGCCCGCAGAGACTACGCCGTCGAGCCAGCAGACGGTCACCGTCAGACGGCTCTCGAGGCCGATGCGCACCGTCCGCGTCTCAAAATCATCGCAGTCGGAAAATATTTTTTTCAGCTCGCCCGCCGTGACCGGCACGTCATACTGCGGCTGCGGGCGCGGGTGCGGCCCGTCATTGGAGCCGCTGTGAAAGAAGTCGGTTTGCATATTGCGTAGTATAACCGGAAAAAACCACAATATTTAGTGCCCGAAAATGGGGCGAAAATTTTTTTGCGAAAATGTGAAAAAAGTTGTTGACAGCCGTCGATTTGGGTGGTATATTAGCAAAGCGCTCGCGGGGAACGCCAAGAACAAAACAAACTTCCGAAAGAAAGTTGAAAAAAGTTCTTGACAAAGCGAACTGCGTGTGGTA
>ENA-OUPA01000140-OUPA01000140.1-human-gut-metagenome-genome-assembly--contig:-NODE-140-length-56442-cov-20.7419_pt1 | contig 56442 bp, 72 predicted proteins | sample MGYA00237939_ERZ548770 | MGnify/ENA primary metagenome ERZ548770 (study PRJEB26490, sample SAMN05356877) | human gut metagenome | biome: terrestrial biome; feature: human-associated habitat; material...
GGTGTAGGCAACGTGGAGTGGACTGCCTGTAAGAGGGAGTCCGAAGCCGGAATAAAAGTTTTTGGCGCACCTTTTTTCAAAAAGGTGCGGGGAGAAAAGATGGAAATTTATTATCAGGATAAAAATTTGATCATCCGTCCCTTGCAGGAAGAGGACTGCGGCGTCTTTGCAGAAGGATTTGCGGCACAGGGCTGGAATAAACCGCTGTGCCAATTTCAGAAATACCTGGAGGAACAGAAAGCCGGAAGCCGGAAGGTAGTTGCTGCCCAGTGGCAGGGGGAAGCGGCTGGCTATGCCACGTTGCTGCCCGGGGCCGAGGCAGGTCCCTTTGCGGGGAAAGGCTGGCCCGAGATTACAGATTTCAATGTGCTGCGGAAATTCCAGCGAAGGGGCATCGGAAATAGGATCCTGGATACGGCGGAACAGCTGGCTGCGCGGACGAGCGGACAGGTAGTGCTGGGAGTCGGTCTGCACAGCGGCTATGGATCCGCCCAGCGTCTCTATGTAAAACGAGGTTATGTTCCCGATGGCTCCGGTGTGTGGTACGAGGATGGTCCTCTCGGTCAGTATGAGTCTTGCAATAACGATGATAACCTGGTGCTCTACCTCTCCAAAAAGCTGCAGAAAAGAGAGCTGCGGCAGTTGAAGGAGGAGGAACTGGCGCCACAGCTCTTTGCCTATTTCGACCGCTTTCAGCCGGTAGAACGGTGTTGGCGGAAAATCGATGGTAACTGGATAATCAAGGATGTTCCCTTTACAGAGCGCTGGGGAGAGGCGGAATATCTGGAATTGACAGAATGCCTCATGCGCACGGTGAAAACCGGAGGTTTTGTCTGGGGAGTATTCCTAGATGGAAAGCTGAAAGGCTTTACTTCAGTGGAAGCTGACTTGCTGGGGGGAAAATGCCGGTACGCAGACCTTTCCTGTATTCATGTATCGGCAGACTGCAGAGGAGAAGGGCTGGGCAGGCTGCTGTTTTTAAAGGCGGCGGAGAGCGCAGTGGAATTGGGTGCAGAAAAGCTTTATATTTCAGCCCATTCCTCTGTGGAAAGCCAGGCCTTTTATCGCAGCATGGGATGTGCGGAGGCGGAAGAATACAATGCTCGCCATGTGGAGTTGGAACCCTGCGACTGCCAGCTGGAGTATTTGCTGGGATAGAAATAAGCGGAGAAGGCTGCAAAAGGCGAAAACGGAGAGCGGGCCGCGAAAGAAGTTTTGCGGCTCGCTTTAACCGCTTTTGGCAATCACTCAGTTTAAGTGCGATAAGCAGGAAGTACCGCCATTTGCTTTTATAGCAGATGCCCTTAACAATGCGGGCGTATTGGGAACCCCTCCGATAAATCGACAAGGTTGTCCCGCCTGAACAGGGGCCAATCGTTTACGTTGCTTTCTTCCTTCTTCTATCGGCTTTATGGCTGAGTCGAACTTTCCTGTATGGTCTGTACAATTTCGTCGGCACAAGCGGCGAACTCCCGGATTTTTGCTGCAATCGCACTCCGCCGGGGAATATCCTGCAAGGCTTCTAAGGTTATGTTAAACCCACCGCCGATGGCTTCTAAGCTGTCGGCGTCTTTTTTCCACATATTCTGCATTTTATGGTATAGACGATAAAGCTCTCCGATAAAGCCGAAATCGGGATTGAGTTTTTCCGCCCGATCCAAAAATTCATAACAGCAGCTGCTGTTTGTGGCTAGGACGCAAACATAATTTTGGTACATAAACCAGGGGTCAAATTCCTCCGGTTTCATATGGTCATACCTGCCGCTTTCAATTTCGTCTGCCCACCCACGAAATGCCGACGCACCGAAACAATAATTTTTTGTTTTGCTCATCAGCAAGTTCGGAAGACTTAGGATCGCATCCCGGTATATTTGCTTTAAATTCTTTTGTTCTTTTTTCTCGCCTACAAAAACGAAGCCCCGGCTTCTTCCGCATTCATCATCGATATTTTCGCAAAAGACCTCTTCCGTGGAAACACGTTCCGGTTCGGTCATATTGTCTGTCATAAATAAAAGCGTTTTTCCGTCTTCTTCATAGCCCACGAAGACAATCCATTTTGGATGGCCCATTATGCGTAGATTACTGATTACAGGAATACCCTTGTCAATATAGGAGAGAAGCAGCTGCAAATACTTTTCCTTGTCGGCTTTTAACTGCTCCTCCTGCACAAAGGCCGAAGCATAACCGCACTTACTGAAGATCTATTCCACAAAAGCAGCCCGACCTTCGCTGAGCACGTAATCGGTTACCCCATCTCCGCGGAAAATATTGTATGAAAAAATTTGAGCGAATACATCGCCTGTCAGTCCCGCAAAAAACTCGTAGTCGTAATCCTTTTCACCCAGAGCGTTCATCACATAACGCCCACAGCCGTTGAACCAGTAGTTCTCACCCTGCTCGTTTGTGATGAATTTATGGATCTTCGGGATCTTGTTATTACTTTGCTTAGTCGTCATGGCCGTTTATCCTCCGGTTTCTTTGTTTTATCAGCAGTACGCGTTTATCAGCCAGGCGGTTCAGGCGTTATTCATTTCTATCTTAATACATGCGTTCATATATACTTGCTAAGAAAGTTATGGGATTTCCCTGGGAGTCGTTAGCAAAGCTGGTTTCCAGGGATTGCACCTTTGTAAACCCCAACTTATTAAGAAGCGCTACGGAAGGTTTATTACAATCGGCCGTTCCCGATGTAAATTTTCTGATACCGCATTCTTTTATGAAATAATCCATGAAAGCACAGCTTGCCTCGTAGGCATACCCTTTGTTTTGGTAAGCCGAATGAATCGTAAATCCAAGATCACGTATGGTTTCATCCTCTGTACGGCTTGCAACAACAAAACCGATTACCTTGCTCTTTTCGATGAGTTCGACGGCATGCCATGCATCGTCATTGATGAGACATACCAAGATATCCCCGAAATTATCAACCGGCCACGGTATGTCATAGGGCGCATATTTTGACGACATTTTATCGCGAATCAAAAGTTCGAAATCTTCAAGATCGCTATCGTGAAATCGACGTATCCTGAGCCTCTCGGTTTTCAGCATAATGCGCCTCCTCAAAATTCCTTTTTCAGGCCATATTCCGGCACTGGCAGCATTTTGGCAAAGTCTCCGGCCTGGCGCTGTGGGTGATAACGGCGGTCTCCTCCATTGTCTGATTCTTTGGGGAACCTAGAAACAAATCGCGTCAGGCGGCCCGGCGCCCATCCTGCGGACAGCATTTGGCCGGTTCTGTGCCAAAGACTCCTGGGATATCTTTGGTATTCTGATATGGCAATTATTTTACCGGCTTTTTCTGGAACGACCTCAAAGCCCCTGGGCACGCTGGACGCCGGATGGATTCAGCGTTATCTTGAGCGTTTATGAGGAATATGCTGCTCCATGCCTAATTCCTACTTTTCATGTGCTGGGCTATAATTTCAGCGACCTGCGCCATGCAATCCCCCGCCTCCCGCAGCCTGGCGGCAATTTTTGCACGTTGAGCGGTGTTCTGCAAATTGGTAAGGGTTACGTTAAAGCCGCCGCCCAAGGCTTCCAGATCATCGCTTCCTTCTTCCAGGTTTCCGCCGCTGCTTCCGTTCCAAATGGCGGCGGTGCGTTGGTAAAGTTTGCGTATATCCTCGAGAAAGGTCATGTCGGGGTTTAATTCCAGCGCTCTTGCCAGAACGATATCAGCACAGCTTCCGTTGGTGGCCATATTGCAAATATTGCTTACATGAAAGCTCCAGCCGTCCTCGAATTCCTCCGGCGTTACCCGCTCCATTCTTCCTTCTTCAATACCCCGGGCCCAGGCATAAAAGGCCTCCGGTCCAAAGCAGCAGGCCTCTGTCTTCACAGAAAAAAGGTATGGAATGTTGAAAACCATGTTTCGATAGGCTTCCTTCACATCAATATTCCCGGTTTTTTCTCCCAAAAACAGCCAGCCCTTGGCGGCGTAAGCTCCCTCACTGGTGCCGATAATGCAGTCAATGGATATTCTCTCCGGCTCTACTTGGTCTCCTGTCATAAAAAGCAGAGTTTTACCGTACTCCTCATAACCTACGTAAACGCCCCAGGGCGGTCCGCCGTAAGTCAAGGCCATAACAGGCATTCCTTTATCAATATAAGCAATCAAGGTTTGGAGGTACATTTCCCTATTTGCGGCGAGCTGTTTTGCTGTAATGAAGCTGGAAGAATACCCACATTTTTCGAATATCTTTTCAAAATATTCTTGATCGCCACTGTTAAACATGCAGGGCGTTACAGATTCGCCCATGTACTCATTGTAGGAATAAACCTGAGCCAGCACGTCGCCGGTAAGTCCGGCAAAGAACCAATAGCCAAAATCAGGTTCGTCTTTGAATTCTCCGGCAGCTTCCATCAGGTATCTGGCGCAGCCGTTAAACCAATAGTTTTCGCCGTATTCGCTGGTGATCAGCTTATGGATGTTTGGAATGCTGTTATTGCTTTGTTTTTTACGCATGGTCAGCGCACCTTCTTCAATTTTGTTTTTGGGAACCTGAGTCAGCTGGGAAATCTGAATGAGCCTGTAATATTTTTTCACAGAGCCGTTGGAGCCGATGATAATGGGCTGTGCTTTCTGCAGGGTCAGGTCGGCCGCCATATAGGGGAAATTCACGCCGCAGTAACGGACCTCGCCGTTGAGTATAACGGCAAAATGCTTGAGTCCCACAATCCAGGTAAGACGGTTGTATTCTCCGGGGTTGATGCGTCCCCTTCCTGGGAAGTTATAATAGTCGCCAAAAACCGGCTGGTGAAAGGAAACCGCCTCCTGGGAAAGCCGTTCGTCCGGATTGTTCTCCATATTAACGCCAAAGACACGGTTTAAATCCTTACCGTGATGAAAACGAATGCTGCCCTCGTTTCTCCCATGCCCCCAGCCGCCGCTTTCTTCCCCGACTCTGAATTCAATATCCACTCGAGTGGGAGTAATGGCCGGAATGGACGGAGGCCGCATGATACCTGAATTTTCTCGGTGTCGCATTTGCCCGTGGCATTATTTTGGCATTAAATCTCTCTGGGCGGTCATTTTCGTGACCTCACGAAAATGATGCCCGGAAACGAAAAAAGAGCCCCCGGCCTGCTGGCCGGGGGCTCTCTCTGTGCTGCGGATTAGACCGCGTTAAGGTACTTGAGGGCGACCCAAGAAACGATTTCCTGCAAGAGGGCCTCCTCCTCGCCTTTGTGGGTGGCGAGCTGCTTGACGGTGTACTTGCGGTTCGGGCCGGACACACCAGAGGGAACCGCCTTCCCTCTGGTGGTGGCGAGGCCGCCGTAGACGGCTCCGTCGTCGATGGTGACCTTGCTGCCGACCTTGATGGCCGGGGCCGCCGTGGCCCCGGTGCCGGTCTTGGTGACGTAATCGAGGGAAATCCAGCCGACGCCGGATTTGAGCTTGCCCCATTTGGTCGCCCCGGTGCCGTCCGCCTCCGCGACGATGGTATAGATGCCGGGGGCGATGAAGCCCTTGCGCCCGTAGTTGGTGCCGGGGCCGCTGCGGATGTTGAGGTCTGTGGCCGTCACCTTGACGGTGTAGTTGGTGGCGGTCTGCTCGCTGCCGGTGGTGGGTGTGCTCGGGGTGGAGCTCCCGCCGCCGAGGCGCTTATTGATTTCCGCTGCGATGCTGCCGTGCCTGTCGTAGAGGTAGTCTCCGGGGCAGGCCTTGGCAGCGTAGTCGCGGTGAACAGTCATATTGCAGCCGCCGACGTGGTTGACGCGGTTGTTCTTGACCGTAGACCACACGAGCTTCTTGATGCTGTTCCTCTGGCAGATGTCCTCGACAAGGTTCAGAAGGGCTTGGTATGCCTTGTCGGAGACGGGCCAGTCCGGGGCTCCTCCGTTGTTGGCGACCTCGATGGTGATGGCTCTCTGGTCGTTCGCTCGGGAAGAGGTGCACCAAGAGCGGTACGCCTCCGGGACGTAGAGGGCGATGCGCCCGTCGCTGCCGATGCCGTAGTTGCTGGATGCCTGTCGGCTGCTATTGGCAAAAAGGGCTCCGCACGATTCGACGGATAGGTTGCCGGCCATGCAGTGGATAGAGATGGTGTCGATGGCGTGGGTTCTGTTCCCGGAGTGGTTCGGGCTGAGCTTGGTGTAGCAAATGAGGGCGCTATTACTCATCTTCGTCGTCCCCCTTCCCGTCGCCGTCGAGCATGGCGTCGAGGGTCTTCTCATCCACTACGTCGCCGTCCTCGTCATAGATGAGGCCGGTTTCCTCGTCATAGTGGAGCTCTCCGACGTAGGGCAGGTCGTCGTCGATTTCTCCGTTGTAGTAGCGCATATTGAGCTGCGGCTTTTTCCTCTGTTCGCTCATAGTGTTATTCCTCCTTGGGGGTCTCTGTGGTGGTCTCGATGGTGGTCGTGACGACGGCGTCCGGGATGCCGATAACAGGGACGATGCCGTTGGTGTTGAGCTCGTAGACGGCGGCCTCAATGAGGGCGTCGAGCTTGGCTTCGTCAACGGTGATGCCGTGCTCGCGGAGCCAGTTGATGACGTACTCCTTCTTCTCCTCGCCGCGCCCGCTGCCGGTGTAAATCTGCTCGGCGGCGGCGACGGCGATTTTCACCCACGCATTGATTTCCTTCTGCTGCTCTGCGGTGGTCTTGCTCTTGATGTAGGGCACGAGGAAGGCGGTGATGAGGGCCGCGATAAGGGCGGCAACGGCTTCGATGATGGGCGTGATGTCGTACATGATGATGTCCTCCTTTTGGTCTTATCCTTTTCCGATGTTGGCGCTGTCGCTGCTGGTGGTCGTGTCCTCCGGCAGCGGGTTTCCGTCGGCGTCGAGCCGGTGCTTGTTCCGGCTCAGTTTCTCGCCGAGGCTCTTGCCTGCGTAGGTAATCAGATACCCGATGCAGGCCGTAAAGATGGTCGTGGTGACGTCCGAGACGGCCTCCCGGTAAAAGGCTGCGAGCACATAAGAGGCGACGGCTGCTGCCGTGGCTATAAAGACGGCCCAGATGGCGAGCACCTTCGAGAATTCGAGGGGCTTCCTCTGGGCCTTCTTCTTTGCCTTCTCGCGCTTCCTCTTGCGCCACCAGCTTTTCAGCTTCTTGAGCAGCTTTTTCACATGGTCACTCCCTCCCTTCACTCATCGAGCAGGGCGTGGATGCCTTGCTTCGCGAGAAAATCCTTCTGCTTGTGCTTGATGTCTGTGGCGTAGGCGAGCGCCGTCTCCATGTCGCCGTTCGTGTGGCCGCGCTGCATGGCGTGGGCCGTGGCCTCGCCGAGGGCGATGCTGGCCCGCGTACTCTGCACGATGAGCAGAAATAAATCCTGCTGCGCCTTCGCCTTTTCGGCTTGGGCTTCCTCCCGCGCCTCGATGTGGCCCTTGAAGCGCCAGACGATGAGCCCCATGATGGCGCTCGGAATTCCCATAGCCGCCACGAAGGCGAGGAGCAGCTCTCCGATGCTGACTTCGACCATTGGTATCACCTCCCCTTGATGGCTGCCGCCGGCACAAAGCCGGTGACAAATCTCCCGCCGAGGAAGGTGGCTACCGGGCACCATCCGGCCCGGCGGGGCATCGCAATAACGGGCGCGCCCTCATCGAGCGTCCCGTCGCTGCCGTAGGTGTGTCCGGGCCCGGCCTTGACTTCTGTGCCTGCCGCCCGGCAGGCCGCAGGGTAGGCGCGTGTCCTGCTGGCCGGTTTCCCGTGCTTCGAGAAGCTGCCCTCGGGGACGTAGCCCCGGATGAACGCGCCGCCGGCGACGGCTGCCACCTCGCTCCATCCATCCTTCGCCGGGAGCGCGAGCAGCCAGTCTCCCGCTGCGGCTTCTCCGGCGGCCTCAAAGCCGCGTCCGGGGCCGGTGCGGATGGTGGTCGGCCCGGCGGTGAAGACCGCGCACAGGGGCGCTCCGGCGTCGCTGCGGGCCTTTGGCGCGGTCTTGGGCTTCGCCCTTGACCTGCGCGGTGCCGGTTTCTTGGTCGTCTCGCTCATTCTGCATCCCTCCTTTACGCAGAGAGGAGGCCCCCGCTTACGCGGAGACCTCCTTGTAGTAGTCGTTGAGGAGCGCCGGGGGTGCCCAGTTCTCCTGCTTGTTGAAGGCGCGGAGCACCTCGTACTCGGTGCCGTCGTGGGTAAAGTGGTCGCCTACGGCGAAGGTGTGGCTCTCCTCGAGGCCGTCCCAATCCGGGACGTCACCCGGCTCTGGCTCGGGCTCCGGGCCGGGTTCGGGCTCCTCACCGCCGTCCTCGTAGAGTTTGTACTCCGAGGGGACAAGGCGCGGGTAATGGGGCTCGTAGAGCGTGACGCCTGCCTCCTTGATGGGGGTGTAGAGCTTCCCGTCAATGGGGTCGCGGCGGACGGCTCCGTAGGGGACGTGCTCGCCCCACGCGAAGTCGAGGTAGGTGCCGGGCTCCTCCGGCTCCTCCCGGATGAGGCGGAACAGGGTGCGTCCGCCCTCGGTGCCGGGGGCGTAGAGGGCCTGCGCTTGGTGCGTGACGGTGCAGATGTAGGTCTCGCCGCTGGTGCCGTCGATGATGGTCTCGCCGGCGAACACCTGCCCCATACTCGCCGCCCAGATGCGGGCGGTTCCTACGGTGGCGATTTCTTTGATGACGTCGTCCGTGAGGTCGCCGGTGGCGAGCTTCCCGGCTCGCAGAAGGGCGTCTTGCGCCTTGCGGATGTGTTCGTCCGGGTAGCTGCCGCCGAGGGCCTTGATGGCCTCCCCAGCGTCCAGAATGGCCGTCCAGATGTCAACGAGCTCTACGGCCTTTTCCTGCTTCTGCAAAGTCCTCTGGTATTCAAGGCTGTTGACGTTCGGCATGATAGTCTTCCTCCTCTCTTACACATAAGAGCCGCTTACCGGCCTGCTGCTGATGGTGTCGTAGCCGGTGCTCTTGGAGATTTGCACCTTGACGCCGACGCCCCATTTCTCTGCGGTTTTGGTGGAGTTCGAGAAGATGTGCTTGAGGCCGATGGTGGCGAGCTCCCATGTGGGATTGTCGTCGAAGGCGTTGTTGCACACGGAGACGACGACGTCCTCCGCCGCCGCGTAGTACTGCAGGGACACGAGAATTTTCTCGGCTGCGGCGTCGGTCTCGATGGGGCCGACGATGTACTCGATGCCGGTGACACTGCGGGTGAAAGTGGTCGTCCGTGTGGCACTGTTGCCGAGGGTGTCCGTGACCTTGACCTGCATGGTGTGCTGCCCGTTCGACAGGGCCGCGAACTGCGCCTCTGTGAGGGCGAAGGTGTAGGTCTGGTTTCTCACGGCGTCCTCGATTGTGCGGATTTCGTTCCCGTCGAGGCTTTCGACGACGGTGAGCTCATCGTCGGTGTCTTGGTCGTTCACGGTGTAGGCCATCGAGGGCGGGCTCGTGACGGTGCCGAGGTCGGTGTCGGTGCCGCTGATGGTGGGGTCTACGTTGTGGACAACGGTTTTGACCGTGCTGCTGGTGTAGCCGCTGTACGCTCCGTTGACGTCCTTCGCCCGGACACGCCACTGAACCGTGTTTGCGCTGGTGCCGACGCCGGTGTCGTCGTAGCTGGTGGCGCTGCCGGTGTAGACGTTCGTCCACGCGCCGCTGTTGATGCTCCGCTCGAGCTCGTAGGTGATTGCGCCGCCCTCGGGGTCTACGCTGGCCGCCCACGAGATTTCTGCGGTCTTCCCGCTGCGTACTTCGTCCGGGACGGTGATGCTGGGCGGGGTCGTCGGGGCTTGGTTCCATACAATCGTGTACGCGCCATCGCTGTCCGGGCTGTCAGATACCAAGATTGAAGATGACAGATTCAAAGCCGGGCGGACGCCGTAGTAGCCGAGGCACGCGACGTAGTGGTTGAGCGATCCGTCCGAGTACACGAGGCGGACGTAGTACGAGTGCGACGCGAGCGGGGAGCGCAGGTAGTAGTACCAGTACTGGGATGCGCTCAACGAACTTGTCTTGTACTCACTGTTGCTGACGGCCTGCGCGGTGGGGCGGCACTGGCGGCTGGAGTTGTCGCTGAACATGGCGAGGGTAGAGCCCTCCGAGACGCTGGTCTCTGCGCCGAGGCCGACTTCCGCCTTGGACAGCAGGAAGACCTTGTCCGTGACGGTCTCGGAGCCGCCGCCGTCAACGCTGGCCTTTGCTACGGTGAGGGTAGTGTTGAGGATAGCGGCGAGCATCTGGGCCGAGAAGCCGGTGAGGAAGCCCGCCTCATCGTCGTACTCATTGTAGCCGTCCCACACATTGGCGTTGGTGGGCGCTGCGTCTGCGCCGTGCTGCGCTTGATACCACGGCGAGCCAGACTTGTTCAGCCACTGCCGGAGGTTAGAAAGGGAATACCTGTTGTTGCCGTAGTTCCGGCGGCTGCTGTCGCCGTTGCCACTCTCCTTCGCGTCGAAGCAGGCGAGCTTGAGGATGTTCGCCGCGACGAGGGTGACGGAGTTCGCCGGGTACCCGGCGTGGTTCTTGTCACCTATCTCCCAGATGATAGGGACGCCGTAGTAGGTCGTGCTGGTGTCTTTGACCTTTGCCCTAACGGGCAGGGCGCTGATTGATTGAGACATCTGCTGTTTCGCTCCTTTCAAAAATCTCATTGTAGAGTTGGTCGTATTTCTGTATGAGCGCGTGGCAATCGCCGTGGGAAGCGTGTGACCGCCAGCTCTGGTAGCTCTCGGTGATTTTCTCCTTGGTGATGGCTCCGCTCTCGTACATGACCTTGTACTTCCGCAGTTTCCGTTTCATCCGCTCGCGGCTGGCCCGGCGCAGCTTGCGGACGACCTTGCCGGTGTCCGTGAGATAGCTGTGGAAGCCGAGAAAATCCAGTCCGTTACGGAGGGGAAATATCTGCGTCTTGTCATTGAGCTCGAGCCCTCGCTCCGCGAGGTGCTCCGATATGGCCTTCCATGCGGCCCGGAGGGTGTCTTTGCTTTCGTGGATGATGTAGAAGTCGTCCATGTATCTCCCGTAGTAGCGGAAGCGGAAGCCCTCTTTCATGAGGTGGTCGAGCTTGTTGAGGTATAAGAGCGCGAATACTTGGCTGCTCTGGTTGCCTATTGGGATGCCGACGTTGCCCGGTGTGCTGTCGATGATGAGGTCGGTGAGCGCGAGGCTCCTTTCGTCGTCGAGCAGCTCCCGGACGTCCTGCTTGAGGATGTCGTGCCGGATGCTGGCGAAGTAGTGGTGGACGTCCGCTTTCAGTACCCATCCGTCTGCGCTGCCGTGCCTGCGGTAATACTCCCGCATGAAGTCGCGTAGCCGGTTGAGGCCGAAGTGGGTTCCCTTGCCTATCTGCGAGCCGTAGTTGTCGAGAATGAAAGGACGGGTGAGGACGTCGTAGAGAATGGTGTCGCAAAAGGCGTGTTGGACGATTTTGTCCTTGAAGGAGTTGGTCTGAATGAGCCTTTTCTTCGGCTCGAAGACATAAAACTCCCGGTAGCCGCCGGGGCGGTATGTGCCGGTGCTCAACTCCTCTTGCAGGACGGCGATAGCCTCGAGGGCGTTCATCTCCACCTTGGCGACGGTGTTCTTCCACCTCTTGCCGCGCCGGGATGCCCGGTAGGCGTTGTAGAGCGTTTCAAATTCGTAGACGGTATCAAAATTGACCTTCGTTTTCTGCATCTGCTTGGGCTCCTCCGAACACCGCAAAAGCCCCGAGGCCCTTGCGGGCTCCGGGGCGTCGGTGCTATGTGTTTATCCTCGGCGGTATGCCTTTGGACGGGATATTCCTTCCTTTGATGGGTGGGCCTCTGCTTTCGGCCCCGCCGCAGCGGGGTCTACTTGGTCGCGGTAAATTCCACCGAAGCCGGGCGGACGCCGTTGTTGCCGTTGTACGCGTTGTTGTTGTTGAGCGTCCCGTCCGAGTTCACGTTGCGGACGTTGTTCGAGTTCGACGCGTTCGGGGAGCGCACTACGCACAACAAAAGTCGATGCCGTACAAGGAATACCCCAATGAAACGCCGTCAGCCTTTCGGGCTGAACCGCGCTGCATCCTTTTTCCGCCACGAAGCTGTGAGGTTCTTGACGTCGAGTATCTTCTTCGTCCAGTCCTCGCAGCGGCGGATGTCGATGTAGCCCCTTTCGAGGGCTATGTCGAGTAGGTTGAGGAGGAGCTTACATTTCGTAAGAGCTCTCTTTTGAAGGTCGAGGCGTTCTGCTGTCTCTGCGGCGCTGCGAGGGAATATCTCGTTCGCCTCTATGAGGCATTCCAGAACGTCGAGGGCCGCTGTCTCCATCCGCTGTGAAAGTGTGAAGCGGACGCTTTTCGGAAACACCTTATTGCTGGCCCACATGGTATGGTTCACAAGGTCTTTGGCCTTGCTTATGGCGGTGAGTTCGCCGGGCTTGCCGTTCGTAGCAGACACCTCCTTTCGGCGAGGGCGTCGAGCTCCTCTTGGCTGATGCCCTCCACTTCGAGTACGCCTTTCTTCACTGTGATGCTCACCTGCCTGCCGTCTATGCTGGTGCCGGTGAGATACAGCCCGTCATGCCGCCTGCACGGGCAGGGCGTCTCCAATTCGGAAATGAGGTGCGGTATGAGACAGGCGGCGGTCTCCTCCGTGCAGAGAACCGCCGCCGTCATGCCTCGATGAGCCTCGCTGTCTGGTTCCACACGCCGTCAATGATGGTGACGTTGGAAAGGGTTGCGAAGTCCGCGCTGAACGTGATGCCGCCGGGCATATCCCCGCTGATGAGGTCGGAAAGAAGGTCGATTTCGTCCCCGTAGTCGTCGAGGATTTCTTGCAGGCCGGCGATGTCGGAAATTTCGTGCCCGTGGCCGATGAGCGCGTAGTTGGCGAGGTCTGCCATCGTGGCGAAGGCGTCCGGGTTGATGATGGCGGTGACGATGCTGACGCTCGAGACAATGGTAACGAGCGTGAAGGTCGCCAGCTTGTTCACGGCGTCGCCGTCCGGGCGTATCCATTCCGGGTGTTCCTGCAGGGAGAGGTAGGTGTAGAGGATTTCTCCTTCGTCCGGGTCTGTGGCCCAGAGGCCAAGCTCCGTAGCGTTGAAGCCGGTCTCGACGCCGACACTGCTGACCTGCGCGACGATGGAGACTTCTCCGTTGTTGCTGTTGGCGATGGAGGCAATCATGCCGTCCATAACTTCGTGCCCGAGGTCTGTCATGCTGTCCGGGCTGCTGCCCGAAGGAATGCTCCCGTCGCCGACGCTGACGCGGGTGAATTGCAGTCCCTCCCCCGAGGCCATGAGCTTGGCGATGAGGTCGTTCCCTTTTTGGGTGAGGTAGCTGCCGTCGTTGTAGCCGATTTCTGGCATTGTGCTGTTCCTCCTGTCTGTTTAATATGCTGGCCGGATTGTGATGTGGGCCAGTTCGTAGGCGTAGCTGTTGAGGTAGACGGTGTTGCTGGCCCTGCGGTTGATGACCGGGGGCCTTATCGTCATTCTCGACGAGATGGCTGCCCCGGTATTGAGGTAGAGCGTCGCTTCGTTCCGCCGGTAGGTGCGGAGGAAAAGCCTCATCCCGACGCCCGCTGCGACGATGCGCTTCATGACGCCGGCGATGAGCTCCGCCGTGTCAATCTTCTCGGCTTCGAGGTCTGCTTCGTCAACATATATCCACACCTTCGCGGGGAAAACTTCGTCGAGGTCTACTTGCTCCGGCTCGATGTCGAAAAGGGTCGCCGCCGCATTGATGACGGTCTCGATGTCGCCGCCGGAGAGGAGGCTTATCATCTTGACCTTAATCAGCAGGCGGTAGAAGGCGTCAGGAGCCCCGTCTCGGGCTACGCCGAAGTTCTCCCCGTAGCGGTCTAATACCGCGCCCTGCGCGTTGTCAAGGTCGTCCCAGAGGAGTATCTTGTCGCTCTGGTCGTGGACAAGCTCAAGGCCCCACGCAAGGGTGTTGAACAGCCGTCCGATGTTGGTCTCGAGGGGGAGGCTGCTGTATGCGTTCCTCACGTCGTCCCGGTTGTACGCGCCGGTGAGCATATCAAGCATTGTGTGTAGGTAGCCGTGGCTCATGAGACGCTCACCTTCGCTTTCTCGGTGTATGCCTTCTCTCTGGTGTCTACCTCGATGTTGTAGGTGCCGTAGTCGCTGCCGTCCGGGCTGGTCTGGAGGGTGAAGTCAAGGACGCCGGGGATGGTGTAGATGACCTCCGGGAGCCGGTTGTAATACACGGTCTCGCCGATGGTCGTCCCGCCCTTCACGTCGCTGCCGATGTAGTCGATGAGGGCCTGCGCGATTTGGTCTTTCCCGTCCACAGGGAAGCGGTTGGCGTCCGTCTCGAGGTCTGTGACCTTAATCCATACCGGCACGAGGGTCGGCCTCGAGAATTTGATGTTGTAGGTGACGCCGCTGGAAGACAGGACGGCGACGGTGGTGCTTCCGTAGGTCTGGATGCCTGCCGCCTTGCGCCGGAAAATCTGCTGCGCGACGTCGCTGTCGAGCCCGCCGTAGACGACAGCCTCGATGCTGTGCGGGGGGAGTCCCTCGCTGTCTGTTTCGTCGGTGTCGTTCTCGTACACGATGGCCGAGTAGACGCCTTCGACGTTCTGCAAAATCTCGCCCCGGATGGCGTCTGCGTTGACGCCGCCGGCATAGTCCACGGATTGGTAATACCTGTCCCGGTATTCCTCATCCGTCTCGCGGGCCCGGCCTCCGTCGAAGGCTGCCGGGTTCGTGACCGCCGTTATTCCCTCCGGGATGCCGGGGTTGATGACGACGGTGACGGTGCCCGCTGCTACGTTGCCCTCTGGGCCCGCTGTGGTGGCCTGTGCGGGCAGAAGGACGGTTCCCCCTGTTCCTATCTCCCCCTGCGCCATGACGACGAATTGGAGGCCCGCTACGGTTCCTGCGAGCCACCCTACGGGGACGATGGTTCCCGGCGTACCCGTGATTTGGAGGTAGCCGCTCGACTTCTGTTCCGACAGGAGCTTGAGGCCGATGGCTTTGCCGAGGTTGTAGAGAGAAGTTCCTACCGCCGTATCAACGAAGCGCGAGTTGTAGACGTCCTCGATGGTGGAAAAGAGCATATTCAAAATCCATGCGAAAATCCGCAGGAACAGGCCGATGGGCGAACGGACGGTGAGGTTCGCCTTGCTGCCGAACAGCTCCCTTGCCTTGTACTCGAGGGCATCAAGAAGCTCGGTGTATGTGGGCCTTCGGAAGCCTCGCTCCGTAAGGCCCCATTCGTTTTGTGTGCTCACTGCTGCGTCACCTCCATGCTGATGGTCTGGCCGCTGTAAAGGGTGCCGGAGAAGGTAACACTGAGCTCGCGCCCGTCTGTCTCTGCGTCAAGCTGGTCTATCTGCTCGACGTCCGTCTCTTGGAAGATGGCCTCCCGTAGTACCTCCTCGACCTCATCGTTCTCGAGGTCGGAGCGCCGCCGTCCGAAGATGCGCTCGTAGTCGGTGCCGTGGCTCTCGTCGAGAGGGAAGCCGCCCTTCCATGTGAGAAGGGTAAGCCGGACGCACTGCGCCGTGGTTTCGTCGCCGTAGATGAGCACCATGTTCCCATCTTCGTCGAGGGGGATGTCCATCGTCTCGGGGTCGATTTTCAACGTCATGTTTCTGTCCACTTGCTTCCCTCCTTTACTGCGGTGGTGATGTCTGCCCGTCCGGGCAGGTGTGTGTATGGCTCTTGAGGCTGACGCCTCCGGCGATGACGTCGCCCGTGGCCGTGATGCTGCCGGTGACGGTAACGTCCCCGGTGACAGCAACATCGCCGATGATGGTGATGTCTCCCGTGACCTTCGTGTCTCCGAGAACTTCGATGCCGTTCTCCTTGACGACGAGGTAGATGGAGCCGCCCTCCGTCCCGATGGCGTAGCCGTCCGGGAGGCTGTTGCTGGCGCTGCCGGGCAGGATGCCGCCGATGAATATGGCGTCGGTGGCCGAGTGATTGCGCTCTGTGTTTGGCTCTCCCTCGGTGCCGCTGCTCACGGCGTTGTCGATGTCGTGGTCGCAGAAGACCACGAGGCCGATGTCTCCGGCCTTGTAAGCGACCTTCTTGGCGAAGCCTCCGCCCCTGTCGCATACGATGGGGACGCCGAGGATTGGGGGCTGGCTCTGGTAGGTGCCCTGCTCGAGCCTCTTGGAGATTGGCTGCACATCGACGGTCTGCTTTGCGCCGTCGTAGGCCGTGACCTTGACGATTTGAGCGACGTTGATGGCCTCTGCGGCTTTCTTCTTCTGTTGCTGCTCGTATCTGTACTGCGGCGTGTTCATGCGGGCCTCACCTCGATTTCTGTCTTCCAGTCGCCGCTTTGGCTGCCCTTGTGGGTGCCCCGGACGATAATAAACTGCCCGTTGAGGTCGCTCGACTGGATGCGGATAATGTCGGCGGGGCCGAGGTGGTAGTTGAGAAGGCTGTTCCGCTTCTTGGTCTGGGCTTCTTCATCCTTCTCCTCGGTGGTCTTCTTGGTGTCGAGGTCTGTCTCGACCTCGATGACGACCTTTTCCTCATCCGCGCGGAGGAGGCCGGTCTCCGGCGATAGCAGGTAGCCTTTGTTCACGCCGTCCGCCGGGTTGTTGATGATGATTTTCCCGCAGCGGATGAGGAAACGGCTCTTGCAGTCGCTCACGACGATTTCCTTCAAAACGTCCTTGAGCTTTCCTTTGCATACCCTCCCGCGAGGGTATTCCTTGTCGATGGCGAGCTCAAAGGTTCCGACTTCGATGCCGAAGATGTTGAGAAGGTCTTGCACCATCGCCTTCGCCTTTATGCTCTTGGTGTAGGTCTTGTTGACCTGCGCCGTGAGCCATTGGTCGAGGGCCTCCGTGGCCGTGATTTTGGTCGTCCATTCTGTGCTGCTGTGCTTGTGGGAAAGGCCGGACACCTGCCCGACGAAGATGACGCCGAGGTCTCCTTCGTAGCCGGCATTGATGATGACCGGGTCTCCCTTCTTGATGCTGTTCCGGGTGTTCGCCGACAGGTTGTAGGCGTTGACGGTGGCCGTTGTGAGCTCATCGCTGTCCTCGAACGGAACCTCGAAGTCGAAGGCGAGGTCGTCCATCGAGTATCTGTTTCCCCCGATTTGGAGGGTCGCGCTGCGGAGCCAGAAGTCCATCACTCGACCCTCCTCTCGTGGAGGTACAGCTTGACTTGCTTCCCGAAGTTGTCGAACGTCACTGTGTCGATGTCTTCCCCGGTGAGGCATTGAGGGATGATGACCGGGAGGGGGAAGCGTTCGTCTTCCACGCTCCCAAAAAGGGGCCGCCCATAGCGGACAATGTCTCCGTAGACGAGCGGCTCCCCGTCACTGGTGGCGAGGTCTACTGTGAAGAAGCCCCCTGCCTCGTTGTACTTGACCGTGAAAGTGTAGGTCTTGTCCGTGAGCTTGACGGAGAAGGTGTAGGGCACCTTGCTCGTATCAATCTCGACGACCTCGACCTCGTTTCCAAGGTCGATAAGCTGTAATGCCATAGCCGTCCTCCTTTCGTCAGCTCACGCCGTTGTAGCTGGCCGTCGCTCTGGTGGCTGGGCCGCTGCTGCTGGCCGGTTTGCTGTTGTAGCTGTTCACATAGGCGGCGTAGGCGCTGCTGGAAATGGTCTCCGCCACGGTGGTCTTGAGCCCGTCGCTGCTGGTTTTCTTGGTCTGGGCCGTCGAGTAGCTTGTGGGCTTCCCGGTGTCCTGCTGCGTCATCATCGGCATCGCCCCGACTTCGACCACCTCCGAGGAGGAGATGTTGACCTGCTGGAAGGACACCTTGAAGGTGCAGCCCTTCGCGTTCTTGGCCCCGTAGTCGAAGGAGAGGCTTGTGATGACGAGGTTTGCGATGCGGACGCGCCCTGTGTAGGTTACGATGTCCCGGCGGTCTCGCATGGTTTGTAGCGTCTGCTGTCCCTGCTGGCCGCCGATGATGGTGCCGCTTATGGAGAATTTGACCGGGTCTTTTACGACGTGGTCGTTGATGTCTGCGCCGTTCTCGATGGGGTTCGAGGTGACTTTGCTGGACATAGAGACGGCCTCGCTCTGGATGTTGCCGATGGTGTCCGGCTCGAACCGCACCGAGCCGCTTTTCCGGCCCGTGATGGTGTATGCCATGCGCTGTCACCTCCTTATGCGTAGGCGTTCTTGATGTTCATGGTGTCGTACTCCTCCTCTCGCATCTCCTTGTAGAGCCGCCGGAACATGGCCTCCGCCTGCGCCATTAGGCTGTCGGCGGTGCCTTGGTCTACGTTCCCCTGCACTTGCAGGGTGAGGCTCGGGGAGAAGCTGCTCGAGGAGTTGATGTTGCTCGATGCGCCGGCGATGAGCTGCTCGCTCTTGTCCGCCGGGATGATGGCCGTGCCCTGCGGGAGGAAGGCGACCTCTCCGCCCTCCTCATTGATGCGTGTCCAGCCGCCTTCAAAGTTGTCGGTGCCTTCCGCGTTTCCGGGAATGGACGTCACGCCGACGCTTACGGACGCGCTGCTCGCGCTGGCCGCCGCCGAGGCGATGCGGTTGAAGGCTGCGACGATGGCGTTCGCCCCGCTCTCCGCAGCCGCCGTCATCCGGCTCCATGCCGTTTCTGCGTCTATTGCCATCGTGGCGTAGGTGCTGCTGGCCTCCGCGCCCATCGTCTTGAGGTTGAGGTCTGTGATGTCCTTGGTCTCGATGATGCTTTCCTGCGCGGTGGCGTTGGCCTCCGTTGCCGCCCCGGTAACGTCCGAGGTGTACTGCGACGTATCGACGGCGAGGCTGACCTCCGTGTTCGCGCTCTCTTGCAGGCCGTTGACGGCTCCGTTGAGCCCTTCGACCTCCTCCTTGCTGTCCTTCGCGCCTCCGAAAAGGCCGGAGAAGAAATTGACGACGGCTCCGACGCCGTCTGCCAGCCAGCCGATGATAGTGCCGAGCACGTCCCCGATGACGCCCAGAACATTCCCGATGACCTCAAGGACAGGGGAAAGGGCTTCGAGGATGGGGGCGATGAGCCCGAGCAGCTCTGCAATCGGCGGGAGAATGGCCTCTGCGATGCTCTGAATGACCGGCATAAGAGGCTCGATGAGCGAGATGATGACGTTCAAAATCTCCGTCAGCGGCGGCATAAGGGTCTCGACCAGCAGGCCGAGGATGCTCGCCAGCGGAGGCAAAACGGTCTGCGCGAGGCTGCCGAATACGTCGATGAGCGGTATTGCGGCTTGGAATACCGTGCCGAGGACGTCCGTGAGGACGGGCAAAAGGGCCTGCCCGAGCTCCATGATGACCGGCATGGCCTGCGAAAGGCCCTCCGAGAGCATTTCGACGAGGCCGAGGAGCATGGGCTCGATGGTCGGCCACGCCTCGATGATGGTGTTGAGGAACTGCTCGATGACAGGGGTGAACTTCCCTCCGGCGTCCTCCATGAAATTCGTCCAGATGCCGTTGAGGCTCTTGGTGCTGTTGGTGAGGCCGTCCGTCTGCGTGATGGCCGCCTGCTGCACCTTGGAGCTCTGCTCGATGATGGAGGCAAGCCGTACTTGCGCGAGGGTGGCTTCGTCCATTTCGTCGATGTTCTCCCCGAGCCCCATCTTCATGGCCTGCGCCTTGACCGTTGCTTCGTCCAGCTTGACGCCGTACTCTGCGAGGGCCTCCCCGTTTCCTTGAATGCCCTCTTGGATGAGGGTGAGGGCCTCGGTGTCGTCCATCGAAAAGGCGTTGCCGAAGTCGTAGGCGAGGGACGTGGTCGTCTTGGACAGCTCCGCCGCCGCATCGTCTGTGATGCCGAGGTTGGTGTAGAGGGCTTGGTTGCTGACAAGGAAGCCTTGTACTTCCGTGTTGCTGCGGTGAACGGCGTCCGCGTAGTTGTCGGCCCATTCTCCGACGTCTGTGCCGGCGAACAGGTTATCGAACTTCGCGGATGTGTTCTCCCCGAGCTTTGCTGCCTCTACTGCGGCGCTGGCAAATTCCTTGATGGCGTCGGTGGCCGCTTGGATGGCTTCGATGCTCAAGAAGGCTGCGAGCGCCCCTTTGATGGCGTCCTTGACTTGGTTGCCTGCGTCGCTGCCCTCCGCGCCCATGTCGTCGAGCGCCCGCTCTGCGTCCTTGGCCTCATCCTCGACGTCGTCTGCCGCGTCTGCGGCCCCGTTAAGGGCTTGAACGAGTTTCCCCTTTATGGTCTGTATTGGATGGGTGAAGGCCGTTCCTATGACCTTTGCGCCCTTTGTGACGTCGTTCTTGAAGCCTGTGAATTGCTTTTGGGTGTAGGCGAAGGCCCCGGAAACGCCGGTGCGGAAACTCTTGGCAAGCGACTGTCCGCTCTGGATGCCCGCTGCCATCGTCTTCTTGAAGGCCGCGCCGAAGCTGTCGGCCTCCGCTCCCATTTTTCGGAAGCTGTCGCTCGCATCGTCCCCGGCGTCGTCGAAGTCTGCTCCCATCCTCTGGGCGGCGGCTCCGGCGTCCCGTGCTGCGTCCGCGCCTGCCGCGCCCATGTCGCTGATTGCGCGGCTGCAAGACTGTGCCCCAGCCTCTGCCCGGTCTACAGCCTCATCAACGTCGCCGAGGCCGCTTTCCATCTGTTCGATGGCGTTCAAGGCGTCCGACGCTTGGAAGCCTACGCCATAGGTGAGGTCTCTTGCGTCTGCCAAGTTTTCACCTCCTTAAATGCCGAAATAGCCGCCCCCGAAGGGACGGCTATTTCTTTCTGTTGGGGTTCCATTCGCCTTGCCACAGCAAGCGGGCCTCGACGGCTTCCCGGTACTCTCTCAAGTCCATTTCTTTGAGCTCGGAGTAGGTGATGCCGCTGCCGGCGAACACCATGCACCAGAATTCCCTGTTCCGCCGGGCCCGCCGCTGCGCTGCGGCTACGCTGGCCTCACTCTCGAAGAAAGTTCTCGATGGCCTTGATGAGCCCCTCCGGGGTCTTGAGGTCATCCTTCTCATCGAAGTAGGCCATGCCTTCGTTTCTCACCTCGGCGGGCGCGATGACGCAGTTCTTGAACATCCTGTCCATGTACTCCGCGCTCTTGCGCTTTCCGCTGCCGGTGTTCCCACACTCATCGTTGGTCTCGTAGTACCACGACGGAGAAACGCTCTGCAGGGTGAATTCGGTTCCGTTGACAGTTACCTTTTTCTGACGAGCCATATACTTTCGGTAGCCCCTTTCTGATAATGATTTCGGCCTTTCCGGCCAGTTCTTCTTTGCCATCTAAATCCCCGCCTTAACGGTAGTTGAGGTCGGGGATGTAGACGTTGACGGTGACGGTGGTAGGGTCTTTGCTTCTGGGGGTGTCCGGCATCTTGAGGATGCGGCAGTTCTCCTCGCTGACCTGAATGGCGTCGGCGTCGTTGACGTCCGAGACGGAGAAGCGAACGGGACGCCGCTTCGCGCAAATCTCGCGCAGGTACGCAAGGCTCGAAGACGTGCTCATGAGGGGCAGGGCGGCGTTGCCGCTGTTGTTCGCGTTCTCGCTGTATGCGACGTCGCCCTTGGCCCCCACGCTGGGCGTGACGGCGTCCTCATTGTGGGTGAGGGTTACGACGCCGTCTGCGGCAAAGCCGGTGATTACCCGGCCTCCGATGGACACAGTGACCTTCTTGGGGTCGTAGGTGCTGACTTCCGGCATGGTGTGTTCCTCCTTTCACTTACGCGGTGAGGGTGGCCCGCAGGGTGCCTACCACCTTGACGCGGTGGACAGCGCCCTCGAGCAGGGCCTCCCAAGTGATGTCCGGCATCTGGCGGGCGCAGGCTTCCTCATCCGTGGCATCGGCCCGTTTCGGGACGACGACAGAGAAGACGCCTGCATCGCTTTCCGGGTCTCTGGCGATGATGCCGAGGTCGGTGGCCCGGTTGAGGGTTGCGAAGACGGCTCCGGCCACCAGCGCGAAGCCTGCGTCGGTGTAGGGCACCTTCGCGTTCTCGAGCAGGACGGAGTAGAGCTCCTCCCTCATGTAGCTGGCGATGTAGTCGGCCCCGAGCTGGTTGTCGATGAATTCGCCGTCGCAGCAGACGCCGTTCTTGACGTACTGCTTCTTGTACTCCTCCGTGAGGAAGTTGACGTTTGCCTCCTCGAGGGCCTCTCTCTGGGCGCTGGTGATTGCAGGCATGGTGATGCCCTGCGGCACCTTGAACTTCCACGTCACGCTCTGCGGGTAGAAGGGACCGACGTTGCCGAGGTAGGCGGCGTCCGCCTCCTCATCAAGGTTCTCGGTGTCGGTGTAGATGAGGGCGCACCGGCGGTTCTTGACAGCCAGAGAGAGGTTGTCAGTCTGGCCGAAGTAGAATTTGCGGTGGTCTTCTTCGCCCGCGCCGAGCTCTGCCTCTGTCGGCTCCGTGCCCTCCGCCCACGCACAAAGAGCTTTGACGTAGTCGTCTCCGTCTTGGTCAGTGAGCAGCATATACCAGTCGTCGTCGGTCTGGCGGAGGGTCTCGATGGCGGTGATGAGGGCCTCTGCCTTCTCTCCGTCGTCCTGCCCGGTGGGGGGCGCGATGCCGGCGATTTTGACCTTGCGGATGAGGGTGTCTGCGAGCGTGGTCTTGCCCTGCTCAAACAAGGCGCTGACCTTCCGATAGATTTTCGCGGTGGTGCCGCTGTTGGGGTAGTCCTCCGCCACTTCCTCAAGGCTGCGGTAGATGGCGGGGTCTTTGGCCCCGGCGGTGCTCAAGATGAGGATGTCGAGCGCCTCCGAGGGGTTCGGCTTCGCGTCGAGGTTCACGACGACGATAACGTCTTTCGGCATTTGGTTCACTCCTTTTCTTGTTTGGTGACGACGTTTTGGAGGATGTCATCTCTCCGCTGGTCGTCCTTGGTGTAGCGGACGCGCACGTCAAAGCCATACCGGCGGGCCGCTTCGTCGATGACGAGGGTGGTTCGGTTCCCGACGTTCGTAACCTCCGCGACGACGATGCCCTTGTTGGAGAGGTCGTTGTAGCCGCCCTGCAACAGGTAGCCGATGGCCTTCTCTGTGATGTTCTGGGCTTCATCGTCTCCGTAGACGTACTCCTCGCCGTCCCACCTGTTTTCGGAGCAGGCTGTGAAGGAGAAGGTGGCGGAAGGCTGCTCGCGGCGGTTGTCTATGAGCGCCTCGGTGCCGTCTTCGTCCTCGATGACGGTCTGGGTGTGGTCACCGAGCTCTCCCGTCGATGCGTATGGTGCCGTGACGCTGTAAACGATGAAGGGCACCTCCGCCTCCGGCTGCACTTGGTCGCTCAAGAGGACGGGGATGCCGAGCGCTGCCGCAAGGCTCGAGACGAGCGTGTTTCTGACTTCGAGGAATGTCATTTCGGCGAGCTCACTCCCTTCTTCTCGACAACATAGCGTTTCAGCGGATGGATTGGCCCGTGGGTAAGCTCTTGCTTCACGGTATAGACCTGCCCGTCGAAGGTGTCTCGTACCTGCTGCCCGACGGTGAGGCTGTGGCCGTTTGTATAGAGCTTTTGGCTGTTCTGCGTGTAGGTGCCCGCGATGGCGTACTGCAGGTCTTCGTTGTTGACCGGCATAACGACGCCTTTGAAGGTCTTGGACGTCGGCTTCGTGGGCTTCCACTGGCCTCCGTTCGCTTGGTCGTAGCTGCCGCCGGGCTCGAGCTCCTCGATGTCGTGCAACAGCCCGAGGGGGATGGTGGGCTTTGCGTACTTGAACATGGGCTATCCCTCCTCGATTTCGTAGGTGATGGATTGGTAGAGGCGTCCCGTGCTGTAAAGGGGCTTCCCGCTCTTGGTGGTCTCCATTGTGATGCTGCTCTTGGGCGGGTCAATGCCCTTCATGATGTAAGCCTGCGTCATGGCCGCCGCCCGCTCGCCGATGAGGGCCGCCGCCTCTCTGGCGGTTCCTCCCTCGAGGACGATTTTGTCGATGGCTGCCTTGCAGGCCTCCGCGAGTTCGTTCTTCCCGTGGTCGAAACTGCCTCGGATGAAGCTGCGCTCCGGGATGGTGACGGAAGGGAGGAGAAGGAACAGGAAATTGAATTTCCCGTTCCCCTTGTCCGTAACTCCGAACAGATGCCCTTCCTCCGACGTGATGAAGAAAAGCCCTTGGAAGTCCCTCGGGCTTTTCCCCTCCGCCTCCCGAGAGATGGGAATTGCGAGGTTCTTTACGTTCTTGGCGCGGATGGTCGCCCCGTATTCGTGGACGCCGGCTATCATGAGGAGGTAGCTGTCTGCGTCTCCTTGGATGCCGACGTGGATTTTCAAGGCTTGTAGTGCCTTGAGTTCTGTCTTGATGCGCTCGAGCTCTGGGCGCAGGGTGTCTCTGATAATCGCCACGGCCCACCTCCTCACAAGCGGGTGTAGTAGCCAATGGTCGTGAGCCAGCTCTCTCGCGGGTTCTTGTCGAACGTCCAAGAGACGTCGGAAATGCTGAACGCGGACAGGCCTTGCGCCCCGTTCTGCATGATGGAGAATTCCTGCTGGATAATCCCCCACACCACTCCCTGCAAGTCTGCGGGGAGGGTGCAGGGGTCGTCTTCCGTGGCGTCCTTTGGGAGGACGTAACCGGCGGTGTACTTGACCTCCAAATACCTCGCTGCGAGGAGGAAGTCGTAGGATAAGCCGCCGACGTAGCCCCGGAAAGTCCAGCCGTTGTCCTTGTAGAGGACGCCGATTTCTCCGTCTACGGTGTAGTCGTACTCCTCCGGCGGGATAATGCTTCCGTCGGTGGTGTCCTTGACGTACTCGACATTGATGATGGGCCATTGGAGCAAGACGAGCTCTTGCGTCCCAGAGGCGACGTAGCGTTGTGTGTACTGCTGACGCCCGAGCTTCCGGCCTGTCATTCGCTCAATCCACGCCGAGGCGTAGTTGATGAGGTTCACGAGCATGGCGTCTCGCTGCTCATCCACGTCGTCCGGGGCGATGCCGAGCATGATTTTCACGTCCTCGAGGGTGGTGAGGGCGTTGTCGGCCAGCTTTGCGCTCATAGGTTCGTCACCTCCTGTCGGAAGGGAAAGAGGGCGGCTACTCGCCGCCCTCCTCGACCTTCTCGGTGTTCTTCTTGCCCTTGCCCGCGCTGCCGGTGTCCTTGGTCTCCGTCACCGGGGCCGCCTTCTTATTGCTCTCGGGGCGGGGCTGCTTATACACTCTGGACATAGCCGTCTCCCTCCTTACACCGGCTGCACGTTCTTGTCGCCGAGGGCGATGGCGCAGGTGGCGGTGCAGCTCGGGGAGGTTCCGCCGGTGCACTCCACGGCGACGGTGGCCTTGATGAACTGCTTGCAGCCCACGAGGTCAATGTCGATGTTGTGGAGCTCGCTGCCTGCGGGGTCGGCCTCGATGGTGACCGCGCCGGTGTCGTCAGTGGTCTTGCCGGGCACGACAAGCTTGTCGGCGACAGGGGTGTAGCTGCCGCCCTCGGTGTCGCACTCGGTAAACGTCACCTTGACGGTGATGCCGGTGGGGGTGCCGGTGGCAGCGCCGAGGGAGACGCCCAGCACGGCAGAGAGGTAGCCCTCTCTGTCGATGGCGTCGCCGCTGGTGTAGGGCTGCACCTTCACGTTCTCAAGAAGTTCTCTTTTCATACTGCTGTTCCTCCTTTGGTGTTATGCGCCTTCGCTTTACGCGATGGCGACGTTCTTGACGACGATGAAGCTCTCCGCATGGCGGGCCGCGATGTCCACATACATGAGGGCGCGGGTGGCGGAGAGGTTCTCCTCGAAGGCGTTGTGCTGGACGCCGTTCTCATCCGTCCAAGAGCCGTCGAGGGTGGTGTAGGTCTCGAGGCCGAGCTGCTCGCCCACGAGGAGGTCGGCCCAGTTGCCAAAGATGATGGTGGTCTTGTTGCTGGCGGTCTCAATCTGGTTGGAGACCTTGTAGGGGAAGCCCAGCAGTTTACCGCCGTTCATCTCCTCGCGGTAGATGTACTCGCCCGTGGTGGTCTTCATGTTCTTGAGGAAGCCCTCGACGAAGCTGTTGAACGTCCAGCCGAGGCCGAGGTCGTCCACGTTCTTCGCCAGCACCTTGGACACCAGCCATACGGGGAAGTCGGCGGTGATTTTGCCGTCCGCGCTGGCGAGGTCGGTGTTGTTCAGCGCGGTAGCGTCAACGGTCTCGACCTCCTTGTTCTTGGCGATGCCAAGGGGCTGGAATTCGCCGCCGCTGCCGAACATACCGCCGTAGTCGAGGCCCAGCTCCATGCGACGGGTGAGGTCGTTGGCGAAAAGGGCATCGGCGGAGTAGTTGGTGCTCATGAGCAGCTCACGGGTCTGGGGCACAATGGCCTCGAGGCGCTTCGCGCTCATCTTGATGTTGCCGAAGGTGGGCTGGCTCTTGGCAATCTTACGAGCCTCGCCGCCCCACGTCGCACGAGCGCCGGAGGTCATCTTGGGGATGTTGAGGTTGCCGTTCGCCATAGGCACCTTGCGAGCGCCGAGCTCGAAGATGACAGTCTTGGCGTACAGCATCTCGATAATCTCATCGAGGTAAATCTCCGGGATGAGGTAGCCGCCGGAGCTGGGGGAGGTGGCGGACATGGCCTTGAATTCGCGGGCCATAGCCTCATCGCCGTAGTTCTTCTTGGCGTAGTAGGCTGCGGCCTCGGGGTCGTGGCGGCCAAAGACGTCCAGACACTTTACAGCGCGGGCGAGCTGCACGTCGGCGGGGATTTTCTTCTTCTCGACGGTGACGACCTTGCGGGGCAGGTAGATGTCCGCGTACTTGCGCTGCGCGGGGGCTGCGGTGCGCTTCTTGGTCTGGCGGGCAGCGGTGGTCTTGGCGGCCTTGCCCTCCGCGACCTCCTCCTCGGACTTCTCCTCGGTCTCGGCGTCGTCGGCCTTGGCCTCCTCCTCGGCGGTGAGGCCGTCAAGAATGGCGGCAGCCTCGGCGATGATTTCGTCGGGAGTAATCTCCTCGGGTACCTCCTCACCGGCCTCCTTGCGGGCCTTGCGCTTCTCGGCGGCGGCCTCGACGGCCTCCTCGATGACACTCATGACGTCCATGCCCTCACCGGCGGTCTCCTCGGCGGGCGGGGTGTCTTCCTTCTCCTCGCCGAGGCACTCGGCGACGGCGGCCTTCACCATCTCCTTGAGGTCGTCTGCGCTCATCTTGAGGGACTTGCCGCTGGGAGTGTTTTTGTTGTTCATAGCCATTGTTGGTGTTCCTCCTTTAGAGTGTGATTTCAATGGTGGGTTGGGTCGGGGCTTTCTTGAGGCCCCGGATGGGATAACGCTTGCGCGACTTGGATTTCTCGCCTTCGACCTCGGAAATGAGGGCGTCGAGGGTCTTGGCCGCCTTCTTCATCGTCTCACTCGCCTCTTTGAGGGTCTTGAGGCGGGCGGAGCTGATTTTCCGGCCTTCCTTGACCTCTGCGGCTGCGTCCTCGGTGAGCTTCACGGCCCTGTCGGCGGTCTCTGCGGCCTTGTAGCCGATGACCGTCGCCTCGGGGTTCATGGCCCACGTCACGACGCTCACCTCCCAGAGCTTTACCTCCCGGAGGTGCCGGATGCCCGTTTCGTCGTAGTCGAATACGATGGGGTCGTACCCGATGGACAGCTCATTGAGGACGCCGTCTTTCAGCAGCACCTTGACGTCGCGCCCCATCGCGGTGTCGCTGATTTTGGCCTTGATGTAGAGGCCCTTGCTGTCCTCTCTGACTTCAAGTGGGCGTCCGATGGGGAGAAGGCTGTCGTTATGCAGCGCGAGTATCTTCACTCGCTCAAATCCTTCGGCGATGGTCTTCGTGAAGGCTCCGGGCTCTACGATGTCGCCGCCGTCATCGACGTTGCCGAAGACGGAGCCGTAGCCGGAGAAGATGCCTTGCTCCTCGTCATAATCGTCCACGTTGAAAAGCAGTGTCTTGTACTCGGTCTTCCGGCCCTGCTGCTTCGCCCCTCGGGCGAGGGATTTCTCCCATGCGGTAACTCCCGCCTTGGGAGAGTAATAATTCGGCGAGACGCGCAGGTTTGCCAGCGCGAGCTTCGCCGCTATTACCGGGTCTTCTGCGACGATGTTGGTCGCCGCGTCCTTGGTGCCGTGTCTGGCGGCCTCAACGGCCATTCCAGCGGCCAGAGCCTCGGGGCGTATCTTTTCCCCTTCGAGGTCTACGCCGATGTTTCTGGCGGCCTCTGCGGCTTGCTGTGCGGTATATTCCATTGAGCTACCTCCTAAAAGTTCGGGGTGCATACGCACCGGCAGTTTATAACTTCGTCCGCCGGGCCGTCCGGGTCTCTGGGGAACCGTAGGCCGTTGGAGAATTTCGCGTCGATGGGTACGGTCTCTCCGTCCATGCGCCGGTGGTCGCGGCGGTAGTCCGGCGTGATGCTCATGTGGTGCCACGTCTTGGTCTGGGCTCCGGCGTTCACCATCATGTCGTACTGGCCCGTCGAGAGGCTTGTCATGGTCTCTTGCTGGGCGATGAGCCGGGCCCGCTTCTCATTGGTGTTCATTTCCTGCATGATGCTGTCCGCCATGACCTGTGTGCTGTCGCCGTTCTCGATGCCGTCGGCAACGATGCGGGCGATGGCGTCCTTCGTGGTCTGGGTGACGTTGGTGACGCGCCTGCCGCCGCGCAGCTTCGCGGTGCTGATAAGCTCGGGGCGCTGTACGCCTCGGAGCCCGTAGAGCTCTTGGGTCTGCTTCGCCCCAGCGGTGTACGCTTCTTTCCACAGCGGTTCAAAAACCTTGTTGAGAACGTCCGTCTCGTTCGGCCAGTCGATGAGGCTCCCGACGAATTCGTCCATGAGGGCCTTCCGCTGCTCCTCTGTGAGTGCCTCCCATGCCTCCCGGTCTACCTGCCCGGTCTCGGTGATGTACCTCTTGAGAGCGTCCCACGCCGTCGAGGATGCCTTCTCGGTAGCACCGAGGGCGCTGCCGATGCGGCGGGCCTGCTCCCGAAAGTATTTCATGGTCGCAATCTCGAAGGCCGTGGTACTCTGCCGGGCCGCTGCGTCCTCGCTGCGGATGATGGCCCGGAGGCTGACACTCTTTTTCTGCTTGCCGCCGAAGGCCGTGATTTCAACAGCGTCCGGGTCGGCTGGCGGCTCCTCAACGTCGATTTCCTCCGCGCCGCCGGTCTCTGCGGTTGCGGGGTCTCCGTACTGCAGGTTCGCCATACTGCTGCTCACGCTGGCCGGGTCTTCGTTCGCCCTCATGTAGATGTCGGAGAAGGTCGTCTTGTAGACGTCCCCGCCCACCTCTGCCGGGGGCATATCGAGGAGCTCGCGGGCTTCGTCCTTGGTGAGGAGCCCGGCGTTCCATCCGTCGATGCCCTTCATCTTGTCGAATTCTTGGTTCCGGGGAACGATGTCGTCATAACGCCACAACAGCCCCTCTCCGAACATCGGGAGGAGCTGTTGATTGATGGCCTCCTCGCGCCGGCGAAGGCGCGGCATAAGGACGTTTTGCGCGTAGATGTATTGGGCTGCCTCTGAGGTGGCCCGGTTGCTGCTCTCGGTGATGCCCATGATTTCACGGGGGACGCCGAAATGCTCGAGTGTCGCGTTGCGGATGAAGGTTCTGCCATTCACCATGTCCATGTCCTTCATGCTCTCTGCGACCTTCTGGATGCTGATGTCGCCGCCGGTGGTGGCTATGCCGTGGCTCTTAAAGACGCCTTTGAACCGTTCCAGCCATTCAGCGCGGAACCGCTTGCGCTGTTCGTCACTGCTGCCGGGCATGGAGACGATGATGTTCGGGGTGGCGTCGTTGTAGAAGAACCGCTTTTGAAACTGCGCGGCGTATTCGTCGATTTCCACTTCGTCGGCGATGGCCTCCGCCTGCCCGAGGCCCCGAAGGAAGGGGTCGAGCGGGTTGATGTCCTTCATCACGAACATATCATCCACGCTGACTTCCATGATGCTGCCGCTGGTGGTCTTGACTGTGTAGTAGGGGTGCCCGAGGTACGGCGTCATCATCACCCAATGGGTCGGTACCGGCCAAAGCTCTGCCGGGCGGCCTGCGGGGTCTTTCTCGATGACGAAGTAGCCCTCGCCCTTGAGGAGGAGGTAAATCTCCTCGAGCCGCCACAAGGCTGCTGCCGAGAATTCGTGCAGGGGGTTCGGCTGCGCCCAAAAATTGAGGAAGCTGTGCCGGGTGATTTCGCTCTCCTCGCCGTCGCTGCCTACGACGTAGAGCTTGCCGGTGGCAAAGGAAAGGTCGGACGCGATGCGCTCCACCACGGCGAGGCGCGGGCTCTTGGAGAACATCTTAATCCAGTCGTAGGTGTTCCGCTCCGGCGGGCGCGTCCACCTCGGTATCATGGCATTTCCCTCGGCGCGGCTGAATTGGTCGCTGGGAAGCTGCCTCCGCCTGTTAAACAGGGGCATCGCGGTTCACCTCGCTCTCTGTTTGGTCTTTCATTGGTCTCCTCCTTAATCGCTCTCGAGGCTCCACGAGAGCATATTGTCCGCCGCCGTGGTGATGAGCATTGTCACGGCGTCCGGGGCGTCGTCGTGTTCGTTCGGCCCCCGGATGGTGTAACTGGTGAAATGGTCGTAGAACTTCTCGTAGTCGCTGCCGTGCGCGTAATCCTGCCGGAAGTGTACGCGCTGCTTTATCTGGCCGCTGGCCGTGAGGATGCGGGTCTCCTTGTTCGTGCTGGACGGCACCGCCTCGATGGCCGTGAAGCCCTTGGCCTTCTCGCGGATGCTTTTGGCGTACAGCCGCCCGCCTGCGTTGCTCTCGATGCGGAACCGCTGTACTTTCCAGTTGTCCAGCGCCCCGAGGGTGAGGGGCTCCGTTATCTCCGCTTGGTCTTGGGTGTATATCACGTCCACCACATAGATGTCGTTTCCGAAAAGGTAAGCCACAATCATGCAGTAGTAGTCCTCGCCGGTGTCTGCGACGTCTGCAACGGCTATCACGCCGTCCGGCGTCCTTCCCCGTATGTCTTCCATCTCGAAGTAGTTGAGGGCCTCTGCAGGGAACAGGAGGCCTTCTGCGGGCCTCGGGTCTTGCTGGTAGAGGCTCATGAAGACGTGGGGGTTGCTCTGCTTTGCAGACAGCAGCCGGGCGAGGCTGTGGCGCTCCGGCCAGAGGGCTTCGCCTTCGTGCCGGGGGTCTATGTCGGTGGGGTCGCCCTCCTTGATGGCTTGGAATTTGACGACTTCCCATTCTCCCGGCTCGCGCTTGAGGATGACGCCGGCGAGGTCGTCTTGGTGCCAGCGCGTAAGGGTGATGAGCTGGCGGCTGTCGTTGTGCAGGCGGGTGGTGGCGACGGTGTCGTACCAGTCTTGGATGCTCCGCCGCACCGTGGGGCTCCATGCGTCCTTCGGGTCTTTGTACGGGTCGTCGATGATGAGCACGTCGAGGGCGCGGCCCGTTAGGCCACCGCCTATGCCGACGGTGACGAGGCCGCCTTGCCGCCCTACTATCTCGAATTCGTCCGAGTTACGGAGCCAAGAGCCGACGGCTGCGCGGATGTTCGCGGTGTTGAGGCGGGTCTCCGGGTAAAGCCCTGCGTATTCCCGGCTGTCGATGATGCGCTGCACATCCCTGTTGAACTTCGATGCGAAGTCGTGGTTATAGGAGACGAGGCCCGCCCGGAGGTCTGGGTTGTCCCCGAGCATCTTGGCCGGGAGCCTGCGGCTACACAGCTCGCTCTTTCCGTGCTGCGGCGGCATGAACACCATGAGCTTTTTAATCCTTCCGGCGGCAAAAGCGTCCAGCTTCGCCGCGTAGCTGACGTGGTGCCAGTTTTCGATGTAGAGGGGGTTGGTGTACTTCGTGAAGTCGATGAGGCTCCGCCGGGCGAGCTCCATCTTCGCGGCGCGGGCGATTTCCCGTAGTTGCGCCTTGGTGTATAGCCTCTCGCGGGCGTCATTCTTCCTCATCGTCGTCACCTCCGTCCATGCTGGCGAGCTTGCGGAGGTCTGCGTCCGTCAGCTTCGACCAATCTATGCCGCCGTCCGCCGCGCCCTGCTGCCCGCTGCGGGCCGGGGTGCCGGTGGGCTGCAAGAAGCCCGCCTCCTCGAGGAGGTTGCCGCGCTCGAGCTTCGCGCCCTCCACAATGAGGCGGATGATGGCGTTGGCGTCGAGGTCTTCGATGTTCAGCCTGTCGAGGGCCTCGGTGGCCTTCTTCTGCATGAAATAGCCGGTCTTACGCTGGCGCTTCCGGGCCTCCTTGAGGTCTTTGGCTGCCTCTACTCGCTCTTGACGCTCGAGGTCGTTATCATAGGCTCGGGCCCGTTCTACCCATTCCCATCGGCTGCTCCACCTGTCCATGAGGTTCTTGCTCTTGCCTAACTTCCGCCCCACCTTGGCCGTACTGCGGCTTGAGCCCATATCGCGGTAGATGGAAAACGCCTCGAACGCCTGCGGGGTCTCTCCCTTTTGCCGTTCCCACGGGAGGGCGGCCTCGGGCTCCGGGCGTCTCTTTGGCATTCCCATCCCTCCCTTATCGCTTTATCGCGTATCTGTAAATGACATCCCCGTTCTCATCCTTCCCGTCCGGCACAAGGACGCCGCCGTAGGCTCTGGCCGGGCTGGTGCCCTTCTTGGTGTCGTTCCAGTTGGAGCGCAGCCATTGGGCCATCGTGGTGTCGTACAGAAGGGCGCGGGCCTTGTTGCTGCCGGTGTTGTAGCCGCAGGCCCCCACCCAAGGGAAGTCGAAATACTTGTTGATGCTCTCCATCACGTCGGAGAAGGTGACAAAGCCCTTCTCGCGGGCGATGATGATGGCGTTCCCGATGTTGCCGGTCTGGCTGACGCCCCATTCCGGCGGGACGCCGCAGCAGTTGCAGGCGTCGTTGCATTCCCGGCAAAAGGCGTCGGAAACGTGGAAGCGCATCCCGAGGCTGTGCGTGAGCTCCCGCATCCTGTGGATGATGGGGGCCTTGATGGCCCGGTTCAGCCTCTTGTAGCCTTGCTGCTTGCTGTTCTCCATGTAGAACTGATGGATGTCGTACCCGAGCACCTCGCTCATCGCTGCGTATCTGGCCTTGAGCCTGTCGTCGGCCCGGCTCTCCATGCAGAAGAATTCGGTGGTTACGCTGTCCGCGCCCGCCTCCTTCGCCGCCCGGATGAGTGTGGGGTAGTCCTCGCTGCATCCGATGATGAAGGGTCGAAGCCGGAGCGTGACGTGGATGCCTATGTCGGCGAGCCTCTTGATGGCCGCGAGCCGCTCTTGCGGCGACGGGACGCCGCGCTCAATCTTCCGGGCCTTCTCCGGGTCTGCGGTAATGATGCTGATTTTGACGTGCCAGTTGTGCGTGTGCCGGGCGAAAAGCTCCATGTAGCGGCTGTCCTCCGTCCACCACGCCGCCTTCGTCGAGAAGGACAGCGGGTAGTCGATTTTGTCAAAGTAGCGGAGGAGCTCGAGGGTGACGCCGTTCCGGCGCTCGTATTCGTCGAATTCGTCCGCGAGGCCGCCCCACTGCATGATGCGCCGGTCTTGGATGTACTTGAAGAATTGCACGTCCGTCTTGTTCGCCGCTGCGATGTTGTTGACCGCCGCATTCTCAAATAGGGCGATGACCTTCTCCGGGTTCACGCTGCGCGGCTGGCCGGTGAGGTAGCCTTTGGTGGTGTGGCTTTTCTGAAAGAACGAGAAGCAGTAGAGGCAGTTATAGGAACACCGGCTGTATGTGTCCATGCTCATCGGCATGGAACAGTCCGGGATTTCCATGCTCCACCGGTGGCTCGTATAGTTCTGCTTGAGCTTTTCCATCTGCCTCACCTCTTTCCGCGCTTTACCATGAGCACCTCGCCGGGGCGCTTGGGGTTCAGCTTGAGGATGTCCGGGTACTTGGCGACGAGCAGCTCCGCCACGCGGATGACGCCGCCCTTGTCCTTCCATGCGTCTTCGCATCCTCCCTTGGAGTAGTGCAGCGCGTCGCAGGCGAAACGGTCTAACCTAATACAGGCCCCGTATTTTCGGATGATGCGGCAGCACAGCTCATAGTCCTCTTTCGTCTGGAGCTCCTCGCAGAAGGTGATGCCCGGCGTCGCCACCATGCCGATGAGGGTTCCGACGCAGATGGCCGCCTTCTTGTAGCCGCCCCGCATGAAATAGGAATTGGCGACAGGGTAGAGGCCGAAACAGATGGTGCGGTTCTTCTGGGCCGTCGCAAAGCCGAGCTTGCACATCCGCTCAAACTTCTCGAGGGTGTCCAGCGGCACGAGCCCGAGGTCTTCCATGACGACCTGCTTGATGTCGTCGTCCATGAAGACGACGTTGGTGCCCTCCGGCACGTTCAAGAGGATGGTGTTTCTGTTCCCGGCTGCGGTGCTGGCCTCCCGGTACAAGAAGGTGCCGACGCGCTCACTTAGGCCGCTGCGCGTATATGCGTCCCGGTCTTCCTCCGTCTGGACGCTCAAGATGCGCCGCTCCTTGGGGAAGCCGAGGCTATCGAGGTAATCGAGCGTCCGGGAGGCTTCCGGCCTCTTGTAGCTCGCAATTCCCACATAAAAGTCCATGCCTCACTCCTCCATTCTGATGACGGTGGTTTTCTTCCCGGCCTTGGCGGTGGCGTCGTAGCCCATGCGGTCTATCCACCTCTGGGCGTCCCGGCTGCTGCGGAAAGTGAGCGTCACTACCCACGAGGCCCCGAGGAAGTCCGGGTCTTCGTCTTCTTCGTCCTCCTCATCGTCTTGCCATGCTGCCGGGTCTTCGACGTCGTCGTTCTTGGCGAGGATGAGGGCGATTTCCTGCCCGGTGAAGCCCGTGACCTTCGCCTCCTCGAGCTCGTACTCTTGGAAGATTTCTTCCAGCCGGGAATAGTCCCACTGGCCCTTGATTTTGTTGAGGGCCACGTTGAGGAGCTTTTCTTCCTTCTCGTCAAGGTCTACCACGCTGACCTCTGCGCTGGTGTAGCCGAGGTGCTGCAGCACGGCGAGGCGCTGGTGGCCGCCTACGATGTGGCCGGTGCGCTCATTCCAGACGATGGGCTCGACGTTCCCGAACGTCTCTATACTGTTCTTGAGCCTCTCGAATTCCGGCATATCCGGGGTGAGGGCGACGCGGGGGTTATAGTCGGCGGGTATCAGCCGCGAGAATTCAATTTCTTGTATCTTCATAGCTGTCGCCCTCCATGTGTATCACGAGGTTCCTGCCTCCCCTCGGGAAGCCCCTCTCGATGCCCTCGCCCTCGAGCCATTCCTCTGCGGCCTGCCGGGTCGGGAAGGAGAGGTAGATGCTGAATTCCCCGTCGTCCTCCTCGGTGTCGCCGCCGCTGTCGTCTTCCTCCGGCTCCGGGTCATCTTGGTAGAGGTCTGTGGGGCCTTCGTCCTCGCCTCCGAAAAGGGTCTTGAGCTCCCCGTCGGAGTAGCCGGTTGCGAAGATGTCCTCTGCGCTGAATTCCTCGAACAGGTCTTGCAGTTTTTCGTAGTCCCACTGACCTTCGATGCGGTTCAGTGCGACGTTGAGCAGCTTTTCCTGCTTTTCGTCGAGGTCTACGACTGCCGCCTCTGCCTCCGTGTGGCCGAGGTCGAGCAGGACGTTGTACCTCTGGTGCCCGCCGACGAGGTTGCCCGTCCGAAGGTTCACGACGAGCGGCTCCACGAGGCTCCACCGGCTGATAGATGCCTTGAGCGCCTCGTATTCCTTTTCGCCGGGCTTGAGCTGCCGCCTTGGGTTGTAGGCCGCCGGTTTCACGTCTGCGAGCTTGATGCGCTTGATGTTCACGCCGCTTTCCTCCTTTCTGGCATGAAAAAAGGCCGCCCCGGTTTCCCGAGACGGCCTTGGTGCCCTTTGCTGCTGCGGCTATCCGCAATTTCGCATTGTAGGTATTATAGCACAGGCAAAATTCACACGCAAGGTTCGCAAATTCGCGGCTGAAATTCACATTGACGCCTGCGAGCCGTAGAGGAGAACGGCGACGGCCCGCACCAGCCTTCCGCGCTGCTTCCAGAGCTGCGTGTTGCCGCATTTGAGGTCTGCGGCGATGTCGTCGTCCTCGAGCCCGTCGATGTACTTGGCCTCGACGGCGGGGTAGAAGGGGTCGTCCTCGATATGGGCGAGCGCCTTCTCGAGCGTCTCTATCTCGTACTCATCCGCCGCTATGGTGGCCTCGAGGTCTTTGATGATGGCCTCGAGCATCTCCTCCGGGGTGAGCCGGTAGCCGGTGCGGCTGAACCGCACAATGCTCTTGCTGCGCTCCGGGGCCCCGTGGGTCTTGATTTGCTCGAGCTTCTCCTTGTCATCCTCGACCTTCTGGCGCAGGACGGGCAGGGCATAGAGCCTGCGCTCGGTGGCCTTGTAGGCGTCCTTTGCGATGCTCATACCCTGCGCCCGGCCCGCGTTCACGGCCTTCTGGATGATGGCGTCAAAGTCCGGCCAGTTGTTCTTCCCCATGTTGACCGCCTCCTTTTCGTATGGGGTGGCCCCTCTCAAAGAGGCGGCCTGCTGTTATTCTTCGTCCGGGAAGGGGTAGTCGTCGTCATACCCTCCGGGGGCGTTGTCCCGGCGCGGGCCCCCGAGGAATTGCACGTCGTCCGCGATGCACTCGGAGACCGTGCGCTTGTTTCCATCCTTGTCCTCGTAGCTGCGGTTGTGCCAGCTCCCGATGACCGCTGCCTGCCGTCCCTTGGTGAGGTAGCGGCAACACAGGTCTGCGGTGTTTCTCCACGCGATGACCGTGATGTAGTCGGTGACGCGGTTGCCGTCCTTGTCCTTGTGGTCGCGCTCGACAGCGAGTGTGAAGCTGCAAGTCGTCACGCCGCTGCGGGTGGTGCGCCGCTCGGGGTCTCGGGTGAGGTTCCCGATGAGGATTACTCTATTCATGCTGGTACTCCTTCTCGATGAGCTCGGCGAGGCGCTTTCTGACCTGCTGCAGGGTGAGGAGCTTCTTCCGGGCCTGCTTCGTGGCCGTCGGCATCATGGCTGCGAGGCCGGGGGACAGGGCATTGATGACCGCCGTGGAGCCCTCCGGGGGATTGGCGGCCCGCTCTGCCGCTGCGATTTCGACGTCGAGGTCGGCCAGCAGCTTCGCGTCGCTGATTTGGGTGGGCGGGATGGCGGGCGGCGTCTGCTGCCGCCCTGCGAAAATTCCGCGCTTTTTCTTCATGGTCTTGGTCTCCTTTCATCCGACGTATTCTTTCGGCGGGGTCTCATACTCCTCGCCGATTTTCTTCCAAAGGTGGAGGCAGTACGGGTGCCTGTTGACGTACTCGCTGCGGGGCGGGTGGAACTGGACGACGCACTCCTCCTCTCCCCAGAAGATGTCCTTCACCATGCACATCTCCTCCCATGTGGGGCACCGGCGGGCGAGACTGACGCTGACGTGCTCCCAGCCGCCTCCCCATGAGGCGATGACGGCGATGGCCGTGGGCTTGTAGCATGGGTGGTTGATATAGGCCGCGAAGCCGTCCTCTCCGCTGCTGACGATGCGGAGCCGGTAGTTGGCCTTAATTTCGGAAATTGGTCTCATAGCACCATCCTCTCAAAAAAGCGATAGATTTTTCCCGTATGCCATCTTCCCGTTTTGGCAGGGCGCGTCTCCCTCTTTCTTGTAAAAAGGCCATCCGCTGCAAAGCACGGAGCCGTCGTCCAGCTCTCCGTGCTTCCTGTCGCAGTCGTGGCATGAAGGTGGGCGCGTCCATGTCCGAGGCTTGAAGTGGGGGCAGGCCGTTGTGCCGAGGTACGTCCGGGTCTTCGTCCCGCTGCGTGGGAAGGCGCATATCGCCCCTCGCTTTTCATCAAAGCCAAGCAGCACTCTTCCGTAAAATTTGGTTCCGGGGGTAAGCTCCCAAGGCCCGAAGATGTATCCGTCAAAGTCCCCGAAAAACTCGCATTCTCCGCAGGTGTTCATCTCTCGTTTCCTCTCGGCACTCAAATGAGCCCGTGAAACATGGCGCTCTTGACGTCTATGAAGCTGGTAAGCCCGTGCTTCCGCAGGGCTTTGATTTGCTCCTCCGTCTGGTACTGCGTCTCGTAGTGCCTTTCAATGACCTCGCAATCCTCTATGCGGGCAACGGTGGGGAATGGGTACCCGCACGGGATAAGGCGTCCCGCTTTGTGGTCTACGCCGCAGACCGTCCACGTCTCGCCTGTGGGGCGATGGAGGACAACGTCACTCGGCATGATTATCTGTCTCATGGTTTTTCCTTTCTGCACAGCGAGGGCAGAGGCATCGGCTTCCGCCGCCGGAAATTATCCATCCGTCCCTCATTGCCTGCTTTTGAACTTGGATTTTGCTTCCGCTGTCGAGAAAATCCTCGCGGTATGTTGAAGAACACTCGTCGCAGTCAATTTCGATGACGACATACTTCTTGACGCTCATGGTCTCCCTCTCAATCAAGCAGCAGCAGAACGCCGTTCCGGCCCAGAGGCACCTTGTAGGCCTCGAGCTCCTCCGGGGTGGCATACTTGTGCCCGAAGTGAGTCTTCATGTCGCGCCAGACCTCCCACGGGATGCGGAAGACGTCTCCGTTGCCGAAGCCGGCGACGACGAAGCACATGGCCCCGGCGGCAAGGTGGTCGTCCAGCCGGGCGGCCTGCTCTCGGGTGACGCGGCTCTGCTCCATCTGGGCCGAGTGTGTGTACTTGGCCTCGAAGACGACGGCCCTGCCTCCCTTGAGGGTGCCCTTGTAATCCGGCTGCGCGGCCTTCTCGTAGTACGCGATGAATTTCCCGTTGCCGAGGTCTTTGGTGGGCCGCATTGGCTCCGGCGTCTTCTCGACTACGGCCTCGCCCCTCTGCTCGTAGTAGCGGAGGGAGAGGTCGATGTACTCCTCGAAGTGTTTGCCTTGCGCCCGGCTCACAGCCCCTTGGTACTGCTTCATCGGGTCTTTCTTGTGGGATGTCGGTCTGTGCGTTCTCTGCATGGTCTCTCTCCTTCGTTTGGCTTCTCCGTTGTGTAGCTGCCCCGCATGGCGAGCTGGTGCTCCCGCACGAGCTTGTCGATGACGCGCCCGATGCTGTTGTAGCCGGCCATATCCGCGAGGTGGCGCAGGTGGTAGTAGCTCTGGGCCGTCACGACGACGGTGATGCGCTTGGTTCCTTTCCTCACAGCGGCTTTCCTCCTTCCTTCCAGTATTCGACGAAGTAGGTGTAGCTTTTGGAGGTTCCGCGCTTCTCCTTGGCCTGCCGGACGGCGTAGCCGTTCCGGGCAAGTATCATGACGAGGGTATCGCGGTCTGCGGCTGAAACACAGTCGATTTTCCTTCGCTCATCCACTGTTGTCGCCTCCTATCATGCCGGGCTGGTGCTCCCGGAGGATGTCGTCGCCCCAGATAGGCTTGAGGCTGTCCTTCATGAAGACCGCCGTGCCCGCCTCGCGGGCCTTCTTAACGATAGCCTCCACCCATTCCCGCTTCGGCTGCTGCTTCCTGCTTCCGGGGCCCGTCATGGCTCCGATGATTACCCATCCGACGCGCTCGAAGGGGTTTTCGCCGCCGGTGGCCTCGGTGTCGAAGGGCTCCAAAAGGGGCTCGACGCTCACGAAGGTGTTTGCCTTGTCCCAAAAGAAGAAAGGCATATCCGGGCCGGTGATGGTGGTTCCGTACCAGAAGTTCGGCTCCGTGGGGAGCTTCCCGGCGCTGGCGAGGTCGCAATACCGCTGCGGGTTCTTGGTGAGGAACAGGTAGGTGTGCCTCGGGGCCCGGCGGCAAGCGTCAAAGACCTGCTCTATCCAGTCGTCCGGCACCCAGCGCCCGAACAGGTCTGCCATGCTGCCGACGAAGATGGCGTCGTAGTCGCCTTGGTTGAAATCTTCGTGCCGGATGTACTTGAGGAGGGCTTTGGTGAGCTCGCTCATTTCCTCGATGGCGACGAGAATTTGAGCCCGCTCGCCGAACTTCTGAACGGCCTTCGCGTAGAGCTCGGAGGCATCCTTCCATCCGGCGTCCTCGGTGTCGTCGTTCCCGTCAATAGATACCGAGATGTCGGATTTCAGATACAAAGCCGGGCGGACGCCGAGGTCGCCGCAGCACGCGTTGCCGGTGCTGAGCGTCCCGCCCGAGTTCACGATGCGGACGAGAGAGGGGTAGCCTGCCCGCTCGGTGGAGTACGGCGTCGCCAGCCACCACCAGCCTTCGTCGCCGAGGGGCGGGAGGATGTCGCGGTGCTGCCGGTATTCCTCCTCGGTGAGCAGGCCCACCTTCGTCTTGATGTTCCCGTAGTCCTTGAGGCCGTCGTTGCTGGTGAGGTCGATGAACTGCTCCGCAACGGCCCCTTCTCCGAAGGCGTCCTCGAGCCTCTCGAGGAATTCCCCGTTGAGGTAGGCGAGCAGGGTGCTGACGCCGAGGTCGTTGCGGTTCTTCTCATCGAAGGCCCGGCGCTCGACGATGCCGGTGGAAACGATGTGTGTGACGATGGGTAGCCCTTGGCTGCTGTTGGTATGGCCCAGCACGAGCCACTGGATGCCCGCGCCGTAGAAGGTCTGCCCGCGCTTGAGTGTCTTGAGCTTTGCTTTCATTTCGTGTTACCTCCCGTTTCTGGTTTCTTGGTCTCTGGCCCGGCGACGCAGTTGCACCTATCCGGCCCGTTGAGGCAGGGGTTCTTGCAGTTGCCGTTCCGCTTATATCCGCAGTCGGCGCAGCAGAAATTGCCGTGCCGCCTGTCGCAGTTGAAGATTTTACACATTCTTGGGGTCGTCTTGCTCATGTGTCCGCCTCCTCGTAGGGGTCGGGGAGGCTCCAATCCCATGTCGCCCCGGTCTTTTCGTAGGTCTTGCGGAAATGGTTCCGAAGGCCGTCCCCCTCGAAGAAGAAGTAGTCCTCCGGGAGGGTTCTCCCGACACCTTCTGCGCCGCGCTGCTCTGCCTGCCACCTCTCGAGGACGTCTCTGGCGAGCGCCTCGAGCTCCGGCGTGACCGGCGAGCTCTCGTAGTAGGCAAACTGCCACGGCGTAGTGAGCACCTCCGCGAGGGTCTCCCCGTATGTACCAGCGTCCAGCCGGTTGAGGGCGCACCATGCGACGGCTGCTTTCTCTGCGTCGCTGGGGACACCTCTGGCCTCCGCCCAGATGGTCTTCGCCAGCATTTCGACGTCCCTCTCGGTGTAGAGGGGCTCCGGCGTGACCGCAGGAGGCGCCACAGAGGACACAGGAGGGCTTGTGACGTTGGGGCGGTATGTTTCCCCCTCCGGGGCGGCAGAGGACAGCCCGGAGACGTCAAGGCCCGCAGAGGAGTACTCTGGCAGGGTGAGCAATCCTGCCGAAAACACAATCGCCACCAGCAGCATAGCCAGTGTGACCGCGTCCTTCACCTTGCTCATTCGTAATCATCCCTTTCGTAGCGGGCCTCAAGAGCCCTTCTTTCTCGCTCCTCGAGGAGCTTCGCTTCCGCGTCCTCTCCGCCGACCAGGGCGAGGAGGTCTCTGGGCTCCGCAAGTCGCCGGTAAAGAGCCTGCCGCTCCTCGTACCGCCGGTTCACTCCCTCGATGAGGCTGCGGGTTCCGTCGTCGAGCCCGGCGCTGACCGCCTCGATTTTCTGGCGGAGGCTTCCGGGTAGCATCGCCTTCCGGCGCTGCCGTTCGACCTTGTCTTCGTATGCCTGCATGAACGCCACTCTGTCGAGGCCCGCCTTTGCGGCGTGGCCCCGTGCGTATGCGACGTGCATGGCGTAAAGCTGCCCGTATCCGATGCTGTCCACCGCCTCGGCAATAGTCCTCGGGAGGGCCCGGTAGATGTCCCCGTGGTTGTACTCTCCCTCGGTGTCGAGGTACTTGGAGACGACCTCCCACGCTTCGTCCGGCGGTATGATGTCCGGGTGGGCGATGCGTGTCATAATCTCGCGTATCTCCGCGATGGACGGCGGCCACTTCGACGTGCTGATATGCTCCTTGACCGCAAGGGCAACGAGCCCGGCGTCGTCCTCGGAAAACATATCGGCCCAGATGGCTACCATCGAGCGGATGTGCTTTTCGTCCCGGAACTTGTCGAAGTTTGGGTAGGCCGTCGTGATAATTCCGATGACCTTGATGGTCTCCTCCCGCGTCAATATCCGTCGCCTCCTTCTTCGCCGAGCATGGCCTCAAGGACGCCGAGGGTGTCCGGCCTGCCGCCGGGCCCCCGTGGGGGCGGCGGGGGAGGATAGTCCTCCGGCCCGTCGTACTGGTTCTCCCACGACTTGCTATTCAGCCATGACGCAGGGTGCGGGGTGTATCTGGTTTCCCGGAAGCGGGTGTCACACCGCTTGGCCGTCTCGACGGCGGCGACGATAGTGTCTGTGAGCTCCTCACTCGGTTCTATCTTCGCCCATGCCTTTTCGGCGTCGCCGATGCTGACCTTCTGGGGGTATATAGCCCAGAAGCGATTGAAGCGGGCCTCTTGGGTCTTGGACAGGGTGGACGGTTTACGCCTGCGGGGTCTGGGCGGCTCCTCCTCGCTAAAATCCGGGTCTACGCCGGGCGATTCGGGTGGCTGGCCCACATCATCCCCCGAAGGGGGGTAAGGGGGGTTATCCTCCTCATCCTCTTGCTTGTCCTTTCCTAATCCTTTATCCCTTCCTTTATCCTTTATGGCTTCTGGTTTGCTTCCGGGTTGCTTCGAGTTGCTTCCGTTTTGCTTGCTGTTTGCTTCGCGCTTGCTTTTGCCTCCCTTGCGGCCTGCTTCCGCTCTCGCCTTGCTCCTGTCAAGCACAGGCTTAACAAAGGCGAAGCAGCTCTTTGGGACGCCGGAGATGGTGGGCTCCGTGTCGTTGAGCGCGTACTCTATGAGCGCGTCGTAGAAGGCGAGGCGCTGTTCGTCGTCCAGCTCTTTCGCCCCTTCGTAGTAGCTGCGGAAGAACATGAAGCCTTCGCGTGCTTCATCCGGCACTTGGGTTCACCTCCTTTGGAGGAAGGGGGAGGCGGGCCTCCCCTCATTCCATAGACACGCTGCTGCCGTTCTCTCCGCCCTGCACGATGATGTTCTGCGGGAACCGCGCCTTCATGGTGGGGTCGTGGCTGATTGCGAGAATTCTCATTCCGGGGTTGCGGGCTGCCATATTGGCGAGGGCGTCCGCGTATGCCTCGGTGCCGTCGGCGTCGAGGAAGGGCGGCTCGTCAATGAACAGCATTCCGAGCTGTACGCCTGCCCGGCGGGCCTTGACGTCTGCGAGGCCGAGCGTGACGGCCAGCGCGATTTTGACCTTCTCGCCGCCGCTGTGGCTCTGGTAGGGCCTGCTGCCGCCGGTGATGCTGTTTATCCACACCTCGAGGCTGTTCACGATTTTCTGGGTGCTCTTTTGCTCCTTCTCGGTGCGGATGTCAACCGCCATGCGCCCGCCCGTCATGGCCGCGAGGATGTCGTTTGCCCGGTGCATAATCTCGGGGACGACGCCTCGAATTATCATGTACTGGATGCCGTCGAGCCCGAACGCCTGCACGAGCGTCTGGTAGTCGTTGAGGGCTCTGGCGATGGCCGTGATGTCCTTGCGGTACTCCCCGGCCTGCTCCTCTGCCTCGGCGATGGCGTCGAGCTTCGTTCTGGTGCCGCCCTTGTTGGCCGAGAGGGCGTTGACGGTTTCCGTGAGCTCCCTGCGGCGGGCCGTGAGGGCCACCAGTGTGCTGCCGCCCGTTTCTGCCGGTATCTTGCTGCGGATGGCCGCCGCCTCGACGGTGGCCGTCGCCTGTTTCTGCTTGAGCTGCTCGATGTCTGCCTCGAGAGAGGACACCTGCGGACGCAGGGCGTCCGCTGTGGCCGATGCCGCCCTACACTGGGGTAAAGTGTCGGCCAGCGCCTTCTTCGTGTTTAAGGACGCTCTGGCGGCCTCTGCGCGAGTGTGGGCTTCGCGGTACTGCGGGAGGGCTGCGTTTGCCTCCTCGATGGCCTTCGTGGTCTCGCGGATGCGGGCCTCCTCGGTCTCGATGGTTTTGGCGAGCTCCTCGACGAGCGTTTCCGCTGCCGCCAGCTTTGGAGCGAGGCCGGCGAGCTGCCGGTGCCCGGCTTCCTCCGCCGCAATCTCCTCGAGCTCCGCTGCCGGGTCTCCAATGGCCGTATATGCGGCCTTCGCCTGCTGGAAGGCGGCGGTGAGCCGCTCGTACTCGGTCTTTGCCGAAGCGCGGTACCCGTTGAGCCCCTCCCGGAGCGTTTCGAGGCTGTCCTTTGCCGCAACGGCGTCTTTGAGGAAATTGCAGGTCGCGTTCTCCGGGGCCGGGCATCCGCTGTCTTCGAGCAGGGCCGCCCGTTTGGCGTAGTAGGCGATGCGCTCCTCCCGGCGGGAGATTTCCGCCTTGACCTCTGCGAGCTGGGCGTCTCTGGCCGCCTTTGCCTCGAGCACGGCTTTGTGGGCCTGCTGGAAGCTGCGGAGCCGGGCCTCTGCGTCCGCCCTCCGGGTGCCGAGGGCCTCGATGGCTCCCTGTGCCTGCCGGATGTCCTCGCCCTTGGCGATGATGGCCTCTGCCTCGGCGATGGTCTGCCGGGCGCTTTGGATGGCGCGGTCTGCGGTGATGAGGGTTTTCTCCTTGTCGGCGATGCTCTGGATGCAGGCCCTCATCTTCTCCTCATCCGGGGCCGCCGCCTCGATGACGGCGCGGGCCTGCTCGACGGCTGCTGCCGCTTCCTCTGCTGCCGGAGCGGCTGCGGCGAGCGTCTCTGCGTTGGAGAGCTGCGCCTTTACTGCGGCGAGCCGGTTGCCCTTGTCGGTAATGTCGGCCCCCGTGGCCGATGCTTCTTGCTCCTTGGCCTCCGCCTGCTTGGTGAGTTCCTCTCGCATGGCCTCGCTGCGCTGCGCGGCGGCGATGGCCGTCTCGAGGGTCTCTGCCTCTTTCTGTGCGGCGGAGATTTTGTCGTCGTACTGCCCGAGCTCAGCTTCGAGCTCTGCCTTCGCGGCGATTTGCTCCTCGAGGATGGAGAGGCGCTCGCGGGTAGCGGCAATCTTCCGGCGCTGCTCGCTGGCCCCGTCCTTGGCAAGGTCTTCGAGCCGGCCATAGATGTCCAGCCCGAGGAGGGCCGAGAGAACTTCCATGCGCCTGTCGCTGCTGGCCTCGAGGAATAGGCCGTAGGCGTCCTGCCGGATGAGCGCCACGGAGCAGAAGGTGTTGCAGTCCATTCCGAGGACGCGCTCGATGCGGGCCTGCGTCAGCTTCATGGTGGTGTCGCTTTCGTCCAGCCATTCGCCGGTCTCGGGGTTGCGCCGGTGGATGGCGAGTGTGCCGCGCCCGCTCTTGGTTCTGGTGCGGATGACGCGATAGGTCTCCGCCCCCATGCCGAAGGTGAAGGTGATGGCCCCACTCTTGGTGCCGTCCCGCACCCAGCCGCCGATGTCTTCCTTTCGGGTCTGCTCATAGAGGCAGTCGGCGATGGCATCCATAAAGAGGCTGCTCTTTCCGACGCCGTTCTGCCCGTTCACCATAGCCATGTGAACGTCCGAAAAGTCGAATTCCGCCTCGGTGTAGCTGCGGTAGTTCTTGACCTCGATGGAGATGGGGGCGAAGTTGCCGGTGCGCTTGTCGGCGTCCCTGCCGTCGTCTGCCTTCTTGATGAGCGGGGCAGCGAGCTCCATGAGCCGGGCCGCCTCCTCCGGCGTGACCTCGAGCTTCTTGAGGTAGCGTTCGAGGGCCTCTGTGGGGCCTTCGTGCTCCGTGACCTCGCTTTCGCCGGCGACGTCTTCGACGTCCTCCGGGAGCACCTCTGCGACATAGAACGCGCCCGCCGCCAGCAGTTTCTTTTGCAGGTCGGCTTTGTTGAGGGCCTTTTCCTGCTCTGCGGTGCAGTTGTAGCGGACGCGGACGATGGCGTCCTTGAGCGGCTCCGGCGCTTCCGGGAGTTCTCCGCTGGCCGTGAAGGCGGTGACGTCCTCCGGCCCCATGCGGTAGGTGTAGTGCTGACGCTCCGGCGTCTGGTCGAACTTTGTCTCAACTGCGGTGCCGGGTTCTCCGACGGGGGAGGTGTAAATCCGATGGAGCCAGAAGCCGTGCTTGACACCTTCGTCGTTGAAGTTGAGCTGATTGGGGCTGCCGCAGTAATAGGCCGGGGTATTGCACGGGAGTTTCTGCGGGCGGTGGATATGCCCGAAACAGGCGAGGTCTACGCCGGTGCTGTCGATGGTCGAAGGGAGTATGACAACGTCCTGCCCCGCGAGGAAGGTGCTGCCGTTGTCGGCCTCGCTGCCGGCGACGGTGTAATGGGCCACGAGGATGCTCGGGATGCTCTTGTCGAGCTCCGTAGAAAGCCCGAGCAGAACGTCGTTGATGAGCGCGGTAGCGTTGCGGTTCTCGGTCTCCTTGTCCGCTCCGGGGCAGAACAGCCGCAGGCGGCCTTTGTCGAAGCCGGGGAGGGCCAAAATCTGAACCGGCCCGGCGCTGGTGGTGAGTTTCTCGACGCCCGGCGCGGTGTAGATGTGGAGGTTCTTTTCGTCCTTGGTGATTTCCCGCACAGTCTCGAAGGCGCGGGGATTGTCGTGGTTCTCGGTGCCGAACAGCAGGACGACGTGCTCGCTGCTGCGGCACAGAGGTCGGATGAATTCGGTGATGGCGTCGTTCACGTCGTCGAGGGCGGTGTCGGCCCAGACGCGGGAGCGGTTGAACAGGTCTCCGGCGATGATGGTGACGTTCGGCGTCTCCGTCGCGGCCCGCTGCGCGATGTACTTCATGCAGGCGATGGTGTCCTGTCTGCGGGCGTTTTTACCGTCCCGAACCGGCCCCGTAAGGTCTCCGAGGTGGATGTCGGCGGTGTGCAAAATCTTCATGTAAATCCCCCTTTAGCGAATGGTCATAGAGAGGTTGTAGATATACTGGCCGCATCTGACGCAGCGGTCTTTCTTCCTCCAAAATCCAAGTTTTTTCATTCCCCGGACGCTGCCGGTGTGGTGGATAGACGGATGGCGGTCTTTCTGTGCTTGGGTGAGGCGTTCGTACTTCATGACGGGGCTCCCTTCTTTTCGGAGGCGACGGTGAGGGCCACGGCGAGCTCATTGAGCATATCTCTGATGGCCTCGGCGTCCTCGACGAGCTCGCGGGCCGTGGCCGGGACACCGTTCTTCCCGCGCCCCTCAATCCAGAGCTCAACGTGCTCATCTACGTCGAAGCCGTCGGCGTACTCACGGACGTTCTTGACGAAATTCCCCTTCTGAACGCCGAAGATGAAGTCTTCTCCGGCGGGTGAATACTTTTCGAGCTCCACATAGTCTTCCTCCGGGTCATCGTGGACACGCCAGTCGAGCGCCTCGCATACGGCGATGTGCTGCTCCGTCATGCTTATCGGCCTCCTCTCGCGGCCTTCTCCGCCTTCTGGCAGCGGGTGCAGAGGCAGCGTCCGAACTTGCGCTCGCTGTACCCTTTGATGTTCTCGGGCGTCCAGATGCGTCCGTCCTTTGCTCTGGTCTCGACGATTTGCTCTCCGCAGTCGTCGCAGAAGATGGCGTCCGGGTCATCGAAGTCCGGGGCGTCGTCCGGCTCCTCCGGCATACCTCCGGCCTCGTAGCCGCCGTCGGCTCCGTCGTCCGGGATGACCTCTGCCGTCGTCTGGGCCGCCGGGAGGGCTGCTCTCGGTGCTCCCGCGCCCTCAAACAGCATCCCCATCGACTGCAAGTAGTTGGAGGCGACAGCCTCCTTGATTTCCGGGGCGTCGAGATTGGGGACGACGTGTGCGATGATGAAGGGTTTGCGAAGCTCCGGGAGGGAGTAGGTCGCCGCGAGACCGAGGGCTGCGCGGAGCGCCCGCATGAATGCCTTGCTTTCTGCCATCGCCGTCCGATGCGGGAGGAACCGCTTGTATTGGGCCTCCGTCATGCTCTCCTTTTCGGCTGCACAGTCGATTTCCTTAGTCGCCTTCATGAGGCGGAATCCGCCGGAAGGCTCCGGGACGCGGATGGTAACGGTGACGGCCACGTCGTAGCGGGCCGGGCAGGTGCCGCAGGCTTTGGGCTTCCCGACGGCGCGGGCCATGTCTACGCACCTCTTACAGCCGTCCGTCATGCCGCTCTCGGTCTCGACGATGCTGATGTTGGCCGCTGCGGCCAGCTTCATGCCGCCGACCTTGGTGATGGCGTACTTGCCGCTGCTCTTTTCTCGGTAGATGTCCTTGCTGTTCTCTGGGTCTGCCACGTCGAGCTGCACCTTGTTCACGATGATGCGCTGCAGGTTGCTCATGACCTGCATGGTGGTGACGGGGATGAGGACATTGAACTTGTCCGGGGGGTATTCATTGAGCTGGACGATGGTGCCAGTGATGTTGTTGTTCATGGTGGTCTCCTTCCTTGACACACGGCCTTCACCGTGCTATACTGACCGTAGTTTCATTTCACAAGGGCCGTTTCCGTTGCAGCGGGGCGGCTCTTTTCCGTCTCTCGGCTCATCGCCCAGAGAAGCATATCGGTAATAGTCTCCTCGAGGGAGCGCAGAAACGCGAGTGCGGTGTCGAAGTCTGCGCGTTCCATGTGGTCTACAATTCCGTCGTCGGCAATGCTTTCGAGCTTGTCGGCGATTTCTTTTGCCTTCTGGAGCCTCTGGCTGACGCGAAGGGCGGCCCACGGAAGGTCGCGGTCTACTGCCCGCTTGCCGGTCTTCTTTCCGACGGGGCAGCTCGCGCAGTAGCGGAGCATGATGTCGGGCCTCTGGTAGCCCTCCGCATATCGGATGATGTCGTCCGGGGAGACAGGTACGTCGCCTCGCTCATGCCGCCCTATGGTCTCGGGCGAGTAGTTGAGCTTGATGGCCGCCGTGTCTCGTGACGCATATCCGGCCTGCAAACGTGCATCGCGGAGGTAACTTTGGGTAGCGGATGCTGCGGTTGTTGCCACGCTGTTTCCCTCCTTTCTGGGGTATAATTGGGTTGAGCTTGAGGGAGGGCACTCAACAGCCATAGCGCCCGAGTGGCGTCACGGTGGCGGTTGCCATCCAGTCCTCGACGGTGCTGCCGGTGTCCGTTCGGATTGTCCAGTGCGTGTTGTGCGCCGTCTTGAACGTGCCGGAGAAATGCCGGAGGAGGTGAAGCATTCCGGGGTCGTCTTGGTCTACCCAGAGGGAGAAGTTCGGGTATCTCGAGCCCTCTGCTTTCTCGAGCTCATAGACGTGCCTATAAACCGCTTCCCGGCGAGCCGTCATATCCGGGTCGCATTGGAATTCATCGCCGTAGTTGAGGCGCTCTGTGCCTTTTGGGGAATATCCGTCCCGGAATACGCGGTAGCCGCCAAAGTCCGGGCAAACCGCAACGGCGTCGAAGCTGGCCCCGAGGTCGTTCACAAACTTCAAAATGCTCTCGAGGGTGTAGTCGATGCGGGCCCTCCGCTCGAACGGGAGGATGTGCCGGTTGCAGTCGTCGTTTCTGTCGTCGTCGGTGACGTAGTGAAGGTAGTCAATCCAGCCATAGTAGGTAGGCTCGAGGCCGAGCTTCCTGTTTTCCTTGCCGATGGTGCCGCAGATGATTTCGAGGTAGACCGCTGCGGCCCCGTCGTGAGGCTCCCCGCAAGAGCATCGCGGGTGTTTCTTCTCGGGGTCGAGGTGGAATGCGGTGCGGATGCGGCAGTTGCCGATGGTGGCCTTGCTGCTGTCTGCTCCGCTCCATCCAGCTCCCTCGAAATAGAGGGTCTTGCTCATCTCACTGCCCTCCTTTATCGACGGATGGGTGCCGGGGGCGGAGTGGTCTTGCCGATGAAGCAGTTTCCGCAGTACTTCCAGTTCTGGCCCTCCTTAACGAAGGTTGGGAAGGTGCCGCGCCAGTGGCCGGTCTCCGGGTCGAATTCGTGGCTGTACGGCTCGCCGACCTGCAGGAAGCCGCGCTCCATCTTGGCGGGAGGGAGGACGTCGCGCATATCATCGACGATGCGCTCCTCGACGTAGTCTCCGGGCCGCGCCGCCTTGGTGAAGTCTCCGGCGGCCTCCCAATCGGCGTAGGTCACGATGCGCCGCTCGCTCTCCTCCGGCTGCTGCTTGCAGTCGCAAATCTCTCCGGGGTCGAGGGCCGCTCCGCAGTGGTCGCAGAAATAGTTGTGCATGGTCTGGTCTCCTTTCGTCTCTGATGGCTCCCGATGGCCGTCCAGCCGCGAAGCTGCCAGCCAAATACGGGGGCGATGATGATGTAGAGTGGAATGAAAAGTTCTCCGCCGGGGAGGCCTGTGCGGGCCCCGAGGGCGTCGATGCCGAGGATGATGAGCCGGGCCGCGACGGCCCCCATGAGGATGATGAAAGTCATGCGGTAGAAGGGTGCGAGGCGCTTACTGGCCTGCCGCCTTGCGCGTCGCCTTGGTCTTGCCATTGTGCTCTCTCCTTTCCTTGGTCTGCCGTGGAGGTTGGTCGAGGAGCTCATCGCCGCAGTAAAATTTCTCGCAGAACCGGCGGCGGGGTACTCTCCCGGCGATGGTCTCATAGCCTTCCGCCTCAAGCTCGCGGTTTATCTTCCGCATAATCTGGTAGGCCTTTGACTGTGAGATGCCGAGGATTTGCATGACGTCCTCCACGAAAAGAAATTTCGCTGTGGTGCTTCTCATCGTGGGTGCGCTCCTCTCTTTAGCTGCTGGCCTTCTGGGCCTCGTAGTCCGCCATGAACTGGCGAACCTTGGGGATGAGCTCATGCCCGGCGCAGCGGCCAGTCGTACACTCGATGAGGGTGCTGCGCTTGACGTCTGCGCCGGTTGCGACATCCCGATAGGTGAGGCCGTAGGTGGCACAGAAGGCCATGAGCTCGACGCCGAAGTCGTTCTTGGGCTTCTTCCGTACTGCCATTGTGGGGTTTCCTCCTTTCCTTCTTTGTGCGCCTTGCGCGTTTGGTGTTTCTGTGGTAAAATGGTTCAATGGATGGGTGTGTCTGGCCGTTCGTAGTAGGCCGGGTCGTATTTTGCGGTCTGCTTGATGATGAGCTGGAATTCGGAGCCGTCCTCCATCTGAATGAGGACGCCTTTGTCGGTGTCGCTGATGCCTGCGTCCTTGAGGGTCTTGCAGATGGCTACCTTGTTGAGGACGGTGTCCTCAAATCCGTAGAACCGGGCCAGCAGATACCAGAGGCCGTCTTGGATGATTTCTTCGCTCATGGTGTTCACCTCCTCACAGGATGGGCTTGCCCTCGCGCCGGCAGGCGCGGTAGTAGTTGATGAGCATCACGAAGTCGCCGGGGCTGATGAAGGCTTCTTCGTCTGGGATGCTTTCATGGTCGCCGTGCTGGTCTTCGATGACGAGGAGCGTCGCCCCGTCGTGCTGACGCTGCACCAGCTTCATCTTCCGCTGGTTGTTGACCTCGAAAGAGATGGTGTTCATTCGTCGTCGCCCTCCTCAAGGTCTTCCGACGGGATGATGGTGCGCTCGGTGATGTTCCCGTAGGTGTAGCCGTTGTCGTTGCGGAGATAGACGGGGAGGTCTTCGTCGAAGTCCGAGAGGATTTCGATGAGCTCGCCGACGGTGAGGGTCTTGCCGCAGTCATCCGGGGCGTAGCCGCTCCGGCGGCCTTCGATGTAGAGTGCGTTCATGGTGTTCTCCTTTCTGCGGGCCGGGGTTATTAGGCCCGGTTCTTGGTGTTGTTCACTCTCGTTAAAAGTTCCGTCCAGTGGCTCAAGTCCGCTTTGGCGGCTCGGTGGTCTTTGACGGCGTTCCTAAATGCCGCACTTTCCGGCTGGTCTGCCACCTCGACGATGCGGGCGGCTGCGTCGCTTACCTCTTTTCCGAGGTCGGCAACTGTTTTTGAGAGGAGGCGGGAGATGTCTGCAAGGTCGTCGTCTGCGAGAAGTCGGCTCTTGAGGGATGCGTGTTCGCCCCGAAGTTTATCGAGCTCTGCGCTGAAGCTGTCGGCTGCCGCCTTGAAATGAGCTGCATCTTCCCTTGACTGCTCATACCGCTCTTTCATGCTGTCGGCGAAGTCGTTTTCGATGTTCTCCGCCGCAATCTCGAAGCAGCCGGCGAAGGCGGTGGCGATGTAGCTGTCCGGGCCGAGCTCCTCAACGATTTTGCGGATTTTCTCGAGGGCGGCCCGTTCCTGCTGCTTGGTAGCGGGGGCGTCGTTGCTCACGAGCTCTACGCTGGTGATGGTGCCGTTCCCGTGACGGTAGACCTCCTTGAAGTCCCGCCGGGCCTGCGCCTCGCTCGGAGCGGTGAAGTTGTCCGAGCCGACGGTGCCGTTCTCGCGGGTGAAGGTGATTTTGTAGGTATTCATGCGGGCTCCTTTCTCATGCGGCGGGCCTTGGCGGCCCGTGTATGGTGGGCGGTTTTGGTTGCCTTCTTCGTTTGGTGTGCTTTAATTATAGTCCGCATTTGAGGATTTGTAAAGCCCTTTTTCGGATTTTTTCAAAAATTTTTTCAGCAGGCGTCCTCGTCTGCGGATTGGAGGAGCTAAAATGACGATTTGTGAGAGAGTTTTCTCCCTCTTGGCCTCTGATGGCCGAGACCAAAAAGACCTCGCCATGCACATCGGCGTTTCGACGCGCACGGTGAGCACATGGAAAACGCGGGGGACAAATCCGGGGGCCGAGTACATCGCCGGCATCGCGGAGTTCTTTAGCGTTTCCACCGACTACATCCTCACCGGGGAGGAGAGGCAATACTCCGTCTCCCCGGCTGACGAGGAAGTCTTGAGTGCCTACCACGCGCTCAAGAGGCCGGAGCAGGTCTATATTCTGGGTGAGATGTACCGCCGGGCCGGGCTGGTTCCTTCGCAGCCCGCCGGCGATGAGAGCAAAAAAGCTGCCGAGCCCGAGGCTTCCATCGGGTCGGCAGGGTGATTTATCTGGATTACCCTCTTGGAGGTGGTGACGAGTGAAGGTTGGGTATCTTCGCTGCGCGGCCTGTGGGGCCGAAACAAATTGTGTCGAGTTGACCGCCGGGCTCTGCCCGGCCTGCAAAGATGAGCGCGTCCGGGAGCTCTCGCTCCTTCACCGCCGGTATGACCGTGCTATTCTGGCTGGAGACCTCTCCGCCGCTTCGCTGGCTGCCGATGAGGTGGAGGGCTATGAGCGTGTCTGGGGGCTCCGGCTGCTTGCTGCGCCCTCTGTGGCTCAAATGCGCCGCGCCATAGCTGGCACTTCGGAGGGCGATGCCTATGGGGCTTGAACAACAGGTATGGTCGCTTTCCGATGGGAAAAGGCTGCGGGAGGTGAAGGCTCCGAGCGAGAAGCAGATTGAAGACTTGCTCGCCGCGAACATCGAAATTCTCGACGCCGGTTGGCTGGTGATAGGCCGGCAGGTGAAGACGGAGGGTGGCGGCTTCATTGACATCCTCTGCATCGACCAGCAGGGGGCCTTGGTGGTCGTCGAGCTCAAACGCGAGCTGACGCCCCGGGAGGTAACGGCGCAGGCCCTTGACTACGCTTCCTGCGTCTCCGTCTTCACGGAGGCCCAGATAGCCGAGACCTACATGGCGTACAGTCGGAAGCTGGGGCGGCCCGAGACGCTTGACAAGGCGTATGAGCGGAAATTCGGGATGAAGCTGGACGCTGACGCCTTCCGGGGCGATGCTGGCCGGAATGAGGTGAAAATCGTCGTCGTAGCGACGCGCATGGACGGCAGCACCGAGCGCATCATCGAGTATCTGTCCGAAGCCTTCAAGGTGAATATCAACATCCTGTTCTTCTGCGTCCTCGAGTACAACGGCTCCTTGCTGCTGTCTCGGGCGTGGCTCCGTGAGCGCGAGGAGCTCGCTGCTGCGCCTGCCGTGGGCCGCCGTGAATGGAATGGGGAATACTTCTTCAATTTCGGCGACAGCGAGAGCCGCAGTTGGGAGGAGGCCCGGAAGTACGGCTTCATCTGCGGTGGCGGTGGGAAATGGTACCACCAAGTCATTTCCTCTATTGAGCCGGGCTCGCGGGTCTGGGTTCGCATTCCGGGTTCCGGCTACGTCGGCGTCTGCACCGTCCGCGAGAAGGCTGTCCCGGCCCCGGAGGCGGTTCTCTCCGTCGATGGGAAGGACGTTCCCTTCCTCGAGCTCCCGCTCAAGGGCCATTATCATCGGGACAGAACCGACTATGATGAGCAGGAATTTATTGTGAAGGTGGATTGGGAAGTCTCCGTCCCGAAGGATGAGGCTGTTCACGAGTTCGGCTTCTTTGGCAATCAGAATATCGCCTGCCGCCCCACGGCTCCGAGCTGGGAGTTTACCCTTGACCGCCTAAAATCTGTCTGGGGTCTCCGTCGGGATGGAGGTGGTGCCGATGCCAGTTTACAAGGATGATGAGCGTGGGACATGGTACGCCTCTTTCTACTACACCGACTGGCAAGGCCGCCGGAAACTCAAGAAGAAGCGCGGGTTTGAGCGCAAGAAGGACGCGCAGGAATTCGAGCGTGAGTTCCTTGCGAAGCAAGAGCGTTCCTGCGATATGACCTTCGCCTCCCTTTGGGCGCTCTATTGTGAGGATATGACTTCCCGCCTGCGGGAAAATACCCTACAAAGCAAAAAATACCTCGTAGAGCGGCACATTCTGCCGTTCTACGAGGCTCTAAAGGTGAATGAGATAACTCCCGCCCATGTGCGAAAATGGCAATCCGAGCTGCTGTCAAAGGGGTACGCGCAGACCTATGTGAAGACGATAAATAATCAGCTTGTTGCCGTGCTGAATTATGCCGTCCGCTACTACGGCCTGCCTTCAAATCCCTGCCACGTCGCCGGGAGTGTGGGCCGGAAGAACGCCGACGCGATGAAGTTCTGGACAAAGGAACAGTTTGAGGCCTTCCTCGCCTGTGTGGAGCGGCCCTCTGCCCGCGCCGGGTTCTCCTTGTTGTTTTGGACGGGCATCCGTATCGGGGAGCTGCTCGCGCTTACGCTCAACGACTTCGACTTCGAGAAGAAGACGCTTTCAGTCTCAAAGTCCTTCCAGTCGATAAAGGGCCGGGAGGTTATCACAGAACCGAAAACGCAAAAGAGCAAGCGCGTTATCCCTCTGCCGGACAAGCTCTGCGCCGTGGTGCAGGAATACACCACGCGCCTCTATGACTACTCCCCGGACGAAAGGCTTTTCCCGTTCACAAAGTCCTTCTTTCACAAGGAGATGGAAAAAGCCTGCGCGGCCTCCGGCGTCGAGAAAATCCGTCTGCACGACCTCCGGCATTCTCACGCCTCGCTGCTCATAGAGATGGGGGCCCCAATACTCCTTGTCTCTGAACGCCTCGGGCATGAGGACGTTGAGACTACCCTTCGTACCTACGGGCACCTCTATCCGAACAAGCATGAGGACACCGTAAAGAAGCTGGATGACCTCATGAAATAGCCCCTTCGGCCCGTGGTATTACCGTGGCATTTGGGCCTTTCGGCGGCTTGCCGCTGGCATTACTTTGGTATGAAAAAATCCTCGGGAGCCGTGCAAAAAGTCCGCATTTGAAGTAATATATGTAACAAAACGCGGATTATAGAGCGTCAAACGAGGGTTAACAAACTTCATCCGTAGAAAGGGGATTTTTACCGAAATATTTGTGGAAAGCACCCGTGTGGATATCCATGAAATGTATTCGGCCTCGCCCTCCTCTGTCAAGCGGTAATGGGGCCCATTCATCGGAGTAAGTTTTGAAAGCTCTGCTGTTTTTGTCCACACAGCCGGGTTTGAGCGTTCCAGCTCTTCAAGGGTTATGGCTTTCATTTCCTCGGGCTTTCCAAAATACTCAGGAGGGGCCAACCGTTTTTTTACCGGTAGTAGAAGGGAAAAAAGCTCGCGCCGTTCGTCGGGGGACAATAACCTTTCCAGCATTGCTTCCTGGCGCAGGCGACCTTCGTGGGTGTAATCCACTTCATAGGACTGGCTGTCGTCAAAATAGGAGATCAAAGCCTGAAAGCATTCAGCCAAATCTTCCTCCAGATAAACATTTACCGCTGCAAATAATCCTCCTTCAAATTGGTAATCCACATAGGGGCTGTCATTGACGAAGCCTTCGTCAATCCGGAGGATTCTAACATCTCCCGCATCGCTTTGAAATTCAAACTGACTGTGTCCTCCCGGTTCATTTATGAAAATCTCATGAGCCTGCACGAAAGACCAAAAGCCTGAAACATCAGAGAAGCCGGGAGCTTCCTTAAGGCAGGAGGAAAGCACCCGCATAGGGGAGAGATATATAACGGCAGGTTCCAGGGGCCGTGCAAGCCGCCTGCTGATCTCTGAAAGCTTCTCAAAGCCTGTGGGTTTTTGTTCCTCTCTCAGTTTCAGCTGCCTGTCCATTTCCTCATACAATAGAGGTAAGGCGGAAATTTTTCGGATGCCCCGGTCGATCATCTTCTGCAAAAAGTTATAGATAATGTTCTTTAACTCTGAGAGGGCCGTAACCTCCCCATCAATTTCATTCATTTTTTCCACAAATACATCCACAAGAGCCGTTGTGTCCGGATTGTTAAAAATCTTTACGATATCTTTGATGGGAATTTGCATCTTTCGAAGCACAAGGATCTGTGTGAGCCGTTCCACTGCTTTTTCATCAAAATAGCGGTATTTTTCCTGTGGGGGACGGATGCTTTCAATCAGCCCGATTTCCTCGTAATATCGAAGCGTTCGGGAGGATAAACCTAGCCGGCTTGTCAAGTCGTTAATTCTGATTAAGTCCATAAGATCCTCCTTTGAGCCTTTCTTGGCCTCATTATATCGCTTGACCTAACGTCAATGTCAATAGAAAATCGCCAAATTGCATGGATTGATTCAGCTTTCATTCAACAGCATGGTTTTCGCGGGTTGGGCCCCTTTTTTCTCTCTGGTTGATCTTGTTTTATTCTGCCGTAAACTTCTGCGCCTGAGGACAGTTAGTGATATCTTCCTTTTTGCCTGTTTTTCTGCAGCCTTTTCTTCTGTTGGGAAAAGGAAAGTGGAAAGAAAGAATTTTGAAAGAAATACTTGTTGACACATTATACTATGTGATGTATAGTATAATACATAAACGGGCAATACGTGAAGAAAGGAGAGCGGAGAATGGATGCACAGCTGAAAAAGGGGCTTATTGAAATCTGCGTGTTGGTGGTGCTCAAACAA